>JADHEF010000042.1_pt1 | contig 154858 bp, 132 predicted proteins | sample 8952391 | NCBI WGS metagenome assembly JADHEF01 (sample SAMN16124439, study PRJNA663245) | bioreactor sludge metagenome | isolation source: sludge (nitrite) | place: India:Bengaluru | collected 2019-02-28 | reverse complement strand
CGTCAACGACTATTTCCAGCGTCGACGACATTGGCATTCATGCGATTGCCCTGGAAGCTTCGGCGATTGCGTATATACCGGTCAGGCAAATTGCCTAAGCATCCTCCTTCATTTATTCTTGCCCGCTTTCCCTTCGCCTGTACACCGCCGACCAGATGAGCATCACATTCAAGACTCCTGACGAAATCCAGAAAATGCGTGTTGCCGGCCGACTGGCAGCCGAAGTGCTCGACTACATCACGCCCTTCGTCAAACCCGGCGTAACGACAGGCGAAATCGACCGGCTTTGCCACGATTACATGGTCAACGTCCAGCAATGCATCCCGGCCCCGCTCAACTACGCGCCCTCGGGATACAAGCCCTACCCGAAGTCGATCTGTACTTCGGTCAATCACCAGGTTTGCCACGGCGTTCCTGGCGATAAACAACTCAGGAACGGCGACATCGTCAACATCGACATCACGACGATCAAGGACGGTTACCACGGCGACACAAGCCGCATGTTCCTCGTGGGCGACGCGTCGATACAGGCAAAGCGGCTTTGCGAGGTCACCTTCGAGTGCCTTTGGATAGGCATCGCCCAGGTCAGACCCGGAGCGCGTCTGGGAGACATCGGCCACGCGATCCAGCAACACGCCGAGAGATCGGGCTACTCGGTGGTGCGGGAGTTTTGCGGTCACGGCATCGGGGCGCGCTTTCATGAGGACCCGCAGGTTGTGCACTACGGCAAGCCGGGTACGGGAATCGAGTTGCTACCGAACATGATTTTCACGATCGAGCCTATGATCAACGCCGGCAAGGCAGCAATCCGCGAACTGGCCGACGGATGGACCATTGTCACCAAGGACCATAGCCTGTCGGCACAATGGGAGCACACGATTCTGGTTACCGACGCCGGATTTGAAGTAATGACGCTGTCCGAAGGTTCGCGCACCCCGCCCGATTTCCTCAAGCTGAACCTATGATTCTCGATCCCGACGCCCGTAGCGATCTGCTGGCACGCTACCGAAGCCGGCTGCAAGCCGAACAGACGGCGCTGAAACAGCAGTATGCGGCCACCAAGGACGTTCCGGCCTTGCTGTTGGGTCGTCGGCATCTGGTCGATGCGCTTCTCGCTGATCTATGGACCGATCTCGAGTTTCCCGCACCGCTCGCCCTGGTCGCGGTGGGCGGTTACGGGCGTGGCGAGTTGTGGCCCGCATCCGACATCGATCTGTTGATCCTGCTGCCTGAGCCAGCAAATACAGCGCTGAAGGCGCAGCTTGAACAACTGGTCGGGCTGTTCTGGGATATCGGGCTGGAGATCGGCCACAGCGTCCGCACCGTCGACGAATGCCTAGAGGAAGCGGCCGCCGACCTGACCGTACAGACTGCGCTTGTCGAGGCGCGCCCTCTCGCCGGGTCCCAGCGCGTCTTCACCGAGTTCAAGGGTCGCTTCGGCGCGCAGCTTGACCCGGCAGCATTCTTCCATTCCAAGCGCGTCGAACAGGACGAGCGTTACCTCCGCTTTGAAGAGTCGCCCTACAGCCTCGAGCCCAACTGCAAGGAGAGTCCGGGCGGATTGCGCGACCTGCAGACGATCCTCTGGATCGCGCAGGCGGCGGGCTACGGAAACAGCTGGCGCGATCTCGAACAGCACGGATTCATCACCGAGCGGGAACGACTCGGCCTCGAACGGCGCGAACTCTTCCTGCAGCGCCTTCGCATCCATCTGCACCTGCTTGTCGGCCGGCGCGAAGACCGTATTCTGTTCGACTATCAAACCGCGCTCGCCGAACAACTCGGTTTCTCCGACTCGCCCACCCGGCGCGCCAGCGAACTCCTGATGCAGGAGTATTACCGCACGGCCAAGTCCGTCACTCAGCTCAACACGATTCTGCTCCAGAACATGGGCACGGCGATCTTTCCGCCGGCGGAGCAGGTTCCGCAAGCGATCAACGAACGTTTCCAGAACACGCACCAGCTGCTTGACGTCACCGACGAAGACGTCTTCAACAAGAAGCCGGCCGCGATTCTTGAAGCCTTCCTGGTCATGCAACAACACTCCGAACTGAAAGGGATGACGGCACGCACGATCCGCGCGCTTTGGCGCGCGCGGCCGCTGATCGACGATGATTTCCGCAACGACCCGCAAAACAAGGCTTGCTTCGTCGAGTTGTTCAAGCAGCCACGCGGTGTGCTGCACGAACTCCGCCGCATGAACCAGTTCGACATTCTTGGCCTCTACCTGCCGAATTTCGGCGCCATCGTCGGCCAGATGCAACACGACCTCTTCCACGCCTATACGGTCGACCAGCATATCCTGCGCGTACTGCGCAATCTGCGCCGCTTCTCGGAGTCGGAGTTCGGCCACGAGTATCCGTTCTGCAGCCAGTTGATCAGCAATTTCGATCGTCCTTGGGTACTTTACATCGCCGCAATCTTCCATGACATCGCCAAAGGCCGTGGCGGCGGCCATTCCGAACTGGGGGCGATTGATGCGCAAGCTTTTTGCACGAGTCACGGGCTGAACGAGGAAGACAGCGAGTTGATTGTCTGGATCGTGCGCCAGCACCTCGTCATGTCGAACGTCGCGCAAAAGAAGGACATCTCCGACCCGGACATCCTCGCCGACTTCGCGGCAATCGTGAAGGATGTCCGGCACCTGACGGCACTCTACCTATTCACCGTGGCTGACATCCGCGGCACGAGCCCGAAGGTCTGGAACACCTGGAAAGGTCAGCTGCTCGAACAGCTTTACACGCAGACACGCCGATTGCTGCTGTCCGGCGGTCAAGCTCCCGTTACACAGGGCATCATCCAGGAGCGGCAGGAAGAGTCCTTGCGCCTGCTACGCTATTTCGCGATCCCCGAGAACGCACACGAGCGCTTGTGGAAACAGCTCGACACCGTTTACTTCCTGCGCCATTCCGCCGAGGAGATCTGCTGGCATGCGCGCGCCCTGCACTACCGACTCGACAGCAACAAACCGATCGTAAAAGCCCGCATCAATATTCACGGCGACGGCATCGAAGTCATGGCCTATACGCTTGATCAGCGCGATCTGTTCGCGCGCATGGTTGGTTTTTTCAGCCGCGCCGGCTTCAACATCATGGACGCCAAGATCCACACCACGCGCAACGGCTACGCACTGGACAGCTTCATGCTGCTCGACGTCAGCGGGCGTGATCGTGACAAGGACATGCTCGCCTATATCGAGCACGAACTGACCGACCGTCTGACGCGTCAGGCAGCGCCCGAAGCACCGGCCAGTGGAAGGTTGTCGCGCCAGGTGAAGCACTTCCCGATCCAGCCGACGGTGACGATCCAGGCCGATGAGAAGGGAGTGTACTTTGTGCTTTCGGTCAGCGCCGCCGATCGCCCCGGCTTGCTCTACACTGTGGCCATGACGCTCGCGGCACATGGTGCCAACCTTCACACGGCGAAGATCGTCACGCTCGGAGAGCGGGTCGAAGACACCTTCCTGATCAGCGGCGGCGATCTTGGTGAAAGCACGGACCGGATCAAGCTGGAAACCGAGTTGATCGATCGCCTGAAATGCTGAGGTTACTCGTCAATCGTCCGGCGCAAGGGTCGCTTCGGGGAAGAGTTCGTCGGTAAAGCCGAAGCAGCGGAAATCGCGGATTCGGCTCGGATAGAGAATCCCGTCAAGGTGATCACACTCGTGCTGGACGACGCGTGCGTGGAAACCTTCCACCTCCCGCGTGATCGGTGTGCCGTACGGATCGAAACCGGTATAGCGCAGACGACGCCAGCGCGGCACCAGCCCTCTGAGTCCCGGCACCGACAAACAACCTTCCCAGCCATCTTCCATTTCGTCCGAAAGCGGGGTCAGGACCGGATTGATCAGGATCGTAAAAGGAACGCTTCCCGCATCCGGATAGCGCGGGGTGCTCACCATCCCGAATACAACCACGCGTAAGCCGACGCCAATTTGCGGTGCTGCAAGCCCCGCGCCATTGAGGTGGCACATGGTTTCCTGCATGTCGGCAATCAACGTGTGCAAATCCGGCGTATCGAATGCTTCGACCGCCCTCGCCTGCGCCCACAGGCGAGGATCGCCCATCTTAAGAACGGGCCGGATCGCCATGGTCGACCATGGTTTCGATGATGCAGCGCACGTGCTCCATGGATTCGTGAAGTTCGTCCTGGATTGCGTCGAAGCTGACGCCCTTTCGGCTGTCGCCGCGGCCGGCCGCGAAGTTGGAGACAACGTTGATCGCCGCGTAAGGAACGCCGAGTTCGCGCGCCAGAGAGGCTTCCGGCATCCCGGTCATGCCAACGACGTCGGCACCATCGCGCTCGAGGCGATTGATTTCAGCCGCCGTCTCCAGGCGCGGACCCTGCGTTACGGCATAGACGGCCCCGTCGAAAATGGCGATGCCGGCAACCCGGGCCGCGGCGACGAGCCTGCGACGCAGCGCTTCGTCGTAGGGTTCGGTGAAGTCAATGTGCGTCACTGAGCGATCCGGCCCTTCATGGAAAGTAGACTTTCTTCCCCAGGTGTAGTCGATAAGTTGATGCGGAATGACCACATCCCCGGGCTTCAGGTCGGCACGGATGCACCCGACCGAGGCCACAGAGACGATACGCGTAACGCCGCGGTTGCAGAGCGCCCAGATGTTGGCCTGGTAGTTGACTTCATGCGGCGGGATCGTGTGACCGTAACCGTGGCGTGCCAGAAACGCGACTTCACGGCCACAGATCTGGCCGAAGGTGACCGCACCGGACGGTTCGCCATAGGGCGTGCGCAGCACCTCACGGTGCGATACGTTGAGGTTGGCGAGTTGCGTGAGGCCGCTACCACCGATCACCGCGAGCATTTCACTCCTCCTTCATGGCATATATGGCCGGCAGGTTACGGAAAGCGCCGCGCACGTCCATGCCGTAGCCGAAAACAAAGCGGTCGGGTACCTCCAGCGCAACAAAATCAGCCTTGAGCGGCTTCTTCTTGCCGTTCAGCTTGTCGGTGGCGACTGCCGTATAGCACGCCGTGGCACCGAGTTCCTTCATGCGCTCGACGATCGCAGCCAGGGTCAGCCCTTCATCGAGGATGTCGTCGAGGATGATGACCGTACGCCCCTTCACCGGCGTCCAGGGCGCAGCACGCCACGAAAGCGCGCCGCCGGAGGTCTCCTGGCCGTAGCGCGTCACGTGCAGATAGTCGAACTCAAGCGGGAAGTGCAGTTGCGTCATCAGGTGGCCGGCAAACGGCACGCCGCCGCTCATCACGACGAGGAGCAGCGGGTTGGTTTCGCCCAGCTTCTCGGTGATTTCGCGCGCGACACGGCTGACCGCCGCGGCAACTTCTTCTTCGGTATGGATGACGTCGGCCGAAGCCAGGATGTCCTTGATTTCTTGTATATCAGTCATGCGTGTTCCAGGGTTTTCAAGTAATTCGAGAAATCGGCGCCGACTTCCGGATGGCGCCGACCAAAATCAACGGTCGCTTCGAGGTAGCCCAGCTTCGAGCCGCAGTCGTAACGTTTGCCTAGGTAGCGGTAGGCAAGAACTTGCTCTTCGGCCAGCAACGCGGCCATGCCGTCGGTCAACTGGATTTCGCCGCCGGAACCCGGCTTGACGTTCTCCAGGTGATGGAAGATGCGTGGCGTGAGGATGTAGCGGCCGACGACGGCGAGCGTCGAAGGAGCATCCTCGGGTTTCGGTTTTTCGACGACGCCTTCGAAACGTTCAAGACGCTCGCTAACGTAGCTCGACTTGACGATACCGTAGCTGCGCGTCTCCGCACGCGGCACGTCGAGCACGCCGATCACCGAGCACTGATGCTGGTCGAAAACGTCGGTCATCTGCTTCATCACGGGCGGATTGGCATCGAGCAGGTCGTCGGCGAGCAGGATGGCGAAAGGTTCGTCGCCAATCACCGGCTTGGCGCACAAGACGGCGTGTCCGAGACCGAGCGCTTCCGGCTGGCGGATGTAGATGCAGTTGATGTTCCGGGGCAAGAGCGAGCGCACCGTTTCGAGCATTTCGGTCTTGTGCTTGAGCGCAAGCTCGGTCTCGAGTTCGTAAGCCTTGTCGAAGTGGTCTTCAATCGAGCGCTTGGTGCGCCCGGTCACGAAGATCATATCGGTAATCCCTGCCGCCGCCGCTTCTTCGACGGCGTACTGGATCAGCGGCTTATCGACGATCGGCATCATCTCTTTGGGACTGGCTTTCGTCGCCGGCAGGAACCGCGTACCGAGCCCTGCCACCGGGAAGACTGCTTTTCTGACCTTTCTCATTCGACGCCTCGCCTCCTTGTTTGTTATTCGCCGAGCAGGGTTCGCAATTGTGCCTCATCGATCACGGCGACACCTAGCGCCTGCGCTTTTTCCAGCTTCGACCCGGCTTCTTCGCCTGCCACCACATAGTCGGATTTCTTCGAGACCGAACCCGCCACCTTCCCGCCCTGCGCCTCAATCATGGCCTTCGCTTCCTCGCGTGAAAGCGAAGGGAGTGTTCCGGTAAGCACGAAGGTCTTGCCGGCCAACACACCGGCGATCGCAGCTTGTGGCTCACCCTCAACCCATGTGACCCCCGCCGCCCGCAACTGCTCGATGACCTCGAGATTATGCGACTCGGACAGGAACTGGCGCAGGCACTGGACGACGACCGGACCGACATCGTTCACCTGGAGCAACGCGTCATCGGTGGCCGCGATCAGACGATCGAGGCTGCCGAAATGGCGCGCCAGGTCCTTGGCCGTCGTTTCGCCGACATTGCGAATGCCCAGCGCGTAGATGAAGCGGGCCAGCGTCGTCTGCTTGCTCTTCTCGATGGCCGCAAGCAGGTTGGTCGCCGACTTCTCCGCCATCCGGTCGAGGTTGACCAGCGCCAGCACGCCCATGCGGTAGAGATCGGCGGGGGTACGCACGATGTCGCCGTCGACGAGTTGTTCGACGAGCTTGTCGCCGAGCCCTTCGATGTCCATGGCACGGCGCGACGCGAAATGAATCAATGCCTGCTTGCGCTGCGCGGGGCAATAGAGGCCGCCGCTGCAACGCGCAACAGCCTCATCTTCCGCCTTGACCACATGCGAGCCGCAGACCGGGCAACTCATCGGCATGATGAACTCGGACGCCATGATCGGACGTTTTTCCGGCAAGATCCGGACGACCTCGGGAATGACATCGCCGGCACGGCGTACGATGACCGTATCGCCGACTCGAACATCCTTGCGCCGGATCTCATCCTCGTTGTGCAGCGTCGCATTGGTCACCGTCACGCCACCGACAAAGACGGGCGCCAGGCGCGCCACCGGCGTCAGCGCGCCAGTGCGTCCGACCTGGATATCGATGCCGAGCACTTCAGTGCTCGCCTCTTCGGCCGGGTACTTGTGCGCGACGGCCCATCGCGGTTCGCGCGAAACGAAACCGAGGACCGCCTGCAACTCGAGCGAATTGACCTTGTAGACGACGCCGTCGATGTCGAACGGCAATTCTGGGCGCCGATTGCCCATGCGCTCGTGGAAATCGGCGAGCGCCTGTGCGCCGCGCACGACGGCGCGCTCGGCGCACACGGGCAGACCGAACGCCGCCAACGCGTCGAGCACCGAGCCATGCGTCTGCGGCACCAGCCAGCCGCGGACTTCGCCGAGGCCGTACGCGAAGAACGACAACGGCCGGCTCGCGGCGATGCGCGGGTCCAGCTGCCGAATGCTGCCGGCTGCGCCATTGCGCGGATTGACCAGCGTCTTTTCGCCCGCCGCCTGCGCCCTGGCGTTGAAGCGCTCGAAGTCGGCGCGCTTCATGTAGATCTCGCCGCGCACCTCAAGCACCTGCGGCATCGTTGCGCCGTGCAGGCGCAGCGGGATCTGGCCGATCGTGCGCACATTCGCCGTCACTTCCTCGCCGGTTTCGCCGTCTCCGCGCGTCACAGCGCAGACCAGGACACCGTCCTCGTAGCGCAGGTTGATCGCCAGTCCGTCAAACTTGAGTTCGGCGGCGTACTCGACCGGCGGATCGCTCTCGCCGAGTTTCAGCTCCCTGCGTACGCGGGCGTCGAAGGCGTAAGCGCCGCTTGCTTCGACGTCGGTTTCCGTACGGATCGACAGCATCGGCACGACGTGGCGCACCGGTTTGAACAGCGCAAGCGGCTGGCCGCCGACGCGCTGCGTCGGCGAATCCGGTGTCCGCAGTTCGGGATGCGCGGTTTCGAGCGTCTGCAGTTCGCGGAACAGGTGATCGTATTCGGCGTCCGAAACAAGCGGCGCATCGAGAACGTAGTACTGGTGATCGTGCTTCTCAATCTCGGCACGCAGTTCGCGGGCGCGCTCGACGGCACTCATTGGCGGGTCCGCAATCAGGAAAACAGGCGCCGCGCCAGCGATCCGCCGGCCGGTAAACCGTGCGCCGCCATCGTCGCCTGGAACTGCGCAACCTGCTTGCGGATCGGTTCGAGCGCGCCTTCCGACAGCGGACGCCGATTGTCGTCGACCAGGCTGCCGCGCAGCACGTCGGCGAAGCGCCTGGCCAGTTCGACCATCTGGTTGAACACGCGCTCGCCGTGTGCGACGCGCGGCACGTCGAGCAGGAAGGTCAGCCCGTGCGTCGTCATCGTCTTCATCGACTCGGTCGAGAAGCCGAGATTCTCCTGGTTGAGCAGCACGTAGAGCACGTTGCCGTCCTCGTCGCAGCGCACGAAACGTCCTTCCGCGTCGATCACCATGCCGGCGGCTTCGGCCAGCGCGCGCAACTTGGTTCCCTGGAAGACCTGCCCCTGGCTGATGACGTTGATGCCGATCTGGATATCGACGCTGGCGCAGAAGGCGTCGAGCTCAGCGGCCATTTGCAGCGCGGCCGGACGCGCCGGCACGCTGGCGATGGCCATCAGTTCGTCAGCCAGGTCCTGCATGGCGACGCCGAAGATCGACAATTCGCCGTCGCTCACCGGGCCCTGCCGGTCGACGAGCTGCAGGCCGACACGAATGCGCCGATACGCGCTCTGCCCGTCGTCGACGATCACGTCCCACTCGCGTGTCGTTTCGTTGAAACCCAGCCAATGCACCGGCTTGCGGATGCGCGCCAGCACGTTCGCCTGCGAATCGAGAAGCTGGTAGGCGGGCGCCGATTCGACGACTTCGAAGGCGGCGATGTAGTCGACCTGCGGCGACAGCAGGTGCAAAGGCTCCGGCACGTCGCCTAGCTCGCGGTGTGCCTCGCCATGCGCCTTCGGCATTTCGCCAACCGATTCCGCAATCGGCTCGGCGAGGGGTTCGGGCACGATCGGTCGCGGCGGCGCGACGTCGTCGACGTACTCGCCGGCCGGCTCGACCACTTCGTCGGCAGGTTCGGAGTCGAAGCGCAGCACCGGCTCGATGCGCTCGCCGGTCAGAACCGGTGCCGTCTCGAAGTCAGCCGTTTCGCGGGCCGACGGTGCCGGTGCCGAGTCCGCGTCAAACAGGTCATGTTCCGAAACGCCCGGGCTCGCGGCGGAATGGTCACGCACCGGTTCGTCCAGCAGCACGTCGGCGTGATGCACGTCCAGTACCTTCTCGGCCAACTTGCGGTGCCGGTATTCCTGCCACTTGTTGTAGGCAAAGACTCCAATAACGGCGGTGGCCCCCAGGCCGATCAAGCCCATCTGCAATTCAGTCATGTCAGTCCTATACGATCTGTTCACGCATGCGCAGCGCTTCTTCCATGTCGACTTCGACGATACGCGAAACCCCCGATTCCTGCATCGTCACGCCGACAAGCTGTTCCGCCATTTCCATGGCGATCTTGTTGTGGCTGATGAAGAGGAACTGCGTATTGGTCGACATGCGGCGCACCATCGCGCAAAAACGTTCAGTGTTGGTATCGTCCAGCGGCGCATCCACTTCGTCGAGCAGACAGAAGGGTGCGGGGTTGAGCTGGAACATGGAAAAGACCAGGGCAATCGCGGTCAGCGCTTTTTCGCCGCCGGAAAGCAGGTGAATCGTCGAATTCTTCTTGCCCGGCGGCTGCGCCATCACCTGCACACCGGCATCCAGAATCTCCTCGCCGGTCATGATCAGGCGGGCTTCGCCGCCGCCAAAGAGGATCGGGAACAGCTCGCCGAAGCTCTTGTTAACGGCGTCGTAAGTCGATTGCAGCAGATCGCGCGTCTCGCGGTCGATGCGGCGAATCGCGTTTTCCAGCGTTTCCATCGCCTGCGTCAGGTCTTCCGACTGCGCATCGAGGAAGCCCTTGCGCTCGCGTGCCGATTCAAGCTCGTCGAGCGCCGCCAGGTTGACCGCGCCGAGCGCTTCGATCGAGCGCTGCAGACTGGTGATCGAACCTTGCAGCGGCCCGGCTTTGGCGCCGGCCAAATCGTTGGCCAGACTCGCCTCATCCGCCCCGACTTCAGCCAGTTGCGCGGCCAGCTGTTCGTAGTTAAGACTCGCCGCCTGTTCCTTCAGCTTGAGTTCGCTTATGCGTTCGCGCTGCGGTTCAAGTCCGTGCTCGACGCGCATGCGCTGTTCTTCCAGCTCACGCAGACCCGTCGTCGCCGCCTCAAGTGCGTCGCGCGCCGCCGCCATCGCGCGCTCACTAACGACGCGGGCTTCCAGAGCCTCCTGCAGCTTCGGCTCCAAGTCTTCGGCTTGCATCGCCTCGGCGTTCTCGGCGCAGCGCGCCAATTCGTCGACGATTCGGTCGATCTGCTTGCAGGCAAGCTCGCGACCGCGCGTAACTTCTTCTATCTTGCTGCGGCATTCGCGCTGTGAGAACTGCGCCTCGCGCAATTCCCGTTCGACGCCGTTGACCTGTTCGCGCTCGTCGCGCAACGCCCGCTCCGCCTGCTCTAGGCGTGCGCGTGCGCCGTCCATCACCAACTGCAGTTCGCGGATTTCCTCGCGCTGCGTCTCGATCGCCTCGTCGGCGATGAACAGGCGTTCGTTCTCGCTCTCTTCCTCGGCCAGCATTTCAGCGAGGCTGGCATCGATCTGCTCCTGACGTTCACGGAAGCGGTCGAGCGCCTGCGAAAGCTTGAGTGTTTCGACCTGGATCGCATGGGCCTGCTCCTGCAGGCCGTCAAGGTGTCGGCGCGACTCCTGCAATGCGGCTTGCGCGTCTTCCATGCGCGATTCGATCTCGGCCATGCGCGCCTGCGCCTGCTCGACGCGTTCTTCGCGCTGCTCGATGAGCACGCCGAGTTCCTCGATCTCGCGCTGGCGTTCGAGCAGACCGTGGCCGGCGGCGTCCGGTGCGAACAGCGTGACGCTCTGCCGGCAGACGACGTCGCCGCCCGGCGTCACATAGCACGCCGTCGGCGTAAGCCGATCGCGGTGCGCCAGCGCGAAGCCGAGGTCGGTGGCCGTATAGGTCTCGCCCAGCCAGTCGCCGAGGATCGCGGCGAGCCCGGGGTCGTCGCAGCGGATGTGTTGCAACAGCCGTTCCGAACCATCGGCCACGACGGCGCCTTCGAGCGGCAAGAGCAGCGTCACCTTGCTGCCCGGCCGATCCTTGCTCCAGGCGGGGTCGGCAGCATCGGCAGTCAGTGCGCCGATGCGTTCGCGCAGGACGGCTTCGACGGCGTCTTCCCAGCCGGCGTCGACGTGCAGCGATTTCCACAGCGGCTGGCGATGCTCAAGACGATGCCGGTGCAGCCAGTCGCCGAGCTTGCCGTCACCCTGCACGCGCTTTTGCAGTTGCTCGAGCGCGGCGCGGCGCGCGTGTGCTTCGGCGCGCTCCTTCTGCACGTGCTGGACTTCGGTCATCACCTCGCGGCGCTGGCGCTCGAACTGCGGGATTTCCTGTTGTTTGGCGACGAGCTCTTCCTGCGCCTCAGCGATGCGTTCGCGCAGTTCGGCCAGCGTCTCCTGCTTGAACTCGAACTCGGCGTGATCGGGCACCGGCAACGCCTCGCGCTCCTGGTTCAGACGATCGCGCCGGCCGGCGATGATCTGCAATGAGCGTTGCGCGTGACCGCGATTGGTGATTTCGACTTGCAGCCGCTGGTCGGCCTGTGCCAGCGCCGAACGTTGCCCGTTGACTTCTTCCTGCGCGTCGGCGTGCGCTTCCTCGACGACCGGCAAGCGCTCCTGCTGCGCGGCGAGCCGCATCTCGCCCTGTTCGACGCGTTCGTCGGCCAGCGCCGACAGCTCGAGCCAGCGCTCATGGTCGGCGTCGAGCTTCTCGACTTGCCCCTGCCAGTGCACATGGTCGTCGGTTAGCTGCGCCAGGCGCGATTCGTATTCCTGCTGCGACTCGCGGCGATGACGGATTTCCGCTTCAAGCCGTGCGACTTCGGCGTTGGCGTTGAACAGCCCGCTCTGGGCTGCATGTACGCCGTCGCTCGCGGCGAAGTGCGCTTCGCGCGCCTCCTCGAGCCGGGCTTCGGTTTCGCGCAGCGCGGCGTTCTGCGCTTCGAGGTCGATCACCGCGCGCTCGACTTCGCGCGCCAGACGCTCGCGTTCAGCCTGCGCGTCGTTGCGGCGCAGGAGCCAGAGCAGTTGCTGCTTGCGCGTCAGCTCGTCGTTGTATTCGCGATACTGGCGGGCGACCGCCGCCTGCCCTTCCAAACGCTCCATCTGCGAGGCGAGCTCGCCGCGGATGTCCTCGACGCGTGTAAGGTTCTCGCGCGTGTCGGCGATCCGGTTCTCGGTCTCCTTGCGCCGCTCCTTGTACTTCGTGACGCCGGCCGCTTCTTCGAGGAAGACGCGCAGCTCGTCGGGCTTGGCCTCGATGATGCGTGAAATCGTCCCCTGCCCGATGATGGCGTAGGCCCGCGGACCGAGGCCGGTACCCAGGAACAGGTCGGTGATGTCCTTGCGCCGCACGTGCAGGTTGTTGATGTAGTACTCGGACTGGCCACTGCGCGTCAGCAGGCGCTTGACCGACAGTTCGGCGTACTGCGACCACTGTCCGGCGATGCGCCCGAGCGAATTGTCGAAAACGAGTTCGACCGATGCGCGCGAGACCGGCTTGCGGCCGCTCGAACCGTTGAAGATCACGTCCTGCATCGACTCACCGCGCAACTCGGAGGCTTTCGACTCGCCGAGCACCCAGCGTACGGCGTCCATCACGTTCGATTTACCGCAACCATTCGGCCCGACGACACCGACCAACTGCCCGGGCAGCGCAATCGTCGTCGGGTCGACGAACGACTTGAATCCGGCGAGTTTGAGCTTTGTCAGGCGCATGAAGTAGAACGCAGCCGGGTCGGCTGCGCTGGATGTTGGTGTCTGATTTGCAGGGTTGGGCGGCCTTATGACGCCGCACTGGCAACAACGGGCGCCTATAATAGCATTTTGCTTGCGCGATTCGTTCCGCCGCCCCGGGCGGCCGATAGTCGAACACGGCATTTCCTTCCGGACACCGGCCCATCCGTCGTACCCGCCGATTCCGCCAGTCAAACCAACACAATATAAGAGGCTATAAGCAATGACCAACGAATCCCTGCAGGCGCAACTGGCCGACGCCGAACTCGATCGCCTCGAAGAACTGCTGAGCGACGACGCATTGCCCAATGCCATGCGCCTCGATGAGATCCAGGGCTATCTGTGTGCTGCACTCACCGGCCCGCAACCGATTGCAGAAGAAGAGTGGCTCGCCGACGTACTTGGCGACGAAGCGCTGCTGGAAACCGAAATCGGCCGCGAAGCCGCCGACCTTTTGCGTCGTTTTGCCGCGGCTCTGGAAGAGGAACTGGCCGCTGGCGAACCACCTGTCCTGCTTCTCTACGGCAAGGATAGCGACGAAAACGGCCCGAGCGACTACGTGCCGTGGTGTCAGTCCTATCTGGCCGGTGTCGATGTCGCCGAGGAAGACTGGTTCGCCGCACTCGGCGAGACCGAAGACGGCGAAGTCGACGAGGACCAGGCCGACGAGATCAATTATCTCGACGAGCGCTTGTTCCCGATGATGGTGCTTACCGGCGAAGCCGAGGCTGCGGCCTCCGAGCACGGTGAGAAATGGCCGGAAGGCGAAGAACGCGAGAAAATCATCAGCGACTGCGAAGAAGACCTGCCACAGGCCGTCACGGATATCTACCGATTCTGGCAAGCCAAGCGTGGCTCGGGAACATTGCGCCGCGAAACGCCCAAGGTCGGCCGAAACGATCCGTGCCCCTGCGGCAGTGGCAAGAAGTTCAAGCAGTGTTGTGGAGCCGACTGAGCGCGAACTGCCCGTTGAGCCGCCAACGCGAGGCCGCCAGATCAACCGTCGGGCGGCCTCGCTGCTGATTGCCCCCTCCTCGAGAAGATATCAATTGACGACGCAGCGCAAACTCTGGCCCGACTTTCTCAAGGCCGTAAAGAAGGAAATCGCGCCAGCCCTCGGCTGCACCGAACCCATCTCGCTGGCCTTGGCCTCGGCGATCGCGGCCCGGCATCTCGGTGCGCGGCCCGAACGGATCGACGGCCGGGCCTCCGCCAATCTGATGAAGAACGGCATGGGCGTGACCGTGCCCGGCACCGGCATGGTCGGCCTGCCGATTGCTGCGGCGGTCGGCGCGCTGGGTGGCGATCCCGACGCCGGACTCGAGGTGCTCAAGGGGCTCACGCCAGAAACCGTCGCCGAAGGCAAGGCCATGCTTGCCGCCAAGCAGGTCAGCGTCGAAATCGCCGACACCCCGCACATCCTCTACTCCGAAGCACGCGTGTCGCACGGTGGCGACTGGGTCCGCGTTTGCGTTGCCGGGTCGCACACCAACGTCGTGCTGGTCGAGAAGAACGGGCGCATCCTTTTCATGGCGGACGACATCGACAGCGCTGACTTGACGGACTTCTCCTTCCGCGATGCAACGGCCCACGGCGTCTACGACTTCGCCACCACGGTTCCCTTTGCCGAGATCGCCTTTATCCTCGACGCCGCGCGGTTGAACGACCGACTCGCACAGGAAGGTTTGAGTGACGACTACGGCTTGCACGTCGGTGCGACGCTCAAACGACAGGTCGAGCACGGCCTCCTCTCGGACGACCTGCAGAGCCGTATTCTGATCCGCACCTCGGCGGCGTCAGACGCCCGAATGGGGGGCGCCACGCTGCCGGCGATGAGCAACTCGGGTTCCAGCAATCAGGGCATTGCCGCGACGCTACCAGTGCTGGTCGTCGCCGAACACGTGAAGGCCAACGACGAAACGCTGGCCCGCGCCCTGATGCTCTCGCACCTGATGGCCATCTACATCCACAGCAAGCTTCCCAAACTATCGGCTTTGTGCGCCGTCACAACGGCGTCGATGGGCGCGGCGGCCGGCATGGCCTGGTTATTGCGCGGCGGCTACGGTGCGGCGAGCATGGCGATCTGCAGCATGATCGGCGACGTAGCGGGAATGATCTGCGACGGCGCTTCGAACAGCTGCGCCATGAAGGTCTCGACTTCGGCTGCTGCGGCCTACAAGTCGGTGCTGATGGCGCTCGACAACTCGCGCGTGACCGGCGACGAAGGCATCGTCGAGGACAGCGTCGATGCGTCGATCGCCAATCTCTGCGCCCTCGCCTGCGGTGGAATGGTGCAGACCGACCGGCAAATCCTGGAGATCATGATCAACAAGGCGTGCTGAGCGTGCCTCGTTGCGCGCGATGGTTGGCTATTTGATCCAGCCGCTCGCGAAGTCCTCGATGGTCCGCGCCAGCTTGCGCGGGTCATGGCGGATGTAATCGGTCTCGCTGGTGAAGTCGCGCTCGACGATCTTGATGCCCCTGGCCATCAGGCCGTCGCGATCGCCCAGGCGAACCGGCGTCTTGCCTTCAGCCTTGTACTTCTCGAGCAGGTCGGCGCGCAGTTCGCCGCTATTGACCAACAGGTAGTCGATGCGACCGGTACCGAGATACTGCTCCAGCACGCGCACGAAATCCTCGGCGCCGAATCCGTCGGTCTCGCCGTGCTTGGTCATCACGTTACAGACGTAGATGATCTTCGCCGTCGTGCTGCGCAGCGCGTCGACCATCCCTGGGCAGAGCAGGTTCGGAACGAGGCTAGTATAGAGGTCGCCCGGACCGATGATCACGTAGTCCGAGTTCTCGATCGCCTCACGCGCACGCGGATTGAGGCGGCCGCCGCCGAGCAGGAAGGCATCGCGGATCGGGATGCTGGCGTCGTGCTTGGGGATGTCGATGTCGGTTTCGCCGACGATGCGCTCGCCGTTCTCCAGCGTCACGCCGAGATGCACGTTGTCGAGCGTCACCGGGATCACCTTGCCATGCACGTCGAACATGTCGGATAGCTCCTCGATGCCGCGCTCGAAGTCGCCCATGATGTCCGAAAGCGCTGTCAGCAACAGGTTGCCGACCGTATGCCCGGCGATGCTTCGCCCCTCCTTGAAACGGTACTCGAACAGGCGGCGAACGACTTCGGTGTCTTCGGACAAGGCGACGATGGCCCGCCGCACATCACCCGGCGGCAGGATGCCGAACTCGTCGCGCAACTCGCCGGTCGATCCGCCCGAGTCGGCGACCGTGACGATCGCCGCAAGGTTGAGGTTCCGGTTCTTGCCGAGGCCGGAGAGAACGTTGAACGTCCCCGTGCCGCCGCCGATCGTCGTAATGTTGGATTTCATGTCGAATACCGGTTCTTGTTCTGTTGGACGTATTTCAACTGGCCATGCGCGCGGAGAACACGCTGGCGGTGACGATCATCGCCCCGCCGATCCATTCACGCAAGCCGATCGCTTCGCCGGCGAGCAGCCAGGCGCCGAGGGCCGCGAAGCCCACTTCCGAGAGCATGATCACAATGGCGCGGTTGGCCGGGATTCTCACCAGACCGTACTGAACGATGAGATTAACCATCACCAGCACCAACCCGACGAGCGCCAGCAAGCCCCAAGTTCCGCCGGATGCCGGCATGACGGGCGTCCCGAATCCCGCAGCGAGCAGCAACGCGCCAAGCAGCGCCACGCCAGCAAAGGAAACCATCGACTTCGTTTCGATGGCGACACCACGGGCGTATCTCGACAAGACATTGAACAATGCAAACGAGAATCCGGCGCCCAGCCCGAGCCAGTCCGCCGTCGCCTGCGGCAGGGGAATGGTCATACCCGGCTCCCAGAGGATGGTTGCCGCGCCGCTGAGCGACAAAAGGACGACGAATGCACCGAAGCGATTGAGTCGTTCTCCGAGCAGCACACGCGACAGAAACACCGTCCATAACGGCGCCAGGTAAAAGAGCAGGAGGACGCGAACGACTATGCCGTTCATCGCGGCGAGAACGTAGCCGAGGTTGCAGCCAGCCGCGGCCAACGCCAGCCCGAAAAGCGGCCAGGAGAACGACAACCCCGCGGTCCAGCGCCTGAAGAAAACCAGTCCGATGCCGAAGGCCAACGCGTACGTGATCGTCGGTGCCAGGATGCCATCGACGCCCGCGTCGCGGAGGATTCGGTAGGGATACCAGATCAGACCCCAGATCAACGCGCCGGTGATCAGTGAAACGATTGCCGCCTTGTGTTCCCGCGCAGCACCTACATTCGTCGAACTCCCTGCCTGCGTGCCCCCTCGCCTTTCCGCCATCAGGCGATGCCCCTTATAATCTTCGATCCTCTACAGATCACCGCCAACAACGTGAATCCGAATCTCGCCAAGCTCCACCCCTACCCGTTTGAAAAACTGCGCCAGTTGTTTGCTGGCGTAACGCCCAACCCGAAGCTGCGCGAGATCAAGCTCTCCATCGGCGAACCGCAGCATGCGACGCCTGAATTCATCAAGGAAGCCCTGACCGCCGGCCTCGCCGGGTTAGCCAATTATCCTACCACGCTGGGTATTCCGGCCCTCCGCCGGGCCATTGCCGACTGGATGAATCGGCGCTACCAGCTGGCCGACATCAACCCCGAAACGCAAATCATCCCGATCAACGGCTCGCGCGAAGCGCTGTTCGCTTTCACGCAAACGGTCATTGACCCGAGCAAGGGCTACGTGCCGATCGTCGTCAGTCCGAATCCCTTCTACCAGATCTACGAAGGCGCCGCCTATCTCGCCGGTGCCGAGCCGCGCTTCCTCAACACGCTGCCCGACAACGACTTCGCCTTCGACTACAACTCGCTCAGCGATGCCGAATGGCGCCGCGTGCAGCTAATGTTCGTCTGCTCACCGGCCAATCCGACCGGCAAGGTGCTCGATCTCGACGACTGGAAGCGGCTCTTCGCCCTCTCGGACAAGTACGGCTTCATCATCGCCTCCGACGAGTGCTACTCGGAGGTTTTCTTCGACGAAGCGAATCCGCCGCTCGGCGGCGTGCAGGCCGCACAGATGCTCGGCCGCAATTTCGAACGCCTGGTCATGTTCTCCAGCCTTTCGAAGCGCTCGAACGTACCCGGCATGCGCTCGGGTTTCGTCTCCGGAGACACGGCGATCCTCAAGCAGTTCCTGCTCTACCGCACCTACCACGGCAGCGCGATGAGCCCGGCGATACAGGCGGCCAGCGTTGCCGCGTGGAACGACGAGGCGCACGTCATCGACAATCGCCGCCAGTACCGCGAGAAGTTCGAGGCCGTCACGCCGATCGTCTCCGGCGTCCTCGGCACGTCGATGCCGGATGCCGCTTTCTACCTGTGGGCGAAGACACCGATCCCCGACACCGACTTCGCCCGCGCTCTGGTCGCCGACTATAATGTTGTGGTGCTGCCGGGCAGTTTCCTCGCCCGCGAAGCCGGCGGCGTCAATCCGGGTAGCGGTTTCGTGCGCATCGCGCTCGTCGCACCACTCGCCGAATGCCTTGAGGCGGCGGATCGCATTCAACAGTTTGTTTCAAAACTCTAGGAAGACAGACACATGCAGGAATTCCAGCAAATTATCGAAGAGGCCTGGGAAGACCGTGCCTCGTTGCAACCTGGTACCGCCCCGGCAAAGATCGGCGCAGCGGTCAGTGCCGTGCTCGCCGAGCTCGACGCCGGCACGCTGCGTGTCGCCGAAAAGATTGACGGCGACTGGGTGACGCATCAATGGCTCAAGAAAGCGGTCCTGCTCTCCTTCCGTCTCGAAGACAACGTGCTGCTCGAAGGCGGCCCGATGAACTACTTCGACAAGGTGCCGACCAAATTTGCCAAGTACGACGCTGAGAAGTTCCGTCGTGGCGGCTTCCGCGTCGTCCCGCCGGCCACCGCCCGCCGTGGTTCCTTCATCGGCAAGAACGTCGTGCTCATGCCTTCCTACGTCAACATCGGCGCGTATGTCGATGAAGGAACCATGGTCGACACTTGGGCCACGGTCGGCTCGTGCGCGCAGATCGGCAAGAACGTGCACCTTTCCGGTGGCGTCGGTATCGGTGGCGTGCTCGAACCGCTACAAGCCAACCCGACGATCATTGAGGACAACTGCTTCATCGGCGCGCGCTCGGAAGTCGTCGAGGGCGTCATCGTTGGCGAAGGCTCGGTGATCTCGATGGGCGTCTATATCGGCCAGTCGACCAAGATCTACGACCGCGAAACCGGCGAAGTCAGCTACGGCCGCATCCCGCCGGGATCGGTCGTCGTTTCGGGTAATCTGCCTTCCAAGGACGGCAGTTACAGCTTGTACTGCGCGGTGATCGTCAAGAAGGTCGACGCCAAGACGCGCGCCAAGACGAGCATCAACGATCTGTTGCGCGGCGACTGATCTCCCTTCATCACTCAACCACGCCGACGGAAAACAGATGATTCTGGACAAGCTCTTCCAGCTGATGGCAGACAAGCATGCCTCGGATATCTTCATTTCCGCCGGCGTACCGATTCACATCAAGATCCAGGGCAATACTTTCCCGGTCAATCAGCAGGTGATGGACCCGGCGATGATCGAGAAGATCGCCATGGAACTGATGTCGTCCGACCAGCAGCGCCTGTTCGAGGCGACGATGGAGATGAACCTCTCCTTCGGCGTCCCCGGCATCGGCAACTTCCGCGTCAATCTGTTCCGTCAGCGCGCGTCGATTTCGATTGTCGTGCGCTACATCCTCGGCAACATCCCGGCGCTCGATACCTTGTCGCTGCCGCCGGTGCTCTCCGAGTTGATCATGGAGAAACGCGGCCTGATCCTGATCGTCGGCGCGACCGGTTCCGGCAAGTCAACGACGATCGCGTCTATGCTCGACTACCGGAATGCCCATCGCAGCGGCCACATCCTGACCATCGAGGACCCGATCGAATTCCTCTTCAAGCACAAGAAGTCGATCGTCAACCAGCGCGAACTCGGCATGGACACACTGGGTTGGGAACCGGCCCTCAAGAACGCTATGCGCCAGGCGCCCGACTGCATCCTGATCGGCGAAATCCGCGACAAGGAGACGATGCAGGCAGCTATCGCCTACGCGCAGACCGGCCACCTCTGCCTCGCGACGCTGCACGCCAACAACAGCTATCACGCGCTCAATCGCGTGATCAACTTCTTCCCGCTAGACACGCGCACATCGCTGTATCTCGACCTGTCGGCCAGCCTGAAGGCCATCGTTTCGCAACGCCTCGTCAAGCGGCCGGACGGCAAACGGACGCCGGCGGCCGAAGTCATGCTCAACACGCGCCACGTGCAGGAACTGATCGAACGCGGCGAAGTGCTCGCCGTGAAGGAAGCCATGGAGCAAAGCCTGGCGCCTGGATCACAGACCTTCGAACAGGATCTTTTCCGACTCTACCGCGAAGGCGTCATCACGCTGGACGAAGCATTGGCCAACGCCGACTCGCCGACCAATCTCTCTTGGTTGATCAACAATTCGGAAATCACCAGCGGGTCGCAGAACGAAACATTGCGCATCGAAACGCCACTTGATTTTTCGGAAACCGACGACAACGGAACGTCTTTCAAGGAGTTCACGCTGAGCCTCAACGACGCCGATGACGACGCCAACCATGGGTAGTGACAGTAACCCGACGCTCGCACTTGCCGAGCAGTTGATCGCCTGCCGTTCGGTGACGCCTGAAGACGGCGGTTGCATGACGATCATCAGCGAGCGTTTGCAGCGTATCGGATTCGACTGCGAATTCATCAACCGCAACGGTGTCACCAACCTCTGGGCTCGGAGAGGAACGGCCAGCCCCGTTTTCTGCTTTGCCGGTCATACCGATGTCGTTCCCACCGGGCCGGTTGAAAACTGGCAGAGCGCGCCCTTCAAGCCGACGTACCGTGACGGCTTCCTCTTTGGCCGCGGCGCCGCAGACATGAAGGGTTCGCTGGCGGCCTTCGTCACGGCAACCGAGGACTATGTCGCCAACAACCAAGGGCACCATGGTTCGATCGCCTTCCTGCTGACTTCGGACGAAGAAGGCGACGCAACGGACGGCACGATCGCCGTCACCGAAACACTGGCCGCGCGTGGCGAGACGATCGACTACTGCGTCGTCGGCGAACCGACGGCGGTCAGTCAGCTCGGCGACACGATCAAGAATGGCCGGCGCGGCTCGCTCACCGGCAAGCTCACGATCAGGGGCATTCAGGGACACATCGCCTACCCGCATCTCGCGAAGAACCCGATCCACCTCGCGGCACCAGCCATCGCCGAGCTGGCCGCCACCATCTGGGATCAAGGCAACGAGTACTTTCCACCGACGACTTGGCAGATTTCGAACATTCACGGCGGAACCGGCGCGAGCAATGTCATTCCGGGTCACGTCGATATCCAGTTCAATTTTCGCTTCTCGACCGCCAGCACGCCGGAGAGCCTGAAAGCGACCGTCGACGAAATCCTGACCCGGCACGGGCTGGACTACACCATTGCCTGGACGCTCGGCGCCAAACCTTTCCTGACCGGCAAAGGGGCGTTGGTGAACGCTTCGCTTGACGCGATCCGCGACATTGCCGGGATCGAAGCCGAGCTTTCAACGACCGGCGGCACCTCCGACGGCCGCTTCATTGCCGACATCTGCCCGCAAGTCATCGAAATCGGCCCGGTTAATGCGACGATCCACAAGATCGACGAGTGCGTTGATATCGCCGCTCTACCGCAGCTCTCCGCCATCTATCGCCGAATCCTCGACCAACTCCTGACCTGAGTACGATCTATGTTCGAACAAGCCCAAACCGAGCTGTGTACCGTGCGCGACATGATGCGCTTTGCCGTCAGCCGCTTTACCGAAGAAGGATTGTTCTTTGGCCATGGCAGCGACAATGCCTGGGATGAATCGGCCTATCTATTGCTGCACACGCTGCATTTGCCGATCGACCGCCTCGAACCCTTCATGGACGCGCGCCTGACGAGCGACGAGCGTGCGTCGGTGCTCAAGGTCATCCGGCGGCGCATCAGCGAACGCCTGCCTGCGGCTTATCTTACGAACGAGGCCTGGCTCGGCGAACACCGTTTCTACGTCGATCGCCGCGTCATCGTGCCGCGATCGCATATCGCCGAACTGCTGCGCGAGCAGCTGACTCCGTGGATCGACGATCCATGGGCGGTCCAGAGTACGCTCGATCTGTGCACGGGTTCCGGCTGCCTGGCAATTCTGGCTGCGCTCGCCTTCCCCGAATCGACTGTGGACGCCATCGACATTTCGCCCGACGCGCTCGCGGTCGCCCGCCGCAACGTCGACGACTACGGTCTCGAATCGCGCATTACGCTGATCGAATCGGATGCGTTCACGGCGATCCCTGACAAGCGCTACGACGTGATCATCTCGAACCCGCCGTACGTGAACGCCGAATCGATGGCGAGCCTTCCGGAGGAGTACCGGCGCGAGCCGGAACTGGCGCTGGCCAGCGGCGAAGACGGCCTCGATTTCACGCGCGTCCTGCTGCGCGAAGCGAACGACCATCTCAATCCAGGCGGCCTGCTCGTCGTCGAGATCGGCCACAACCGCGACGAACTCGAACTTGCCTACCCCGATACCGCCTTCACCTGGCTAGATACGGCAGCGGGCGACGGCTTCGTTTTCATGCTGCGCAAGGACGAGCTACCCACCGGCGCGTAGCGCCTCGAGCGGCGGCACGCGCATAAGCCGCACCGCCGCGAACCAGCCCGCACCTGTCACCAGCGCAGCGCCAGCGAGGACCGCCAGAGGCGGCAGCCAGTAGTTGATTTCGACCTCGAAGTTGAACACTCGGTTGGCCAGCACCTGACCAACGACGATCGCCCCAACCGCGGCAATCAGGCCAGCCAGTGCGCCGACGGCGGCAAACTCCGCCAGCAACGCTCGCCGCAACTGATCGCGCCGCGCGCCGAGCGCACGCATTACCGCCAGCTCGTAACGACGCTCGTCCGCAGCGGTGGCGAAGGTTGCGTAAAGCACGATGACGCCGGCGACCAGCGTGAACAGGAATACGAACTGAACCGCCTGCGCCACCTGGTCCATGATGTGCTGCAGTTGCCGGAGGATTGCGCCAACGTCGATCACCGTCAGATTCGGAAAGTCGCGCACCAGCTGACTGACGAAGGTCGTATTCTCGCGCGGCAGGTGAAAGCTGGTAATCCAGCTCGCCGGGAAGCCATTCAGCAACTCGGGCGGTGTCAGGACGAAGAAATTGACGCGCATCGAATCCCAGTTCAGCTTGCGCAGATTGAGGATCTGCATGCTGATGTCCTCTCCGCCGACGGTGAATTCGAGCCGGTCGCCGACCTTCAGGCCGAGCGTTTTAGCCAAACCATCCTCGACCGATGCTTCGCGACGTTCACCGCCCAACGAACCAGAGAACCAGCGCCCGTCACTCAGCTTGTTGCCCGGCGGAATATCGTCGCGGTAGGAAAGGTTGAACTCGCGTTCGACCAGACGCCGCGCACGATCGTCCTCGTAATCGTCGGCGTTGACGGCTTTGTCATTAACCTTGACCAAGCGGCCGCGAATCATCGGCGCAAACTCGGCCGTCAGCTGGTGACCCGAAAATGCCGCCCGCACCGCTTCAAGTTGATCCGGCTGGATGTTCACGACGAACTGGTTCGGCGCATCCGCCGGCAGCGACCGGCTCCACGCGTTCAACAGATCGTTACGCGTCACCGTCAGGAGCAGCAAGGCCATGAAACCGAGCGCCAGCGCGACGATCTGGACAACACTGGCGACCGAGCGGCGCTCAAGACTCGCGAGCCCATAGCGCCAACCCACGCCACCAGAACGTTCTCGCCCCACCATGCCACCGCGCAACAGCGAAGCGAGGCGAACGGCGATCCTGGCCACCAGCGCAAAGACGACAAGCGCGGCCGAGAAGCCGCCAACCACATACGCGCCGAGGCGCACGTCGTCAGCCACCCAGAACATCAGGCCCGCGAGTCCAGCGAGGCCAAGCATATAACTTGCAATCAGGCGCGACGGCGGCATGCGGCCACTGGAAAACTCGCGCCGCAGCACGCGCAGCGTCGACACCCGTTTCAACTGCAGCAGTGGCGGCAAGGCGAAACCGAAGAGCAGGATCAAACCGATGGCGATGCCCTGCAGCGCGGGTACGATGCCCGGCGGCGGCAGTTCGACTTCCAGGAACTGCGCCAGCCAGCCGTAGAGTGCGTAGTGCGCCAGGTAGCCGATGAGGCACCCGGCGAGCGAGGAAACGAGTCCGAGCATGGCGAACTGGCCAAGATAGATACGCAGCAGAAAGCCTTGCGTCGCGCCCAGGCAGCGCATGATCGCGCAAGGGTCAAGGTGGCGCTGCATGTAGCGCCGCGCGGCCAAGGCGACCGCAACGGCGGCGAGGACGACCGTCAGCAGTGCGGAGATTCCCAGGAAACGCTGCGCCCGATCAAGTGCGGAACGAACTTCCGGCCGCGCGTTCTCGGTGTCCTCGATACGCTCTCCACGTTCGAGTGCTTTATCAACATAACTCTTGAACTCCTTGATTTTTTGTACTTCACCGGAGAAAAGCAGCCGATACCGAATACGGCTTCCCGGTTGAATCAGCGCGGTCGAAGGGACGTCCGTGACGTTCATCAAAAGTCGAGGCGCGACGCTGAAGAAATTCAATCCACGATCCGGCTCGAAGGTCAGGATCGCATCGATGCGCAAGACACGCTGGCCGACGGCGATGCGTTCGCCGACCCTTGCGGCAAGGGTCGCCGCGAGCCGCTCGTCGATCCAGACCGCACCGGGTTCGGGCACGCCGTCGGCTCGTCGGTCGGTCGTCGCGACGCCGTCCGAAATGCGCAAGGCGCCGCGCAACGGATAGCCGGCTTCGACTGCCTTGATATCGGCGAGTTGTGCGCGCAGGTCATCGCCCTCGCCGATCGAAGCCATGCTCGGGAAAGTCTGCGTTTCGACGACTCTCAAGCCGCGCGCCTGCGCCGCGATGCGCAGATCGGGCTTCCACGGGTGATCGGCGGTCAGAAGCATGTCGGCGCCGAGCAACTGGTTCGCCTCGCGTTCGAGCGCCTGTCGCACGCGATCGGTGAAGAAGCCGACGGCCGTCAAGGCGGCCACCGCGACGATCAGCGCGGCCACCAAGAGGTAAAGCTCGCCAGCGCGTGCATCGCGGCGCAGCATCCGGTAGACGAAGTTCAGGTATCGCATCATGCGGGCATTATGAACGTGAATCGCCACAAGGCTACGAGACACGGCTGAAGTGCAATCGTTCCGACACGCGAATCCGGAAGTCGCATGTAATAATCCCCGCCTCCTCCATTTGTTGGGCGCCCCACATGGAATCCATGATCCTTCTTGCCGGTTTGTTCTTCATCGGTGGTCCGATTCTCTTGTTTTTTCTCGTCATCGGCGCACGGAGTCGAGTTCGCATACTTGAGGAGCAAGTCCAGGAACTGCAATGGAAGGTACGGCACTTGTCCGCGCAACCCGCCAATTCGCCGGAAGCAGAGCAGAAACCGATTGCCGAAAATGCGGACGAAGTCCCGCGCGATGACATCGCCTGGCAACCAACTACCGAAATCGAGCCGCACGCGATTCCGCTCAAGGATCTGCCGCGCGGCGTGACGCTGACTGTCAACCGCGAACCGGCACCGGTTACTTCGACACCGACCGAGGCCACGCACCAGGAGATGGAGCCGGCGCTGGAGAAATCGGCTGTCACGTCGGAAGGCCGATTGCCCGACGCCTATCGGCCGGACGAGACAACCACCACACCGTCGATCCAAAACGCACGACAGTTCGAAATGCCTGAACCGCCGGCCTGGCTTGGTAAGGCCAAGGATTGGCTGTTCGGCGGCAATCTCGTCGCCAAGGCCGGCCTGCTGATTCTCTTCTTCGGCGTCAGCTTCCTCATCAAGTACGCAGCCGTGCGCGTAACGCTGCCAATCGAGGTCCGTCTCTCCGGCATTGTGCTGGCCGATCTTGCGCTCCTCGTCTGGGGCTGGCGCATCCGCGAGTCGCGCCCGGCGATCAGCCTGCCGGTTCAGGGCGCCGCGCTCGGCATCCTGATGCTGGTGACCTTCGGCGCCTACCGGATGTACGACCTGATTCCGGGATCGCTGGCCTTCGGCCTGCTGTTCGCGCTCACCGCCTTCACGTGTCTGCTCGCCGTATTGCAGGACGCGCTCTGGCTGGCCGTCTTCGGCATCGTCGGCGGCTTCGCCGCGCCGATCCTGACCTCCACCGGAAAAGGCAGCCATATCGGCCTCTTCTCCTACTACGCGCTGCTCAATGCCGGCATCCTGGCGATTGCGCTCAAGCGTTCGTGGCGCCTGCTCAATCTTCTCGGCTTTGCCTTCACGTTTGTGATCGCCACGGCCTGGGGCATCCTGCGTTACGAGGCGCAGGACTATGCCTCGGTCCAAGGCTTCCTGATTCTCTTCCTGCTCTTCTACGTCGCCATTTCGGTTTTCTACGCGCTGCGCCAGGCGCCGCGGCTCACGCACTACGTCGACGGCACGCTCGTCTTCGGCACGCCGCTCGTCGCCTTCGGACTCCAGTACGGCATCGTGCGCGACAAACCCTTCGGTCTCGCCTTCTCGGCACTGGCACTCGGACTGTTCTACATCACGCTGACGCTCGGCCTCTGGAAACGGCGCGGCGACTCGCTGAAGCTGCTCGTCGAGTCCTTCCTCGCGCTCGGCATCGTGTTCGGCACGCTGGCCATCCCGTTCGCGCTCGACGGGCGGTGGACGTCGGCCGCCTGGGCACTCGAAGGCGCTGGCATCGTCTGGGTCGGCCTGCGCCAGCGCCAGACGCTGGCGTGGGTCTTCGGCGTACTGGTTCAGGTCGGCGCGTGGATTTCGTTCATTTTCTCGATGTTCAACCTTGATCGATCGACGGCCATGGAATCGAACCTTTGGCTCGGCTTCCTGTTGCTCGCTGTCACCGGCCTTGCCATGGCGATGAACTTTCGCCGCGAAGTCGGGCGGCGCAGCGAGGACGACAACGAACAGGCGGACACCGCCTCCCGCATCCTCACCTGGCTGGCCACCGGTTTCCTCGGTTTTGCCGCGCTCTGGCTGCTGGCCGGCGCATGGACGGAGATTTTCCTGCGCGGCGGGGTACACACCCACACCCTGCTCGTCATCAGCGCGATGGGCGTCGCCGGCATTCTCGGCTTGATCGCCGTGCGTCTCGACTGGCACGCCTCGCGCTATTTCGCTTTGGCGCCGCAGATCGCAGCCGGCGGCGTTTTCCTCTGGGCCGCGCACGACACGTTCGACTGGTTCCCCGTCGCCTACACCGACAGCCTGCTCGACACCGGATTTCTCAGCGGTCTCCTGATTGCGCTGGGAGCCGGCGTCAGCGGTCTGAGTTTCCAGCGGCAAGAAGAGACGCGCGCTCTGGCGATTTCCCGCATGCTGCTTGGCTGGTGCGGATTCTGGTGGTTCGTGTACGTCCTTGGCAATCTGGACGCGTGGGGCGGGCGCCTAATCGCCAACTACAACCTCTATTCCGAAGTAACCCGGCCGACGATCCATCCGCTGTATGGCCTCGTCGTCGCGCTGACGACGTCGATCATCGCCCGTCTGGCGCGACGTTTGCGGTGGGCAGACCTGCGCTGCCTGGCCGCTGCAGTCTGGCTCAACCTCCTCTTCGTCATCGCCCGCATGTTCGAACGCCTGGACGGCGCCTGGTCCGATCGGCCGCAACTGCTCGCCTGGATCGCGCTCCTCGCGCTCTGGCTGGCTGGCGAATCGCTGATGCGCGAAGGCGAACGAGACGGCTGGTTGCCGGCCGAGAAACAGCCGGTGCTCGTACGTGCGCTACACCTCCTGCGCACAGTCGGGCCCTGGCTGCTGCTCTGGCCGCTGTGTATCCAGTTTTTCCCGCGCTTGCTGGGAGCCGACCCCGAACACGCGGCGCAACTCAACGAGGACGCCTATCTCGTCGTACTCGACTGGGGCCGCTACCTGACCGCCTGGGCAGCACTGGCCGTCGTCGCTGTACTTTTGCGATGCGTTCGCAGGCAAAGCTGGCCGACAACGCCGATTACGGGCTGGTACCGGCAAGTCGTCATGCCGATCTGGGTTGCCTTGTGCGCTGTCCTTGTCGCCCTTTGGAACTTCACGATGGACGGTTCGATGCTGCCGCTGCCTTACCTGCCGATCGCAAATCCCCTCGATCTGACCACAGGCTTCGCCGCGCTTCTGGCCTTCCGCACGTATCGCCTGTACGTGCCGGCGAGTGACCGGGCTCACTCGCTCCATCGGCGCGTACCGATCGTCGCCGCGCTTGCCGGCTACGTCTGGTTCAACCTCATGCTGCTGCGCAGCGCGGCGCATTACCTCGACATTCCTTACAAGATCGGGCCGCTTTTCCATTCCCAGTTTGTGCAGGCGATGTTGTCGCTCTTCTGGAGTATGACTGCCCTGCTCTTGATGCGCTTTGCCGCTGAGCGGAAGCTGCGCCTGCCGTGGATGGCCGGCGCGGGGCTGCTTGTTCTAGTAGTTGCCAAGCTATTCTTCATTGATCTGACCAACGTCGGCGGTGTCGAACGCATCATCTCCTTCCTCGGCGTAGGCGTACTGATGCTGGCCATCGGCTATCTGGCGCCTTTCCCCACCGAACCCAAAACCGACGAAGAGTGACTGCGATGACCATTCGCCGAACCTTGAACCTACGCAATACCGCCCCACTCATCCTGTCGGCCAGCATCGCGCTCGCGGCTCATGCCGCCCCGCCGAGCGATGCCGACAAGAGCGATGTTCCGGCCGACTACGCTTTCTCACTTCCCGTGCAGATCAGCGGCAAGCAAGGTGTGGTCAGTCTAAGACTACCGCAGGCGGTCTACCTCAACGCACAGACCGCCCGCCTCGACGACTTGCGGGTTTTCGACGCGAAGGGCGTGGCACAGCCATTCGCGCTTCAACGGCCGAAGGCTGAAGCGCAAACACAGCGTTCGTTTCACCGCGTATCGGTGTTCCCGATCCGTTCGCGTGCCAGCGTCTCGTCCGACAGCGGCATCGAACTCGACATCAGGACCGGCGCGGACGGAAAGGTCATATCGGTCAGGACAAACGGCGAATCGGCGGGCGGCAACGATGACCAGGCGGCGGCTGACGGTCCGCTCAGTGGCCTGGTTCTCGACTTTGGCCCGCCGGTCCCGGCGACCAGTACCGATGGCGAGAAGATCGCGGCACTCCGCTTCGTACCGCCACCGGAAACGACAAACTACAACGCCGAAGTCTGGCTCGAAATCAGCAAGGATCTGAAAACGTGGGAGACGGTCGGCGCGGCCGATATCGGCTGGCTGACCAACGTCGATGCGCAGACCCTGGCCAACGACCGCCTCGAGTTTGCGCCCATCAACCCGCAAACCCACCGCTACGCGCGATTGACCTGGCGCAAGGGCGACCCCGTCGTCTTCCAGACTATTGAAGCCGAACGCATCGCCGTCCATCCGGGTGAGGCCCAACGCGAGACGTTGTGGATTCAGCCAACAGCGGGAAAGATCGGGAGTGATCTGAGTTACTCCGCGAGCATCGCCCTGCCGGTCGATCAGGTGACGCTTCGCCTGAGCGAGCCCAATATCGTCTTCCCGATGACGCTCGGCCGCTATGTGGAACGGCCATCCCGCGTCACCGGACGGAAGAGCGAGTGGGCGTTCCAGCCGATGTTCCGTTCGACCTTCTACCAGATCGAGCAGAACGAGCAGACGCGCCGATCGGGACCGCTGACCATCGGCCTCACGCAACTTACGGAGTGGATCATTCGTCCGCAAAACGCGGCAACGACGGCCAAGCCGGAACTCGGGCTTTCCTGGCAGGCCGACACGCTCGTCTTTCTCGCTGGCGGTACGTCACCGTATCGCTTGTACTTCGGTCGCGCCGACGCGGCGTCGGGCAGTCAACCGCTCGCCCAGGTTGCCCCTGGCTTTAGCGAGGACGAGCTAAAGCGGCTCGAAATGGCATCACTCGGTGATTTGCAGAAGACTGACGGCGTTGCCGGAGAAACGGCCGCCGAGCGCGCCAGCAAGGCCGCACACAACCGCCAGCTCGCGCTGTGGGGCCTGCTGCTGGTCGGCGTTCTCGTGCTCGCCGGCATGACCTGGCGCCTGATTCTGCAAATGAAGGCCAAAGCCCAGGAAAAGCCGACGCTGTAGCCAGCGCCGTCTGTATCGCGCTTACTTCAGATACGAGCGCAATACCGCGACGACGTTCTCGAGATCCCGGCTCCGCTGTTCGGCCGGGACTTCATCAACGCCGAGATGCTCACGGATATGGCCTTCGAGCACTTCGGCCATCAAGCCATTCACCGCTCCGCGGATCGCTGCGATTTGCTGCAAGATCGCCGAGCAATCGCCGCCCTGTTCCAGTGCCTTCTCCAGCGCATCCGCCTGCCCCTTGATTCGCCGTACGCGCGTCAGCAGCTGCTTCTTTTCCTTGATCGTGTGTGGCATCGGTTTCTTTCTGCTGGAAACGTTTATCTATACTGGGGTATAGTATAAACGATCAAAGACATAAGGACATCGAAACATGCAATCCTCAGCCTCCATCGACCGCTGGTGCCACTCGCGCATTACGAACGAAGGAAATCCGCTCGCCGAGCGCAACACGCGCTGGGCCATCGTGCTCACCGCGGTGACGATGGTCGCCGAGATCGTCGGCGGATGGGTTTACAACTCGATGGCGCTGCTCGCCGATGGCTGGCACATGAGTTCGCATGCGCTGGCACTTGGCGTGGCTGCGCTCGCCTATAGTGCGGCCCGACGTTTTGCCAACGACGGACGCTTCGCCTTCGGCACCTGGAAGATCGAGATCCTCGGTGGCTACACCAACGCCATCCTGCTCATCGGCGTCGCCGGTTTCATGCTCTTCCATTCAGTCGAACGATTGATCGCGCCGATGCCGATCAGCTACGACCAGGCCATCGTGATCGCCGTCATCGGACTCGCGGTCAATCTCGCCTGCGCCTGGCTGCTACGGGACGGACACGCGCACACTCACGGCCATGAACATCATCACGGCCACGCAAGTCACCACGACCATGACCTGAATCTGCGCTCGGCCTACCTGCACGTGCTTGCAGACGCGGCAACCTCGGTATTCGCCATCCTTGCATTGTTCGGCGGCAAGTACTTCGCCGCCGCCTGGCTTGATCCGCTGATGGGAATCATCGGTTCGGTGCTCGTTGCGATCTGGGCGATCGGGCTGCTACGCGACACCGGTCGGGTGCTGCTCGATGCCGAGATGGACGCCCCGATCGTCGCCGAGATTCACGAGGCGATTGCCGCCAGTCCGATCCGCGCCGAAATCACCGATCTCCACGTTTGGCGCGTCGGCAAGGGACAGTACGCGAGCATCGTCGGGCTATCGGTCGACGCCAATGTCGACGTCGAACCCGACTACTTCCGCCGCCAGATCGCCATCCACGACGAACTCGTGCATATCACGGTCGAACTCAATCAGCGCGGAAGCACTTGACGTCGCCGCGACCGCTATTCGAGTTCGCGCAGGCGGCTGAACGCTTCCTCGACGCGGCGTACGGCGATGATCTCCATGCCGGCGATTGCCTGCCGCGGCTTGTTGGCTTCGGGAATGATGGCGCGGGTAAACCCGAGTTTCGCCGCCTCTTTCAGTCGCTCCTGCCCGCGCGGTGCGGGACGGATTTCTCCCGCCAGGCCAACCTCACCAAAAACTATAAGTTTACTCGGCAACGCCTTGTTTTTAAGTGAAGAAACAATCGAGATAAGCACTGATAGATCGGCCGCCGGTTCGGTGATCTTGACGCCGCCAACCGCGTTGACGAACACGTCCTGATCGACACACAGAATCCCCGCATGGCGATGCAGTACGGCCAGCAACATGGCGAGACGCTGCGCATCGAGGCCGACCGTGAGGCGGCGCGGATTGCCGTGCGCCTGATCGACAAGCGCCTGCACTTCGACGAGCAAGGGCCGCGTGCCTTCCTGCGTGACCAGTACGCACGAGCCCGGCACCTCCTGCCCGTGCTGCGAAAGGAACATCGCCGACGGGTTGTTGACGCCCTTCAAGCCTTTGTCGGTCATGGCGAAGACGCCGATCTCGTTCACCGCGCCATAGCGGTTCTTCACCGCGCGAATCAGGCGGAAGCTCGAATGCGTGTCACCTTCGAAATAGAGCACCGTGTCGACGATATGTTCGAGTACGCGCGGCCCGGCCAGCGCCCCCTCTTTCGTCACGTGGCCGACGAGGATGACGGTCACCCCGGTTTGCTTGGCCAGTCGCGTCAACTGCGCCGCGCACTCGCGTACCTGCGCTACCGAACCCGGCGCTGAACTCAACTGCTCGGACCAAAGCGTCTGGATCGAGTCGATCACCGCGACCTGCGGCTTCTCGTGTTGCAGCGTTACAAGGATCTTTTCAAGGTTGATTTCGGCCAAAAGCTTGAGTTTGCGCGTATCGAGTGCGAGACGCCGGGCGCGCAGGGCGATCTGCTGACCGGACTCCTCGCCGCTGACATAGAGCACGTGCGCCGAGTCGGACAAGGTCGTCAAAGCCTGCAGCAACAACGTGCTCTTGCCAATGCCGGGATCGCCGCCGATCAGCACCACGCCGCCGGCGACGAGCCCGCCACCCAGTGCGCGGTCGAATTCACCAATTCCGGTTGGCAGACGATCTTCCTCGCGCGCCTCGATTTCGGAGAGCGTCTGCAGGACCGAAGTCCCGGCGATTGCGGCGAAGCGCTTGTTACTAGCCGAAGAGTTCTCGGCAACCGTCTCGACCAGAGTGTTCCAGACGCCGCAGCCGGGGCACTGTCCCTGCCACTTCGAAGACGTGGCGCCGCACTCCGTACAGGAATAGATGGTCTTCGCCTTGGCCACGATCAAACCTCGACGATTGGTACGCGTCGCGCCAGGGCGCAGAACATCTCGTAGCTGATCGTTCCGGCAGCCGTCGCCACCTCGTCGGCCGGCATGCCCTCACCCCAGAGGACGACCGGGCTATCGACGCCGGCTTCCGGGATGTCCGTCAGATCGCACGCCAGCATGTCCATCGATACGCGGCCCACCGTCGTCGTACGCTTGCCGGCGACAACAATCGGCGTACCGCTCGGCGCATGGCGCGGGTAGCCATCGGCATAACCGCAAGCGACAATGCCAACGCGGGTCGGCTGCGTCGCCTCATAGGTGCCGCCGTAACCGACGCGCGCGCCGGCGGGCACGTCCTGTACGGCCAGGATTTTGCTGCTCAGCGTCATCACCGGCTTCAGCCCGAAACTCTCGGCGCTCGCGTCGGCAAGCGGGCTGGCGCCGTAGAGCACGATGCCCGGCCGCACCCAATCGTGTGCCGTCTGCGGGAAGCGCAGAATCGCCGCGGAGTTGGCCATCGACACCGGGTAGTCCATGCCCGCGGTCATCTGCGCAAAGCATTCGAGCTGCCAGTCGATCCCGCGCGCGCCATCGGCCTCGGCGAAATGCATCATCAGCGTGATCGGCCCGATGCCTGCGGGATGCTGCAGCTCACGCCGTAAAGCAGGCATCTGCTCCGGCGTGAAGCCGAGGCGGTTCATGCCGGTGTTCAATTTGATGTAGACCGGCAGGCGTACCGGCAAGGCGGCGTCGCGGATCATCTGGAACTGCTCGATCCGGTGGATGGCCGTCGTCAGGCCGTATTCGGCGCAAGTTGCCAGATCCGCCGGTTCGAAGAATCCTTCGAGCAACAGGATAGGCTGGCGAAACCCGGCTTCGCGCAGAGCCACGGCCGCATCCATTTCGAGCAGTGCGAAACCATCGGCGATCTCGTCAAGCGCCCGGGCCACGCGCAGCAGGCCATGACCGTAGGCATCCGCCTTGACCACCGCCCATGCCTTCGCCGGATTGCCTTGGCGAGCGGCGTGTTGCTTGGCAACCATGTAATTGTGGCGGACTGCGGAGAGGTCGATTCGGGCTTGTGTCGGGCGTGGCATGATCGGGTGCTTCCGGGGCAGGAGTGAGAAAGACCGAGAGTATCGAACGCAATTCGAGTCGGCACAAGTTGCCTGTCCTAAACGGCCCGTTTTTAGGGCTACTGGCAAGAAATGCGCCATATGCCCAAAGTAACAAGTTGCCGCCTTTCATGGTATAAATCCGCCACTTTAGAGAGACGATCACCGATTTTCTGATGCCCTTCGGCTTTTACATCATCATGGCGGCGCAGTTTTTTTCCGCGCTCGCCGACAATGCCCTCCTGATTGTAGCCATCGCCGCACTGCGTGAAATGCAGGCGCCGGCGGCGTACGAGCCATTGCTCAAGACCTTCTTCACCGTCTCCTATGTGGCTCTCGCCGCCTTCGTCGGCGCCTTCGCCGATTCGATGCCGAAGTGGCGCGTGATGTTCATCAGCAACGCGATCAAGATCATCGGCTGCAGCATGATGTTCTTCGACATCCACCCCCTGATCGCCTATGCGGTCGTCGGCCTCGGCGCCGCCGCCTACTCGCCGGCCAAGTACGGCATCCTCACCGAGTATCTGCCGCACCGCCTGCTGGTCGTCGCCAACGGCTGGATCGAGGGCCTGACCGTCGGTGCCATCATTCTTGGCGTGGTCATCGGCGGCGCGCTGATCCAGCCCTCGGTCGCACAGAGCATTCTCAGTTTCGACTTTCCGCTGATCAATACCGGCATTGACACGATCAGCGAGATGGCGCTCCTGTTCATCGGACTGTTCTACCTGATCGCTTCAGCCTTCAACCTCTACATCCCGGAAACGGGGGTCGACCACAAGGTCCTGCACTCCAACCCCTGGTACCTGATCCGCGAATTCAGCCACTGCGTCGCCCTCCTGTGGCGCGATCGCCTCGGACAGATTTCGCTGGCCGTGACTACGCTGTTCTGGGGCGCCGGCGCCACCCTGCAATTCATCGTCATCAAGTGGGCCGAGGTTTCATTGCACCTCGACCTATCCAAGTCGAGCATGCTTCAGGGGGTCGTCGCCATCGGCGTTGCGCTCGGCGCGGTAGGTGCGGCGCGTGCAATCACGCTGCGAAAGTCGGTGCGCGTCATCCCGCTCGGCATCGCGATGGGCCTCATCGTATTGGTGATGAACTTCGTCAACCACCTCTGGGTCGCCGTGCCGCTACTCGTGATCATCGGCGCCCTGTCCGGCTACTTCGTCGTACCGATGAACGCGCTGCTCCAGCATCGTGGCCACATCCTGATGGGTGCCGGCCACTCGATCGCCGTGCAGAACTTCAATGAGAACCTGTCGATCCTGGTGATGACCGGCTTCTATTTCCTGATGGTCACCTTCGACCTGTCGATCTACTGGGTGATTACCCTCTTCGGCCTCTTCGTTAGCGGCAGCATGCTGCTGGTCAAGCGGCGCCATGAGGCGAACCAGCGCGAACACGACGACGTGATCCACCTGGACGACAACGGCAGCGGGCATTGAGTCCGCCGCCCCCCTGATTTCCCTATCGAGTCTTGAGCGTGCGCATCAGTGCACGGGCGCGGCAAAGGTCTTCCCAGGCCTTCGCCTTGTCGGGCAGATTGCGCAGCAGATACGCCGGATGATAGGTCACAAGTACGGGCACCTCCCGGTCGCTGGCACGATAGGTCTGCGTCTTGCCGCGCAGGCTGGATAACGAGGCGTCCTGGCCGAGGACCGAACTGACGGCGACGCGCCCGAGCAGGACGATCAACTTCGGCCGGATCAACTCGATCTGGCGCTGCAGATAGGGGAAACACGCCGCCAGTTCGCCGGCTTCCGGCGTGCGGTTGCCGGGCGGCCGGCATTTGACCGCATTCGCGATATACACATCCTCGCCACGCTGGAGATCGATCGCCGCCAGCATGGCATCGAGCAACTTGCCCGCCTGCCCGACGAATGGTTCTCCGCGCACGTCTTCCTCGGCGCCCGGCCCTTCGCCGATGAACAGCCACGAGGCCTTTTCGTCGCCTACACCAGGCACCGCCTGCTTGCGTTCGGCGCAAAGACCGCACGCGCTACAGGACTTGATGCACTGCCGCAGGCTATCCCAGCCCATGTTCGCGATGTCGGCACGGCCTTCCCGAACGGGCGCGACGCTTGTCTCGGCCACCGGCGCCGACTCGGCAACCGCAGACGTCTGAGGTGTCGCCACCCTCGCTTCCGTGCCGTCGCCGACCGACCTCACGGCCGTCGCCGGATCGCGCCGAACCCAGCGCGGCGATATCCCCATTTCCTCGAGAACCTGGTCCCGACTCAGCGTGCTGCTCATGCCGAGACCTCGACCAACGCGTGCGTCATTACCAGCGCGTCCTCGCGGCCGCCTTCCGCCGGGTAGTAGCCGCGCCGCACGCCGATCTGGGCAAAGCCGAAGTGTCGGTAAAGCTCGACTGCCTTGACGTTCGACGGGCGGACTTCGAGCAGCAGCGTCGACGCACCGGCCTGGCGCGCCACGCTCATCGCGTGACGCAGCAAGCGCGCACCGAAGCCCAGGCCCTGCCGTTTTTCGCTGACGCTGATGTTGAGCAGATGCGCATCGTCGACGGCCATCATCACCACGTAATACCCGACCAGTTCGCCGCCGACACGACACACCCAGCAACTGTAGCCGCTGGCGATCGAGTCGGTGAAATTTGCGCGACTCCACGGGTGCGAGTAGACCTTGTACTCGATGCGCAGGATCTCGTCGACGTCATTGACGCTCATCGGCAGCAGGTCGACCGGCGGCGAAAACAACCCGTTCATCAGGCCTTGCCTCCGCTCGCCAGTCGTTCGGCAACGGTTTGCGCAACCTTGTTGCGCACATAGAGCGGTGCCGCGTCGGCCGGATCGATCGATTCGCCACGCTCAAGCCTGGGCGCCGCAAGGCGAACCACAGCCTCCGCGCTTGGCATGATTTCTGGCTTCCAGACGTCGACAACGCCGGCCAGTCGCTCGCGCAATAAGGGATAGGACGACAGGCCGTTGCCGCAGGCGACCCAACCCGGCGATTGAGGCAGTGGGACGGCATCGGGCGCAAAAACGCCGATTTCGCCCTGCAACTTTCCATGCACGTAGAAGCCGTAGTACACCTCGCCCATGCGCGCATCGAGCGCGACGATGACGCGCTCGCCACCGCTGGCCAGAGCCATCGCTTCCAACGTCCCGATTCCGAGCAGCGGCAAGTCGCGTGCGACTGCCAGCCCCTGCGCAGCCCCGCAGGAAACGCGCAATCCGGTGAACGAACCCGGCCCCATGCCGAAGGCGATGCCCTGCAAGTCGGCGAAGGTCAGTCCGAATTCGCTCAGCGTCGCTGCAGCTTGCGGTAGCAGTGTTTCGGAATTGGAGAGCCGTTCCGGGCAACTCCGAGCGATAACTTCTCCGTCACGCCAAAGCGCTATGGAACCGGGATCGGTGGCGGTTTCGAGGGCGAGAATCAGCATGGGGCGACATTCTACCGGAAGGCCATCCTCGCCCGCTGCGTTGTCGTATGGTTCTCAAAAACCCATCGAATTGCCGGCGCCCAACAGGGTCGCCACTCCGAGCACGGCAAAGATACCCGCGGCGATTCGATGAACAAGGCGAACCGGCATCTTTTCCGCAATGCGGTCGCCCATGATCACCGCCGGAACGTTGGCGATCATCATGCCGAGCGTCGTGCCGGCGACGACGTAGATCAGGCTCTGGTACTGTGCCGCCAGCGCCACCGTCGCAACCTGTGTCTTGTCGCCCATCTCCGCCAGGAAAAAGGCCACCAACGTCGTCCCGAATACGCCAAAGCGCGCCAGCTTCGCGTCCTCCTCGTCAAATTCGTCTGGAATCAAGGTCCAGGCAGCCATCGCCAGAAACGAGATACCCAGCACCCAACGCAACGTTTCGGGACCGAGCAAGGAGGTGATCCATGCGCCGACGGCGCCGGCAAAGCCGTGATTGACGAGCGCGGCGATGAGGATGCCAAAGACTATGGGCAGCGGCCGCCGGAACTTCGCAGCGAGGATAAAAGCGAGCAATTGGGTTTTGTCGCCGATTTCGGCGAGGGCGACGATGCCCGTTGATACCAGGAAGGCTTCCATATGATTTCCCTGGCCGGACGCGACAAATGACTCCAGCGCCTGTCCGGCCATTCCGGGGCACCGAAGTCAAAGGTCTTGCCAGGATAGAATTTCCGATAGCCACAACAGGGCAGAACGGAAATTTACCGCTTGCGCCATGACCATAGGTCAAGCATGTTGACGCAAGCATCTTCTGGTGAAGAGCGGCTACTCCCCAATGACGGCGCGTATTCTACTCGTACGCAGGGTCTTTCCGCCAGCGGCGCTGACCTTGCACATCTGTCAACTATGCCGGAGTGCCAAATCCAGAGATGATCGGCATCGCCCGTTTGAAGGAAAGGAGTCTGCAATGCGCCCGCACCGATTTGCCGTCGTTCTCAGCAATTTTCTACTACCTTTGGCACTATCACCTGCCGCTTTCGCACAGGATGAAATCCTTGCGCCCGGCTTTGCCAACGGCATCCCCTACTTGTCTGGCGGCATCGGCGACGAGGAGCGCGAGGCGATCGATCGCGCGCGGAACAACTACAACATCAAGCTTGTACTCGCCGAGGCGTCAGGTTCGTACGTCAGTGACGTCACGCTGCACATCAACACTATCCTCGGCGAACCGGTCATTTCGATAACGCGTGCCGGACCGCTCGTGCTCCTTCAGCTGCCGCCGGGCACCTACTCGATCAACGCCGACTATGAAGGGCGCAACGCGCAGAAACGCTTCGAGGTTTCGGACAATGTCGCACAGACGGTCAACGTCCTTTGGTGAGATGCTGCCGCCGTATCAAGCCTGATCGAGCCAGATGAGCGAAGCCATCCGCCCGGTCTGACCGTCGCGCCGATACGAGAAGAACCGCTCAGCGTCGGTAACGGTGCAACAATCACCGCCGTCGATCTGTGCGACACCCCGAGCCGACAAGCGCTGTCGGGCCAGTAGGTAAAGATTGGCCAACCATTTGCCGGGATTTCCCGGATGGAATGCCTCCTCGGCATTGCGCGACCGCGCGACGAAGGCGGCTCGGACCTCATCGCCAACTTCGAACGCCTGCGGGCCGATCGCCGGACCGAGATAGGCCATCAGTTCATTGCCCGGAACGCCCATGGCGCCCATGGCTGCCTCCAGGACGCCGTCGAGCAGCCCGCGCCAGCCGGCGTGAGCCGCTGCAACGACGGTGCCTGCCCGATGACAGAACAGGACTGGCAGGCAGTCGGCGGTCATCACCGCACAGGCCACACCGGTCCGGTGGGTAAACGATGCATCGGCCTCGGGTACTCCATTCGGATCAGCCTTTAGACAATTGTCGGCCTCGACGACGTGCGTACCATGCACCTGCTTGAGCCACAGCGGGCGGGCGCCGATCCGGTGCGAGACAAGCGCCCGGTTTTTCGCCACAGCGAGCGGATCATCATTGACGTGATCGCCCAGATTCAGGCTGGCATAGACACCACGGCTCACTCCACCCCGACGCGTGGTGATCAGGGCGCGGACATTCGCAGGCGCCGGCCAGTCGGGCGTAATAAAACTTTCCGAAGCCAGCTCAGTCGATGTCGTCATCGTCTTCGCTGCCGTCACCGTAGGCGTAGATGATCTCAGGGCCGTCGGCGAAGTCTTCATCCCAGTCGTCGTCCGCCTCCTCGGCCAGTGCACGCGCTTCAAACGCCAGTGTGCGCGCTGTTTCGATGAGTTCGGCCATGTCGTCCGGCATGTTCGATTTCCACAGCATCGGCTTGCCGCTCGCCGGATGGATCAGGCCAAGCCGGCGAGCGTGCAGCGCCTGGCGTGGAAATTCCGGGCCGATCGGCACGCGGCTTGCACCGCCGCCATAAACCGGGTCGCCAACCAGCGGGTGCCCGATGGCCGTCATGTGTACGCGAATCTGATGCGTGCGACCGGTTTCCAAGGCGCATTCGACGAGCGTGCAATCGATGAAACGTTCGACGATGCGGTAGTGCGTGCGCGCTGGCTTGCCCGTACGGACCACGGCCATCTTGGTGCGCTGGGTCGGGTGGCGGCCGATCGGCTGATCCACTGTACCACCCACCTCAAGTACGCCGCGCACGAGCGCCTGGTAATAACGTTTGACCGTTCTCGCCTGTAGTTGACGCACGAGATCGGTCTGCGCTTCTAGCGTCTTGGCGACAACCATCAGCCCCGTCGTGTCCTTGTCGAGACGATGGACGATGCCGGCGCGCGGGACTCTTTCAAGCGCCGGTTCATGGTAGAGCAAGGCGTTGAGCAGGGTCCCGCTACGATTGCCGCTACCCGGATGCACGACCAGTCCGGCCGGCTTATCGAGCACGATCAGCGTCTCGTCCTCATGCACGATATTGAGCGCGATCGCCTCCGGTGCGGAGGACAGCAGGTTTTCATCCGGTGCTTCGACAAGTTCAAGTAACTCGCCGCCCCACAGCTTCAATTTCGGCTCGCTGACGAGCTTTCCAGCAATACTGACACGGCCTTCGCGTATCCAGTTTTGCAGGCGGTTTCTCGAGTGCTTTGGCCACAAGCGGACCAGCGCCTGATCCAGCCGCAGCCCGCCGCAATCGGCCGGAACGGTCAAAGCGCGAGAGGCGTTTGCGCTATAATCGTCGCGCTTTTCGCCCGCCACACAGGGTTTTGCGGGCGAAACACGCTCCATCACGGGATCGCTCTCGACTTCTGTCTTCTTATGTGGAATTTTCATCATGCGTAGTTTAGCGGTTATCGCAGCGCTTTTTCTTGCCACCCTCCTCGGCGGCTGCGGTCTATTGCCAGAAGTGAAGGACGAGACGGCCGGCTGGTCGGCGAACAAGCTCTACGCCGAAGCCAAGGAAGCTATGAACGAAGGCTCGTACGAAAAAGCGGTCCAGTACTTCGAAAAGCTGGAGTCGCGCTATCCCTACGGACGCTTCGCCCAGCAGGCGCAGATCGACATGGCGTACTCGTACTGGAAGGACAACGAGGCAGCGTCGGCGATTGCCGCTTGCGATCGTTTCATAAAATTGCACCCGAACCACCCGAACGTCGACTACGTCTATTACCTCAAGGGGCTGATCAACTTCAACGAAGACCTGGGCCTCATGGGACAGATCAGTCAGCAGGACATGACCGAACGCGATCCGAAAGGCGCGCGTGAGTCCTTCGAGGCATTCCGCGAACTGGCGACGAAATTCCCGGACAGCAAATACACGCCAGACGCGGTCATGCGCATGAAGTATCTGGTCAACGCGCTTGTTTCGCTCGAAGTCCACGTCGCGCGTTACTACATGAAGCGCGGCGCCTATCTCGCGGCAATCAACCGCGCCCAATACGCAGTGAAGACCTACCCCGACGCACCGGCCACCGAAGAGGCGCTGTTCATCATGGTCAAGGCCTACGATCAGCTGGGCATGAACGACTTGCGCGACGATTCGGAGCGCATCATGCGCAGAAACTTCCCGAACAGTGTCTACTACACGCGCGGCCTAGAACGCGAAGTGCCGTGGTGGAAGCTCTGGTAACCCACTGATTTTCCCAACGCAAGCAAAGAGCCCGCCGGTTGAAGACCCGCGGGCTCTTTGTTTTCAGCTCGACTGTTTGATCGCCAGCACGGCCTGATTGCGGAGCGTGCGCAATAAGGACAGCTCCTTCTCGGGAATCACGATGTCGCCCGGTCGATCGCAGTCGGCGTAGATCATCGCCACCGGGTTGTTGCGGATAGTCAAAGGAAAGATGACGAAAGTTCCGGCATTGACCCCTTTGCGGTACCAAGGCGGAATGCGCGCAGCGATTTTCGGATCGTTCGTGTCGCTGATCAGAATATCGACGCCTTTCGACAAGGCGGCGTGAAAGATATCCGGCGTAAAGGCCAGCGAAAAGTTGAAGCAGCGCGCCATTTCGGGCGCATCCGGACCGAAGCCGAAGCGGCCGAGCATGGTGTTGGCGCGCGCGTCCCGCACGCACAGGATGACACGCTTGAAGCCCTTGGCGCGATACATCGTCTCGAGAATGATGCGCAGCACGTCGTTGAGCTTGAAGTCCTCGACCAAGGTATTGCTGATGTCCTGAATCCCGGCCATCAGGATGACTTCGCTGTTACCGACCTCGGCGACCGTATCGTCACCATCGGCGTCGAGCGGACTGCCCGGAGCACCCGCCGGCACCGCGCCGGAAAGCACGGTCGCCGACGTCTCGGTATCGCTCCCGGCGCGCTGCGTTTGCCCGGATCGAGCGTTCTCATTCGTTTCCGGAGCCTCTGACTTCGCTCCCCAGCGTTGCAACTGCCGTCCGAAGCTCGATTTCTTCAGGTTGATGCCAATGATTCCGGCGAATTGGGCAACCTCCCGGAACGACTTCTCCATGGTCTCGCGCAACGCCTGCTCGCTGAGCGGAACGGTATCGCCGAAACGGGCCGTCACTTTGCGCAGTGCCTTATCGCGCTGTTCCGGTTCAACGTCGGATATCAGCGCACACACTTCGTTCGAGAATCCCGACAGGATGCGCATTCGTTCCTCGGCCGTATTTGCCTTGCGGACGTTTCCTGCGGGCAATTTCCGCATGCTGTTGACGATCAGATTGGGAAAACCCCAGGTGCGCGCAATGCCGATGCCCAGTTCCTCGAAGGTCAGTCCGAGCACCTGGACGGCGGCGACGTCCTCGGTGCACGGACGTTGCTCCATGGTCCGCTTGATTTCCTCGCTCTCATCGGGGAAGTAGAACTGGCTCAACAACCGCCCGAGGTTGTGAAACATCGAACAGATGAAGACCTGTTCGATGTCGCGCGCGGACGATTGCTCGCCAATGTCCTTGGCCAGAATTGCCGCCAGGTTCGCGCGCAGGAAGTCTTCCTTGAGCTGGTTGGCGTTGTTCTTGTTTTGCAGGTGCTCGAAGAGCATCACCGTAATGGCGATGTTGCGCACGGCATCGAAACCGAGCACCAGCACCGCACGCGAAATCGTGCTGATGCTGCCGCCACCCGCCTGCCGGTAGTAGACCGAGTTGACGAGACGCAGGATCTTGTTGGTCAGCGAAAAATCCTTGAGGATCGAGTTCGAGAGATTGGAAATCGTCTCCTTGTCCGACCCGGCGATCTTGTTGATGGTGCTCACCGACTCGGACAACGCCGGAAAGTCGCTCTTGTGTCGCATCCGGCGCAGCAGGAAGTCGATCGTGCTCTGCCGCGCGTCGGCCGATTCGACCAGTTCATCCGGCTCGAGGTAGTTGTCGAGCGCTTCGCGCATCTGCGAGACAGAGGTGTAGCGCTGCTGCGGGTTACGCGCTGTGGCCTTGTAGAGGATACTGGCCAGCGCGTCGTCGATCTCCACCCCTTCGTTCCTGGGCAAGCGAACATCCTGATTGGCGATCCGGTTCATCACCTCATAGATGTTCTCGCCGCGCACCGCAGGCTGTCCGGTCAGTAACTCGTAGAACAGGAGTCCAGCGGCGAACACGTCCGTTGCCTCGGAGCATTCGCGCCGCTCGATGTATTCCGGCGCCATGTAAGCCGGCGTGCCCATGAATGCTTCCTCGTCGCCGCTCTGCGACTCGACGCGCGCGGCAATGCCGAAGTCCATGACGCGCGGCATGTTCGCACTGTCGAGCAAGACGTTATGCGGCTTGAGATCGCGGTGAACAATCCCCGCAGCGTGGGCATGGGCAATCGCGTCGAGCACCGGGATCAGGATGGAGATCGCCTTCACCGGTGTCAATCGGCCGTTTGCACGCAGATACTCGCTGAGATTGAGGCCCGGAACATACTCGAAGACGAGGTACAGGTCGCCCTTCTCTTCGCCCGCCTCGAATATTGGCACGATATTCGGATGACTCAGCTGGCTGACCATGCGCGCTTCCGACAGCAACTGCTGGTTCTTTTGCGGATCGGGGCGGGAGAAGTGCAGCGTCTTGATCGCGACTTCGCGCTGCAAGTGCGGATCGCGCGCCAGATAAACGACGCTCTGAGCACCGCGGCCCAATTCGCGGACGATTTCAAAACGCCCGATACTCTTGCTCATGCCACTCCCTGCAGCGAGATTACTGATTGTCGATGCTCGGCATTCTAAGAGCTTCGCGCGCCGTTTAATACGTAGTTGTTGGCACTTGCCGAAGCACACCACGAATCACAATGCGTGTCGTGCACCCAAAAATGATCCATACTGGAACGAACCGTTTGGCAGCCTTGGCAGACCTCATCGCGCCCAGATCATGAGAAGAATCGGCAAGCAACCGAGTACCGGCAACGCCTTGGGAAATCCGGGCGGCACAGCGATTCACTTCCTGCTTAGTGCCTGCTTCATGCTTTTTGCGACCATTGCGCTCGCTACGCCCAACGAGCGCGTGACGCTACAGCTCAAGTGGCATCACCAGTTCCAGTTCGCCGGTTACTACGCTGCCCTGGAAAAGGGCTACTACCGTGACCAGGGCCTCGATGTTGAACTGCGCGAAGCTGCGCCCGATAGTGACGTCGTCAGCGAAGTTACGAGCGGCCGTGCCAATTTCGGCGTCGGCACCAGTGCCCTGCTCCTTGATCGCGCCAAAGGCAAGCCGGTGGTCGCATTGGCGGCCATCTTCCAGCATTCGCCGCTCGTCCTCATCGGCAACATTTATGCAGGCGTCGCCTCGGTGCAGGATTTGAAAGGCAAGCGCGTGATGTTTGAAAAGCACTCCGAGGAACTGATCGCCTACCTGCGTCACGAGGGCATCCCCGAGTCGGCCTACGAGGTTGTTCCCCACAGCTTCAACCCCGACGACTTCGTCAATGGCATGGTCGATGCCATGAGCGGCTACAGCACGACCGAACCTTACTTCATCGACAAGGCGAAGATCGCGCATCTCGTCCTGTCGCCGCGCTCCGTCGGCATCGACTTCTACGGAGATAATCTATTCACCTCCGCTGCCGAACTGCGCGAACATCCGGCACGGGTCAAGGCCTTCCTTGAAGCAAGTCTCAAGGGTTGGGCTTACGCAATGCGACATCCTGAGGAAATTGCCGACCTCATCGTCGCGAAGTATTCGACGCGACACAGTCGGGAGTTCCTGCTCTACGAAGCGGAAAAAATGCGTCCGCTGATCGGTAGCGATCTTGTCGCCATAGGCTACATGCACCGGGAACGCTGGCAGCAGATCATCAACACCTACGCCAGACTCAACATCATCCCTGCCAGTTTCTCGCTCGATGGGTTCCTCTATGCCAGCGACCCCGGCGTCGCCTTCGAGCAGGAGCGCCGCACCTGGCTGCTCGGGCTGAGCGTAATCCTCGCAATCGGCACTGCCGCGATCGTCATCGCCAGCATTCTGGCGCGCCTGAATCGACGGATGAAGGCTGAGATGGCCGCGCGAGAGGCAGCCGTGGAGGAACTGCGCGAGAGCGAGCAACGTTTCCGCTTCATGGCCGAGAACACCGCCGACGTCATCTGGATCCTCGATATCGCCAGCGGCCGGTTTAGCTACGTGAGTCCGTCGGTTCAGTCATTGCGTGGCTTCACCGTCGAAGAGGTGATGAGCCAACCGGTGACTGCCGCGCTGACGCCGGAGTCGGCACAGCGCACGCAAGCCGTCCTCGCCGACTCGCTGGCCCGCTGGCATGCCGGTGACCGGACGAACGAACCGCGTGTCACCGAAGTCGATCAGCCGCACAAGGATGGACACATCATCCACACCGCGGTCGTAACCACCCTGAACGCCGACGCCGAGGGCAACGTGGTCTCGGTTCTCGGCGTCACACGCAACATCACCGAGCGCAAGCGCGCCGAGGAAGCGATTCGCCAGCTGGCGTTCTATGACCCCCTGACGCAGTTGCCCAACCGGCGCCTTTTGCAGGACCGCATCCCGCAGCAGATCGCCCGCGCCCGGCGCGAGCAGAACCGGATTGCGCTCCTCTTCATCGACCTCGACAAGTTCAAGCCGATCAACGACCAGTACGGCCACGAGGTCGGCGACTGGCTGCTGCAATCGGTTGCCCGACGTTTGCAGCAATGCCTGCGCGGGTCCGACACGGTGTCACGCATCGGCGGTGACGAGTTCGTCGCCCTGCTCGCCGATCTGCAACGCGTCGAAGATGCCGTCGCCACGGCTGAGAAGATCTGCGACGAACTGCAGCTCCCCTTTATCACGGCCGATGGCCTGCGGCTGACCATATCGTCGAGCATCGGCATCGCCCTCTACCCGGACGACGGCGACAACGAAGAGGAGCTCCTTCGCTGTGCCGACGAAGGGATGTATAGCGCCAAGCGATCCGGCAACCAGGGGGGGAAGCACCGCGTGCAACGGCTAACGCACCGCGACTGGAGAGACGCCGATGACGACAGCACGGATCAGCGCCCACTCGTTCGCCTCAACTGGAAACCGGCGTTCAACTCCGGACACCCGTCGATCGACGCCGACCATCGCAAACTGTTCGCGCTGGCAAACGACATGCTAGAAAAGTCATTTGACCGGCGGCGCAATCCGGGACCGTTCTACAGCGCCTTCGACACGCTCCTGGAGCACACCGTCCGGCACTTCTCGGACGAGGAGCGAATCCTCGCCGAACACGGCTACGCGCATCTCGACGAACACATCCGGGAACACCGGCGGATCATTGGCCAGGCCGCCGAGCTCCAACGCCGGGTGCATGTTAACGCCGACGCACCTGGCGAACTGATCGACTTGATGCTCTCCGAAGTCATCGCCGGCCACATGCTGCGTGAGGATACGAAGTTCTTCGGGCTATTTGCCGAGCCGGTCGACGGCGACGGCGGCGACGAAGAACGCTTGGCTGTCACCGACTAGCGGAACGCCTTCGCGCCCGTCGCAACGACAGTCGGCGACTATAATAGTGGGCTTTTCCGCACCACTCGATCAGCCGCCGTGCCTTCTTCCCAGACCGATCCAGCCTCGCTCAACACTTCGCCCATCGTGCAACTGGCACTCGCCGTGCCCGCGTTCAAAGCCAGCGAACGCATGCATTTGCCGACATTCGCCGGCTCGTCCGACGCCTTGACGCTGGCGCAACTGGCCACAGGCCGCAAGGCGCTGCTCGCCGTGCTGACCGCCAGTGCCGGCGATGCCCAGCGGCTGCTCGACGAGATCCCGTGGTTCGCACCGAACCTGCGGGTGCGGCTCTTGCCTGACTGGGAGACGCTGCCTTACGACAGCTTCTCGCCGCACCACGACCTGATTTCCGAACGCCTGGCGACGCTCTACGCGATCTCGCGCGGCGAATGCGACGTGCTGCTGATTCCCGCCTCGACCGCTGCCTACCGCTTCGCGCCGCCTGCCTACCTCGCGGCGTACACCTTCTTCTTCAAGAAAGGTGAGACGCTCGACGCCGAGGCCTTGCGTACGCAGCTTACGCTGGCCGGATACACGAACGTCACCAACGTCGTCTCGCCCGGTGAGTACTCGATCCGCGGAGGTCTGGTCGATCTCTTCCCGATGGGCTCGCAACTGCCCTACCGGCTCGACCTCTTCGACGACGAGATCGAGAGCATCAAGACCTTCGACGTCGACACACAACGCACGCTGTATCCTGTACCCGAGATCCGCCTGCTGCCGGCACGCGAGTTCCCGCTCGACGACAAGGGACGCACGCGTTTCCGCCAGCGCTTCCGCGAAGTGTTCGAAGGTGACCCGGCCAAGTCCGGCATCTACAAGGACATTTCCGCGGGTATCGCGTCGGCTGGCATCGAATACTGGTTGCCACTCTTCTTCGAGGAGACAGCAACGCTCTTCGACTACCTGCCGAAGGACGCCGCGCTCTGTCTGCATAACGACGTTCCCGAGGCCATCCGCGACTTCTGGCGCGACGCGCAGACGCGCCACGAAATGCTCTCAGGCGAAAAGGCACGGCCGCTGCTGCCGCCGAACGAACTCTTCCTCAACGAAGAGGCGTTCTTCGTCGCCGCCAAGCCCTACACGCGGCTCGTGCTGACGAAAGGGGCCGATGGTGCGACACATCCCGTTCCGGCAGTCGCCGTCGATCGCCGTGCCGAAGACCCGCTGAGCAAACTCAAATCGTTCATCGACGGCTTTGACGGCCGCGTACTCCTGCTCGCCGAAACAGCCGGTCGCAGAGAGACTTTATCCAGTCTCTTCGCCGAGTACGGCATCAAGCCGGACGCCAGTGCGGATCTTTCCGGTTTCCTGGCCGGCGCGAGCCGCTTGTCCCTCGGCGTTGCTCCACTGCATGAAGGTTTCGTTCTTGACGCGACCGAACCACTCGCCTTCATCACCGAAGCCGAACTCTATGCCGGCAGCCCGTCGCGTCGCAGCCGCCATGCCGCGCAACGCAAGGCCTCGCTCGACAACTGGCTGCGCGACCTGACTGAGCTGAAGGTCGGTGACCCGGTAGTCCACGAACAGCACGGTATCGCCCGTTACCAAGGTCTCATTCACATGGATCTCGGCGAAGGCGACATGGAGTTTCTTGAACTTCATTACGCAGGCGATGCGAAGCTCTACGTGCCGGTATCGCAGCTGCATGTCATCTCGCGCTACTCGGGCAGCGACCCCGATGCCGCGCCGCTACATACACTCGGCACGCAGCAATGGGAAAAGGCCAAACGCCGCGCTGCCATGCAGGCGCGCGATACGGCGGCCGAACTGCTCGCGCTGTACGCCCAGCGCGCGGCACGCAAGGGGCACGCGTTCGAATTCACGGCGCACGACTACGACGCCTTCGCCGACGGCTTCGGCTTCGAGGAAACGCCCGACCAAGCCGCCGCGATCAACGCGGTGATCGAAGACATGAAGTCCGGCAAGCCGATGGATCGCCTCGTCTGCGGCGACGTCGGCTTCGGCAAGACCGAAGTCGCCCTGCGCGCCGCGTTCTGCGCGGTGGCTGGCGGCAAGCAGGTCGCCGTGCTCTGCCCGACCACCCTGCTCTGCGAACAACACTTCCAGACCTTTAGCGACCGCTTTGCCGACTGGCCGGTGAAGATCATCGAACTCTCGCGCTTCAAGACGGCAAAGGAAACGTCGCAAGCCCTGAAAGAACTCGCCGAGGGCAAGGTCGACGTCGTCATCGGCACGCACAAGCTCTTGCAGAAGGACGTGACCTTCACCCGCCTCGGCCTCGTCATCATCGACGAGGAACACCGTTTCGGCGTACGCCAGAAGGAAGCGCTGAAAGCCCTGCGCGCCGAGGTCGACGTGCTGACGCTGACCGCCACGCCGATCCCGCGCACCTTGGGCATGTCGCTTGAAGGCCTGCGCGACTTCTCGGTCATCGCCACCGCGCCGCAGAAGCGGCTGGCGATCAAGACCTTCGTCTCGCGCTTCTCCGACGGCATCATCCGCGAGGCCTTGCTGCGCGAATTCAAGCGCGGCGGGCAGGTGTACTTCCTGCACAACGAGGTCGACACCATCGAGAACATGCGGGAAAAACTCACCAAGCTGCTGCCCGAAGCGCGCATCGTCGTCGGCCATGGCCAGATGAACGAGCGCGAACTGGAGCGCGTGATGCGCGACTTTACCCAGCAGCGCGCCAATCTGTTGCTGTGTACGACGATCATCGAGACCGGCATCGACAACCCGCACGCCAACACCATCGTCATCAACCGCGCCGACAAGTTCGGCCTCGCCCAGCTGCACCAGCTGCGCGGCCGCGTCGGCCGCTCGCACCACCAGGCCTACGCTTATCTGCTAACGAATATCGACGTCGACGGCAAGTCGGGGCTGACCAAACAGGCCAAGCAGCGGCTGGAAGCGATCCAGATGATGGACGAGCTCGGTGCCGGCTTCTATCTCGCCATGCACGACCTCGAAATCCGCGGTGCGGGTGAAGTGCTCGGCGAGAACCAGTCCGGCGCGATGCAGGAGATCGGCTTCAACCTCTTTACCGAGATGCTCAATCGCGCCGTCAGCCAGCTGCGGCAAGGCAAGGAGCCGAACTTGCTGCAACCTCTGGGCATTGCCACCGAGATCAACCTGCACACGCCGGCGCTCCTCCCCAACGACTACGCGCCGGATGTGCACGAGCGCCTGAGCATTTACAAGCGGCTCGCCAACTGCGATTCGCTCGACGATCTTTCGGCCATGCAGGAAGAACTCGTAGACCGCTTCGGCGAGATGCCGCCGCAGGCCGTGTCGCTGCTCGAGAGCCATCGCCTACGGCTGATGTGCAAGCCGCTAGGCATCGTCAAGCTCGACGCGACCGGGGCCAACGTCGTCGTCCAGTTCGAGCCCAACCCGCCGATCGAGCCGATCCGCATCATCAACCTGATCCAGAAGGACCGGAACTACAAGCTCGCCGGACAAGATAAACTCTCGCTCTCCCGCCAATGCCCGACGCTCGTCGACCGCGTCGCCGCCGTCAAGGATCTGATAAGGCAGCTCAAACCATGAACCATCCGGACAAGACCAACATCAACACGCCCGACATCGAGAACGTCAACGTCACCGACTTCGACGCGATGCCCTCGCCCGAGGAAATCCACGCCGCCGTTCCGCTCTCGCCGAACTCGGCAAACACGGTCATGCGCGGACGCGAAGCCGTGCGCAACATCCTCGACCACAAGGACAATCGGCTGCTCGTCATCGTCGGGCCGTGCTCGATCCACGACCCGATCGCCGGCATGGATTACGCCCGCCGGCTGAAGGCGCTTGCCGACGAGGTTGCGGACACGCTATGCATCGTCATGCGTGTGTACTTCGAGAAACCACGGACAACGACGGGCTGGAAGGGCTACATCAACGACCCGGACCTCGACGATTCCTTCCACGTCGATCAGGGCATGAAGAAAGCACGGCAGTTCCTGCTGCAGATCGCCGAACTGGGCCTGCCGGCGGGCACCGAAGCGCTCGACCCGATTTCGCCGCAATACCTCGGCGACCTCATCTCGTGGACGGCGATCGGCGCACGCACGACCGAATCGCAGACGCACCGTGAGATTTCCTCGGGCCTGTCGACGCCGGTCGGCTTCAAGAACGGCACCAACGGCGACGTCGCCATCGCCATCAACGCCATCCTGTCCGCCTCGCGCCCGCACAGCTTCCTCGGCATCAACGGTCAGGGGCACACCGCCATCGTGCGCACGCTCGGCAACCGCTACGGCCACCTCGTGCTGCGCGGCGGCGAAGGCCGCCCGAACTACGATACCGTCAGCGTCCAGATGGCCGCGCAGGCGCTTGAAAAGGCCAATTTGCCGGCAAATATCATCGTCGACTGCTCGCACGCCAACAGCTTCAAGAAGGCCGATCTGCAGCCGCTCGTCATGTCCGACGTGGTCAATCAGATCCGTCTCGGCAATCAATCGCTCGTCGGAGTCATGGTTGAATCCAACCTCGTCGCCGGCAACCAGCCGATTCCCGAGGATCGTTCACAGTTGAAGTACGGCTGCTCGATCACCGACGCATGCATCGACTGGGAGACCACGGAGAAGATGCTGCGCGAAGCAGCCGACGTGCTGCGCGATGTTCTGCCGAACCGAAACGCATGAACCTCATGTAGGAGCGCAGCTTTGCTGCGCGATAACGGCCTCTCTTCGCAGAAGTCGCGTCAATCGCCCGGTGAAACCTGGCTCCCACATGATTTCGCTGAGTCTGATACAGCAATTGCCTCGCAACGTGTTTTGAACCCCAACTCTCAGGAGCTACCCTTGACCACCCAACGCCCCCTGATCCGCCCCTTTAACGCGCTGCGCCCGCGCACCGAACATGCTGCCGCCGTTGCCGCACCACCCTATGACGTACTTTCCAGCGATGAAGCGCGCGTCCGCGCCGCCGGCAAGCCGCACTCCTTCCTGCATATATCGAAGGCCGAGATCGACCTGCCGCCAGAAGTCGATCACTACTCACCGGCTGTCTACGCAAAGTCGGCGGAAAACCTCGCAAAGTTGATCGCCGACGGCATCCTCATCCGCGACGCGAAGCCCTGCTACTACGCCTACCGCCTGGTCATGGGCGACCACACCCAAACCGGCCTGATCGCTGCCGCTTCAGTCGCCGATTACGACAGCAACCGCATCCGCAAGCACGAATTCACGCGCCCGGATAAGGAAGACGACCGCGTGCGCCAGATCGAGGCGTTGAACGCGCAGACCGGCCCGGTCCTGCTCGCGCATCCGGACAGCGACGAGGCGGAAGCGCTGGTCGCCGCTGCCACCGCCGGCACGCCAATCGCCGATCTCACCGCCGACGACGGCATCAAGCACACCGTCTGGCTGATCGATGACGAGGCGACGATCGCCCGCATCAGCGAAGTCGTTGGTGCCATGCCAAACCTCTATATCGCCGACGGCCACCACCGCTCGGCGGCCGCCTCGCGTGTCGCTGCCGCGCGGCGCGGCATCGGCGCCTCGGACTCGGCCGAGTTCTTCCTCGCCGTCATCTTCCCGGCGCGCCAGATGCGCATCCTCGACTACAACCGCGTCGTGCGCGACCTCAACGGCCACTCGATCGAGTCATTCCTGAAAGCAGTCGACGAACGCTACACGGTGACGCCGTCCGACAAGCCTGTGCATCCCGAGCGCACCGGCGTCTGCGGCATGTACCTCGACGGCCGCTGGTATCACCTCGCAATAAATCCGGAACTCGTCCCGGTCGCCGACCCGGTGCGCCGGCTGGACGTCTCGGTGCTTTCCGAGCAATTGCTCGACCCGATCCTCGGCATCGCCGACCTGCGCCGCGACACGCGCATCGACTTCGTCGGGGGCATCCGCGGCCTGCCGGAACTGGAACGGCGCGTGAACTGCGGCGAGATGGCCGTCGCCTTCGCCATGCACCCGACCCAGCTTTCTGAGCTGATGTCGGTCGCCGACGCCGGCGAAGTGATGCCGCCGAAGTCGACCTGGTTCGAACCCAAGCTCGCCGACGGGCTCGCTTCACACGTGCTCGACTAAGCCCCATCAGCGCACGACACGCCCGGCGCATCCATAGTGGGTTCGCCGGGCGTTGTCTTTACGGCACCCAGATCAGTTGCCCACAGTATTCGCCGGTCTCGCCAAAGATAATCGCGGCCTGTCCGAGTTCGCTGGCGAGCATGCATAGCGCCGCTTCTCCCGCATTCAGCACGCAATAACCCGCCCCGTCCGGCCAGTCGCCGGCATCCGCATGATTGATCGACGGAAACGCGAGCCAGCCATGCGCACGGATGCGCTTCGCCAGCGCCTTGGTCGCAACGTCATTCGCGGTCGCATCCGGCGCCAGCTTTCCGCCGGGATTGCAGGCCGTGATGATTCCCCAGTCGGCGGCGCGCCACTTGCGGAGGAACTGCTCGAAAGCAAGATCCGGCTGGCCAACCCTGAGATTGAAGGTCGCCGACGGCGTGACCACGCGGTAGGTCGTGGCGAGAAACGCGGCTTCCAGTGCAGTATTTTCCATTCGCCCCTTGGCCGAGGTTTGGTCAGGGCGGGTTACGCCTCCTCGGCCGTCTCGATATCCTCCAGGTCGCCCAGCTTTGCTTGCGCATCGGCAACCGGCAGGGCTTCCACCCCCTTGAGCTTACGCTCGATCTGGCGGGTGCGCACCCCGGCCGATTCGATGCTCTTGGTCGCCTGTTCGAGCTTCTTGCGCGTCGCCTCGAGCACTTCGCCGAACTTGCCAAACTCGGTCTTGACCGCGCCGAGGACCGCCCAGACCTCCGAGGAACGCTTCTCAATGGCCAGCGTCCGGAAGCCCATCTGCAGGCTGTTGAGCAGTGCGGTGAGCGTCGTCGGCCCGGCGAGGCTGACGCGGTAGTCGCGCTGCAACGCATCAGCCAGACCCGGACGGCGGAGCGCCTCGGCGTAAAGTCCCTCGGTCGGAAGATAGAGGATGGCGAAGTCGGTCGTGTACGGCGGCTCGACATACTTGTCGCGGATCTTCTTCGCCTCGTCGCGCAGACGGACTTCGAGCGCCTTGGCTGCTGCTTCTACGGCCATCGGATCGGCTCTATCCTGCGCTTCGACCAGTCGCTGGTAATCCTCGATCGGAAACTTGGCGTCGATCGGCAACCAGACCGGATAGCTATCGCTACCGCGTTTTCCCTGTCCCGGCAGTTTGATGGCGAATTCGACCCGCTCGTTGCTGTTCGGCCGCGTAGCGACGTTCTTTTCGTACTGCTCGGCGGTCAACACCTGATCAAGCAGTGCCTCGAGCTGGACCTCGCCCCAGGTGCCGCGCGTCTTGACATTGGTCAGCACCTTCTTCAGGTCGCCGACGCCGGCCGCCAGCGTGTGCATTTCGCCGAGCCCCTTATGCACCTGTTCCAGCCGCTCGCTGACCAGCTTGAAGGAGTCGCCGAGGCGCTGTTCGAGCGTCGCGTGCAGCTTCTCATCGACCGTCTTGCGCATTTCCTCGAGCTTGGTCGCGTTGTCGGCCTGGATTGCCCCGAGGCGGGTCTCGACCGAAACACGCAGCTGCTCGAAGCGCTGCTCGTTGCTCTGCGTCAATCGCGCCAGTTGCTGGGCGAAGCCTTCGAGCTGCTGCCCCTGCAAAGCGCCGAGTTGCCCGACCTGCGCCGACAGCGTCTTCGCGAGCCGATCCAGCGCCTGCGCCTGTTCCTCACGGTCACCACGCGCCGCATTCGCCGCTTCTTGGCGCACGCGTGCGAGTTCCTGCCGCAACTCGCGCTCCAGCCGCTCCAATCCGCCTTCAACGGCGCGGAATCCAGGCTCGACCGTATCGTCCTTGCGCCCTGCGCGCTGCAACAGGACAAGCTGCAGCAGCAGACCGACGAGACCGATCGCGACCAACCCGTACAACACAAACTCACTCATGCAATACCCTTGAAAATTAAAACGTTACTTCAACGAAAAGTCGGCGCGTGACGCCTTCGCCTTCTGGTCATCCGGTACGTCCGCTTCGGCCGCGTTTGCCGTTGGCTGCGTCGGGCGGAGGAATATCCGCTCGCCGTCCACCTGATGCTCGATCAGCCAGTCGCGCACAGCCTTGGCACGCCGATCGCCGAGATCGGTCAGGTCTTCCTCGTCGACCGTCGAATTGGCGAGGATCAGTTTTTCCATTTCCTCTACCGGTAGTGTCTTCACCATACCGACCATATTGCGCGGCTTCGGGAACTTCTCAGCGCGATAGACGCGTTCGAGCAGAGACGGGTACTCCTCGTCGCTCACCTGGACCGACGCAAGCGACTCGACTTCGACGCCGGCCTTGGTCATGTCTTCGCGCTTGGCCGCACGCACCTTGCGCTCGATGCGCGCATGCTTCAGCCCTTCCGGATCATTCTCCGAATCGATATGGCCCTCGATCTCGAGCTTGAGTGCCGGCCGGTCGATCAGCGCTTTCGCCAGGTTCTCGAGCCGCTTCTGCGCCTCAGCGTCAAGCGTCGCGTAACCCGGTGCAAATTCGACGTTGGACAACTCTTCGCCACCGCCAAAAATCGACCCGATCAGCGCAAACGGTGAAGTCACCGCCTTCACGAAGAGGTTGACGATCACCTTGATGACCAACCCGCCGATACTGAACTGCGGGTCGTTGAGCGAGCCAGAAATCGGCAGATTGACGTCGATCTCACCCTTGCTGTTCTGCAACAGCGCGATCGCCAGTTTGACCGGCAGTTTGGTCGCGTCAGGGCTTTCAACCTGGTCACCGAAGGTCAGTTGATCGAGAAAGACGCGATTCTCGGCATTGAGCTGGTCGTTTTCGATCTTGTAGTTAACAAAGACAGAAAGCTTGCCCTTGTCGATCGCATAGCCCGCGTACTTGCCTGAGTACGTCGAGAACGAGGTCATCTCGATGCCTTTGACCTCGGCCTGCAGATCGAGATAGGGCTTGGCCGAGAGCGGGTTGATCTTCGCCGTCAGACTGAGCGGGGCAACATCGTCGTAACTGCCGCGCAACGTGAGGTCGGCGATGCTGCCGGATTCCGTGGATAGTCCGGTCACGCTACCGGCGATCTTGCGCAGATTGGCCGTGTAGTTCGGCTTGACGAAGTTGTCGGTGAAACGTACGGCCCCTCCCTGTAGCGTGATCTTGCCGATCTTGACCGGCATCATCGGCTCGCTCGTTGCTGTGCTCACAACCGGTGCCTCCGCCTTGCCTTCGACCGTAGAAGCCGGTTTCGCCGCGACACTCTCTTGCGTTCCCTCCACGAAGGGCGCTGCGTCTGGCACAACGGCCACCGTGTCGCCATCGGCCCGACGAACGATCTGCATCAGGTTGAGCTTGCCTTCCGGCGTCACGATTACGCGCGCGAAGAAATCGGACAGCGCGATCTCGCCAATCGAAACCGAGTTCGGATTGAGCTTTGCGTCGATCTTGCCGAAGTAGAACGACTTCCAGCGCAGGAAGTCGGCGGAGTTGAGCTTATCGACGGCCGAGAAGTCGCCAATTGTGGCCTGACCGGCAAATCCACCCGCCAGCGAAGGCTCTTCACCCGCCTTCGTAGCTTCGTCCTGACGCAACTGAAGGTCGCCGCTCAGCGCCACCTGCCCGCGCGTGACGTCGACGTTCAGCTTCTCGGCGAAATAGGGCTGAAACGGAAGGATTTCGAGCCCCTTCACGTCCAGCTTGATGTCGGTCACGAGCGGGAATGGCTGGACGGTACCGCTCAGCGCAACCTCGCCCTTCTTGTTCAGCTTGAAGTTCGTCGCCACCTGGGTGACCTGCCCGGGCACAGTCGTCACGTTCTCCAGATCGAGGCTCAGGTTCTCGATCGACTGCGTCACCGCCGGCGACACGCCGCCATCCTCGAAGCGCAGGCCGATGTCTTCGCCATGGTATTTGTTGATCGTCAGCGTCCACGGGGCCGACGCATCCTGCTGCGACGCTTCGACGGCGCGCAGCGATGGCGGCTTGAGCCAGTCGATCGCGCCGTCCTTGGTACGCTTGATCAAGGAACGCGCGCCCTGCGTCTCGATCTCCGGAATGACCGCCTCGCGCTTGGCGAGATCGATCTGGCCGCCCTTGACGGCAAGTCGTTCCACGGTCAGCCATTCCCCGGCGTCGATCCGCCAGGAGAGATCGACTTCCGCCGGCTTGTCGCCGTTGCTGAGCTTTCTCAGGTCCACGTCGATGTTGTCGACTTTGGCGTTGAACGGCTCACCGTGCGACTCGTCGAGCCAATGCACCGCGCCGCCACTCACGTTGGCCTGGGCGAGCGACCAGGAAACCTTGCTTTTGGCCGCAACGGGGTTCGCCGCCTTTTCACCGCCATCCGCCGCCGCGACAGGCGCTGCTTTCGCCAGTTCGCCGCGGAAGAACTCGATCCAGTTGATATCGCCCTCTTTGCTCACCCGGGCATGGATCTCCGGGGACGCCAGCGTCACCTTTTCGACGGCATAGCGTCCGCCGAGCAAATCGGACGGCGCGATCGCAACATCCAGCTGCTTGAACGAGAGCAACGACGCACCGTTGTTCTCCTTGACGTTCAGTTCCTTGATGCCGAGCGTGCCGGACACTTCCAACGTCGCCGCTTTCTCCGGCTCCTGGCGGAAAACCGCGGTCAATTGTGTGTCGAGCTTTCCGGACAGCATCTTGATCGGTAGTTTGATTGGCGAGTAATCGAGGAATCGATCCAGTTCCAGATCGGACAGATCGAGCGTCATCTCGCTCTCGAGCGATTGCGAAAACGGCTTGCTCCGGCCCTTGATGACCAGCGGCGAGCCGTTGAACGTCGCCGAGAAAGCGGGCTCGACGAAGATCTCCGTTGCGTAGGCCAAGCTGGAGATGAACGGCAGGCTGAGATTGATGTTGCTGACAAGGTGTTTCTTGTCCACCGGCTGGTCGTCGAACACCACTTCGCCGCCGGTCAGCTGGATGTTATTGACCGAGAAGGCGGGCGTCGGCCCTTCGCTCTTCGGTTGCGCCATGAACTCGTCCATCAGGTCCGAGAAGTTGTAGCGCGTGTCGGAAAGTCGCGCGATCCGGACTTTGGGTGCGACAAGCCGGAACTCGCCGATGATCGGGCCACCACGGAAGATCGACGCGGATTCGAGATTCACATACAGGCTGTCGAAACTTGCGAAAGTCTCGGCCCCGTCAGGTTCCTTGATCGAAAGACCTTCGACTTCGAGCGACAAAGCGTAGGGATTGATGTGGATCTTCCTGACCTCAACGGTACGGTGCAGCGCTTCGCTGGCTTTCGCCAGCGCGAAGTACTTGACCACCGGCGGCAGGACCAGAAAACCCACGACGCCGATGAGCACGAACGCAATCACGGCGCGCAACACATGCTTCTTCAGTCTTGCCGACTTCAGCACAGCCAGCGTCTTTGCCTTATCGATCATGATATTCATCCGTAATCATCGGTTCGGGAGGACGAATTTATCACGAACGACTTGCCGACGAAGCCTCAACGAGGCGCGGCTTCAACTGACGAATTGGCATTCGTCGGATCAGGCGTAGAATCTCGGCCAGCCCGCCAATTCCAAACCGCCGCTCCCTTTTGAGGTCCGTATGAAAACGCTCGTCATCGAGGATAGCCGAAGCAGCCTGAACCTGCTTTGCGGCCACATCCAGCGGATGGGTATCACACCGATTCCCGCCGAGACGGGCGCAACCGGTATCGATCTCTTCCTCAAGGAGCGCCCGGACCTGATCCTGCTCGACATCGTGATGCCGGACATCGACGGCTTCGATGTCGCGCGCCAAATCCGACAACTGGAGGCGCCTGGCGACTGGACGCCGATCATCTTCCTCAGCTCGCTCAGCAAGGACAAGGACATCGAGAAAGGCATCGCCGCAGGCGGCGACGACTACCTGCTCAAGCCGATCAGCGAGATCGTTCTCGCAGCCAAGATCCGTGCCATGCAACGCATACTCCAGATGCGCCAATCGCTGCTCGTACTCACGCGCAAACTCGACTCGGCCAACCAGGAACTCAAGCGCATGACCTCGCTTGACGGACTGACCGGCATCGCCAACCGGCGGCACTTTGACAGCATGCTCGAACGTGAATGGCGACGCGCCATGCGGCAGGGCGATGAACTCTCGATCCTGATGTGCGACATCGACTTCTTCAAGCAGTACAACGATGCCTACGGCCACCCAAAAGGTGATGAATGCCTGCGCCTGATTGCGCAGACCTTATCCGGCGCCATGGACCGCGGCGGCGACCTGCTCGCCCGCTACGGCGGCGAGGAGTTTGCCGCCGTCCTGCCGAGCACAGCACTGCGCGGCGCCGCTCACGTAGCGGAACAGATGCGCAAAGCCATAGCTCGCCTGAAGATCGAGCATGCCGGGACGCCGTTCGGCCAGATCACAGCGAGCTTCGGCATCGCCTCCGCAGTTGCCATGCCGGAAACCGATCCGCAGGACATTGTCGGTGCGGCAGACCAAGCGCTGTACAAAGCCAAGCACAACGGACGCAACCGCGTCTGCGTCACCTACTCGCTGGATCCGCAGGACAACTGACAATGGCATCCCCAAAAATCATCATCGTCGACGATAACGATCTGATTCGTACCTTGCTGCGCGGCATCCTGCGTGCCGAAGACTGCGAGATCATTGGCGAAGCCCGGAATGGCACGTTAGCCCTGGAAATGATCGAAAAGAGCAAGCCGGACATAGTCTTGCTCGACGTCCTGATGCCGGAAATGGACGGTCTCGAGACGCTTCAGAACATCAAGCGGCAATACCCTGAAATCATCGTCGTGATGATTACGGGCAGTCCAAGCAAGGACAACGTCAAAGAGTCGATTCAGGGCGGAGCCAGCGGCTTTATCGTAAAGCCCTTCAACTCCGCGAAGGTCCTCGAGACCCTGAAGCGTGCCTGGAATTCCAGGCGTTAGCCAAGATCAGAAAGCGTTGCGCCACTGGCGCAGAGCCGTAAATACCGCCAGCGCGTCGCTCGCGTCTTCCCCCCGGTCACGAACGAGCGTAGCAATCTCCCGGGCGTGGCAACGCAGGAAGGGGTTCGTTGCTTTCTCCAGCGCGATTGTTGACGGGATCGTCGCCCTCCCCTCGGCGCGCGCGGTGGCTACTGCCTCCGCTCGACGCCGCAACTCGCTGTTTCCCGGATCGACGGTTTGCGCAAAGCGCAGGTTGGCCTGCGTGTATTCGTGGGCGCAGTAGACGGCCGTCTCGTCCGGTAACGCGACCAGTTTGGCGAGCGACTCGCTCATCTGCGCCGGCGTCCCTTCGAACAAACGCCCGCACCCGGCCCCGAACAAGGTGTCTCCGCAGAACAGGCATCCATTCCCGTAATAAGCCAAATGACCCAGCGTGTGTCCGGGAACCGCAAGCACCTGCAAGTCAGCGCCGATGGCCTCGAAGCGGATCGACTCACCGCCGCACAAGGGGTGCGACAGCCCTGTGATAGACTCCGCCGCCGGCCCGAAGACCTCGGCCGGATAACTCGATAGAAGCCTCGCAACGCCGCCCTGATGATCGGCATGATGATGCGTGATCAGAATCGCCTCCAGTTGCAAGGCCTCGCGCTTGAGAACTTCAAGCACCGGCCGCGCATCGCCCGGGTCGACGACGACCGCCGACCGGCCTTTGCGCAGCAGCCAGATGTAGTTATCCTTGAACGCAGGAATTCTGATGACCTCAAACATTTGATCGATTGTGGAAGAAGCGCGAAAAATGTCAAATCCCGGAATCGATGACTGGCTCCAGACACCGCAAGGACGCTATGTCATGGATTGGGAGATGGAGCGGATCGATTCCCTCGTGGTCGATCTGTTCGGCTACAACGCGCTACAGCTCGGTTTGCCAGAAATCGATCTGCTTGCCCACAACCGTATCCCGCTGCGTCAGGTCGCCGGTGAAACCGGCAAGGTCGATGTCGTTTGCGATCTGCGCGAGCTGCCGTTCGCCGCAAACAGCATCGACTTGGTCGTCCTGCCGCATGTCCTCGAGTTTCACGACAATCCGCACCAGATCCTGCGCGAAGTCGAGCGGATCCTGATTCCGGACGGTCAACTGGTGATCACGGGCTTCAACCCCCTCTCACTGTGGGGTCTGCGACGCCGTCTGCCCAACTGCCCGACGGGCTTTCCATACAGCGGCAGCTACATTTCGGTGCTTCGTCTCAAGGACTGGCTGCAACTGCTCAGCTTTGAGGTCGACCGGGGAAATTTCGGCTGCTACGCGCCGCCTTTTCGCGACACACGCTGGCTCAAGCGCTTTCACTTCATGGAAGCGGCCGGGGACCGCTGGTGGAGCTTCGCTGGCGGTGTCTACATGCTGAGGGCCGTCAAGCGCATCCGCGGCATGCGGCTCATCCTGCCGCCCTGGGAACAAAGCAAGGCACCGCACAAGGCACTCACACCCATTGCACAAAAAGGAATTCAAGACCGTGGCTGAAGAACTGACGATCAATATCTACGCTGACGGCGGCTGCCGCGGCAACCCTGGGCCCGGAGGCTGGGGCGTGCTTATGCAGGCTGGCGGTGCCGAAAAAGAACTCTGCGGCGGCGAGCGCGATACGACGAACAACCGGATGGAACTCACTGCCGTCATCCGTTCGCTGGAAGCCCTCAAACGCCCATCCGCCGTAAATGTCCATACCGACTCCCAGTACGTGCAGAAAGGCATCAGCCAGTGGATTCACAACTGGAAGCGCAACGGCTGGCGCACGGCGGACAAGAAACCCGTGAAGAACGCTGACCTCTGGCAAGTGCTCGACGGACTCGCGAAGCAACATCAGATCAACTGGATCTGGGTCAAAGGCCACGCCGGCCATCCGGGCAATGAACGCGCCGACGCACTCGCCAATCGCGGCATCGACGAACTACTCGGCAAGTAATCAAGAGTTCGACCAGACAACCAGACGAATCACCCCATGCGCCAGATCTTCCTCGATACCGAAACCACCGGCCTTGAACACAAACTGGGCCACCGGGTCATCGAAGTCGGCTGCGTCGAAATGCGCAACCGCCGCCTGACCAACCGACACTTTCACCGCTACATCAACCCCGAACGCGATATCGACGCCGGCGCACTCGCCGTGCATGGCATCAGCCTGGAGTTTCTACAGGACAAGCCCAAGTTTGCCGAAATCGCCGAAGAGTTCCTCGACTTCGTGCGCGGCGCCGAGCTGATCATCCACAACGCCTCCTTCGACATCGGCTTTCTGAATGCTGAACTTGCGCTTCTAGACATGGCGCCGATCGAAACGGTTTGCCGCTCGGTGCAGGACACCCTGCGCATGGCCAAGGAGATGCACCCGGGCAAGAAGAACAACCTGAATGCGCTGTGCGAGCGTTACGGAATCGACAACTCTCATCGGACGCTGCACGGCGCCTTGCTTGACTCAGAGATTCTGGCTGAAGTCTACGTCGCGATGACTCGCGGCCAGGAAAGCCTGATCATGGATCTGTCATCCGATGAGTCAGGGCAATCGGCGCTCGCATCGTCCGCCCAACGCAACCGGCCGCAGCGGGCACACAAGGTCGTTCGTGCCACTGAAGGCGAATGTGCCGAACACGAGAAGATTCTCGCCGCCATCCAGAAGGAAAGCAAAGGCAAGTGTCTGTGGCTGCCACCGAGCGAACCGGCGAGTTAGCAAGCGCTAGAGACAGAGAGACAACAACGGCAACCGAAGTTGCCGTCTTTTACTTGAAAACAAAACTGGACGCCGGTGATCGCAAAGATCAGGCAACGGGTGGCGCGCCACCCTCTCCACCGCTGGAACCGCCGGCACTGGAAGGGCCGCCATTACCCGAGTTGTTACCCGGCGACCGCTTCGGCCGTCGATGCTGCCGACGCGGCGTGCGACCGTCGTTTCGCCCTTCCGGATTGCGGTTCTCCTGCGGCTTGGCGTCCTGACGAGGCTCTTGAGCACGAGGCTGGTTGCCTCCGCCATTGGGATTCTTGCGATCCTGCTTCCTGTCCTGGCGCTTTGCATGACCTGGCGCCGGTTGGTTGAAGCGCTTGTCCTGAGACCGTTCCGGCACTTCTCGATTACCGGGCGCCGTACGGATCTCCAGTTCGTTGAGTTCGTCCCACTCCGCATCGGTGCGATCACGATCAGGAATCGCGAGCAGCTCGCGGATACGACGGCGCGGATCTATCGGTTGAGGATCATTCATGCCTCCATTATCACCCACAGCCCCCCCGTCGTTCAAGCTGTTAAAGTGATCCTTCGCACGACAATCAGACGCCCTCGCGTCCGAGAAAGAAGATCTGTTTCAGCCCTATAATCCCTTCCTTTTTTTTGGATTTGCGCCATGTGGTTCAAAAATCTCCAGCTCTATCGACTACCCAAGGATCTGTCGATCGACATCTCGTCGTTCGAGGAGCAGCTTTCCAAGCTGCCGCTTCAACCCTGCACTTCGATCGAACCCCGCAGCATGGGCTGGGTTCCGCCGCGCGAGGGCGGTCCGCTCGTGCATGGCGTCAATCATCAATGGCTGATCGCACTCGGTTTCGAGGAGCGTTTGCTGCCGGCCAGCATCGTCAAGCAATTTGCTGCCGATCGCGCCAAGGCGATCATGGAGAACGAGGGGCGCAAGGTCGGGCGAAAGGAAATGCGCGACATCCGCGAGGCGACGGCGATCGAATTGATGCCGCGCGCGTTCCCGCGCCGGCGTGTGACTTACGGCTGGATCGACCCAGTCAATGGCTGGCTGGTCATCGATGCGGGTTCCGCGGCAAAAGCCGAAGAGTTCCTCGAGCACCTGCGTCGTTCGGTTGACAGTTTCCCGGCGAAACTCGTCAAGACCGTACAGTCACCTGTTTCCGCCATGACCGAGTGGGTCGCCGAAGGCGACGCGCCGGGAAGTTTCACGATCGACCAGGATCTCGAACTGCGCTCGGCGGAGAATGCCGCGGTGCGCTACGTCAAGCACACGCTGGAGGGTGACGAGATTCGCCAGCACATCGCGACGGGAAAGATTGTCACCAAGCTGGGACTGACCTGGGGCGAGCGAATCTCTTTCGTACTCAACGAAAACCTGCAACTCAAGCGCCTCGCATTTCTCGACATTCTGAAGGAACAAGCCGACAGCCAGGCCGAGAACGAGGACGAACGCTTTGACATTGACTTCACCCTGATGACCGGCGAAGTTGCCAATCTGCTTGCAGACCTGCTTGAGGCTCTAGGCGGTGAACTCGCGGGCGCGGTCTAGAGCGGCAGAATCCACCGGCGACGCTAATTCGAACGCTGGCTCCTTGCCGCCAGCGAGGCGAATGCTGGCGCCATGGTTCGTTTATCTGATCGAATGCGTTGACGGCAGTATCTACACGGGGATCGCCGTCGACGTAACTGCCCGCTTTGCCGCGCACGTCAGCGGCAAGGGAGCGCGGTACACGCGAGCGCACCCGCCCGCACGTCTCCTCGCCAGCGCCGTTTTTCCGGACCGATCCAGCGCATCAAAGGCTGAATACCGGATCAAACAGCTAAGACCCGCCGAGAAGCGTCGATATGCGGAAATGCTGGCGCAGCAGCCAAACGAAGGTACGGGGGTCGCCAGCGTATATAATTCCGGGTTTATCGATTAACGCCTGGATGATCATGGAAGCCGAACAGCTCAATATCGTCACCAACCGACTCGTGGACCTCGCTCAGCGCGCCACCGAGTTGCGGAGGTATCTTTGACTACGATCAGAAATTCGACCAACTGAATGCCGTTTCTCGCGAACTTGAGGACCCGAAGGTCTGGGACAACGCCGAGCGCGCGCAGGAACTGAGCAAGGAAAAAAAGACGCTCGAGAACGTCGTCCTGACGCTCGATCGCGTGGCCGACAACCTCAAGGACGCCGACGAGCTTTTTGCGATGGCGCGCGAGGAGAATGACGACGACACGCTGAATGCCGTTGCCGCCGACATCGACGAGATCGAGAAGTCCATCGCCGCGCTTGAGTTCCGTCGCATGTTCAACAACCCGGCCGACCCGCTCAATTGCTTCATCGACATTCAGGCTGGCGCCGGCGGTACGGAAGCCCAGGACTGGGCCTCGATGCTGCTGCGCATGTACATCAAGTACGGCGAACGCAAGGGTTACACGGTCGACGTGCTCGAAGAATCCGAAGGTGACGTCGCCGGCATCAAAACGGCAACGATCAAACTGACCGGCGAATACTGCTTCGGCATGCTGCGTTCGGAGACCGGCATCCATCGCCTGGTGCGCAAATCGCCGTTCGACTCGAACGCCCGGCGCCATACGAGCTTCTGTTCGATCTTCGTCTATCCCGAGATCGACGACTCGTTCGAGATCGAGATCAATCCTGCAGATTTGCGCATCGACACCTACCGCGCCTCGGGCGCCGGCGGCCAGCACATCAACAAGACCGACTCGGCGGTACGGATCACGCACAACCCGACCGGGATTGTCGTCCAGTGCCAGAACGATCGCTCGCAGCACCGCAACCGGGCCGAAGCGATGGCCATGCTGAAATCGCGCCTTTACGAAGCCGAACTGCGAAAACGTCAGGCCGAGCAGCAGAAACTGGAAGACTCCAAGACCGACATCGGCTGGGGCCATCAGATCCGCTCATACGTTCTCGACCAGTCGCGCATCAAGGATCTGCGCACCAACGTCGAATGCGGGAACACGCAGAGCGTGCTTGACGGCGATCTCGACCAGTTCATCGAAGCCAGCCTGAAGCAAGGCGTTTAAGACCACCACACTAATCCATCGATTGAGATTGACCATGTCTGAACAGACCAACACAAGCACCACCGCCGCCGAGCAGGACGAGAACCACATCATCGCCGAACGCCGCGCCAAGCTGGCCGAGTGGCGCGCCACCGGCAAAGCCTATCCGAACGATTTCGAGCGCGAGAATATCTCGGGCAAGATCATCGAAGTCTATGACTCGAAGACGTCCGAAGAACTCGAAGCGAACCCGGTCGAGGTCAAGGTCGCCGGTCGCATCATGTTGAAGCGCGTGATGGGCAAGGCGTCGTTTATCACCATCTCCGACGTCGGTGGCCGCATCCAGATCTACGTCGCCCGCGACAAGGTCGGCGAAGAGACCTACACAGCGTTCAAGCGCTGGGATATCGGCGATATCGTCGGTGTCGTCGGCGTCCTGTTCCGCACAAAGACGAACGAATTGACCGTACAGGCCAACGAAATCCGCCTGCTCTCCAAGTCGCTGCGTCCGTTGCCCGAGAAGTTCCACGGCCTGACCGACCAGGAACAGAAGTACCGCATGCGTCACCTCGACCTGATCATGAACGAGCAGTCGCGCTTCACCTTCATGGCGCGCAGCCGCATCGTCCAGTCGATCCGCAACTACATGAGCAGCCACGGCTTCCTCGAGGTCGAGACGCCGATGATGCACCCGATCCCCGGCGGCGCGTCAGCGCGCCCGTTCGTGACGCACCACAACACGCTCGACATGGATCTCTACCTCCGCATCGCGCCGGAGCTCTATCTCAAGAAACTTGTCGTAGGCGGCTTCGAGAAAGTCTTCGAACTCAATCGGAACTTCCGCAACGAGGGCATGAGCCCGCGTCACAACCCGGAATTCACGATGATGGAGTTCTACGAGGCCTACAGCGAGTACAACAAGCTGATGGACTTCACCGAAGGCCTGCTGCGCCACTCGGCACGCGAAGCGCTTGGCGCCGAAGTCTTCGAATACCAGGGCCGCACGCTCGACCTCTCCAAGCCGTTCGAGCGACTGACGATGGTCGAAGCCGTGATGAAGTACAAGCCGCAGTACACGCTTGAGCAACTGACTGACGCCGAATGGCTACGCCAGAAGCTGACCGCAATGAAGGTAGAAGTCAAACCGGGCACCGGCCTCGGCACACTGCAACTGCTGATGTTCGAGGAAACCGCCGAAGCTGATCTCTGGGATCCGACCTTCATCGTCGACTACCCTGCCGAGATCAGCCCGCTCGCCCGCGCCAGCGACGCCAATCGCGACATCACCGAGCGCTTCGAGTTGTTCATCGTTGGCCGCGAGATCGCCAATGGCTTCTCCGAACTGAACGACCCGGAAGACCAGGCCGAGCGTTTCCTGTCACAAGCCAAGGCCAAGGAAGCCGGCGATGAAGAGGCGATGTACTACGACGCCGACTTCATCCGCGCGCTCGAATACGGCCTGCCGCCGACCGGCGGTTGCGGTATCGGGATCGACCGCCTGGTCATGCTGCTTACCGACTCGCCCAACATCCGCGACGTAATCCTCTTCCCGCAGATGCGCCCTGAGTAATGCGCGACAGCGTATTACGAAGAAGTGCTCCTGGGGCGCGCCCTGAGTGATGCCCGATAGGGCATCGCGAAGAAGTACTCTTGGGGTGCGCCCTGAGTAAAGCATCAACCTCAGCACGACACATCTAAACCCCGGTCTTGTGCCGGGGTTTTCGCTTTTTGGCGGCACTTCCCTCTACGACGTTTCGCTATTCACTTCGCCTACTCATTTTGAAAAATCACGGCGCAGACGCTGGGAATCTTTACTAGAATCAGAACAACGCTTGTGTGTTCTTGCTGCAGGAATCATCGTTCGAACCCTTGAGTTATTCCGTTGCGCGCCGTAGACACCCGGGGAACAAAGGCAGCAAACGATCGCTTGGATACCCACCGAGAGAGACGATATGAGCCTGATGCCGTTGATTTTCTTTGAACTGCTGGCGGACGCCAAACTCACCCCAATGGCAGCCAGAGTACACGTCAGCGAAAGCGATTCGATCGGTTTACTCCCGCTATGTGCGGCCGAAGATTTTCAGGCCTTGACCAGCCGCTTTTCCAACCTCATCGATGACCTTACCGAACAACGCTTGCCGGTCGAATTGAGCGAAGCGATGCACGCGAGCGGAATACAGACGGTTGCCACTGCCACAATCCAGGCGGCGGAGCCAAACGGGAAACCGGCTATGCAGCCTGGAAAGCAATGGCTGTCAGGCGACTGGTATCTGGCGCCGCCCCACAAATCCACACCGACACAAGCCGCCTCACGCGCGCTCTCGCTCAAGCTGATGCAGCTCGTCGCGACCGACGCGGACACCTACGAAATCGAAGCCATATTCCGCCAAGAACCGGTGCTTGCCTACCACCTTCTGCGCCTCGTCAATTCACTTGGCGTGGGTGTCGGACGGCATATTTCCAGTTTCTCGCAGGCCATCCTCATCCTCGGACGCCAGCAACTCAAGCGCTGGCTCAACCTGATGTTGTTCGCGGCAAGTCGTGACGACTTTCGTTCGGCGATGCTGATCGCGCGCGTCGCCGTCCGCGCCCGCAGCATGGAGTTGCTCGCGAAAGTGGTTGGCCTCGATCGATGGCATCAGGAACAGGCGTTCATGGTCGGGATGTTCTCGCTGCTCGGCGTCCTCTTCGGTATGCCGCTCCCCGAAATTCTGGCGCCCTTGAAGTTGAGCGATCTGCTCGATGATGCCCTGCTCGGGCACGCGGGAAACATTGGCCGCTTCCTGCAATGTGTCGAGTCTTCCGAACGCCTCGACGAGGCACGTGTTCTCGGGTTGCTCGCGCAAATCGGGCTGAGTACTGAAGACTGGAATCGGCTGACGCTCGAAGCGCACCTCTGGATGTTGGGCGCGATACACGATCAACAGGACATGCGCCATGGCTGAATCAGGCGAAGAACAACAACTGCGCCAGTGTCTCGACCTATGCACCACAGCGTTGAGCCTGACCGACACGGCGCGCTCGCACGTGCTTTCCGAACTTCGGCGCAGGCTCGCTCTGCTCGTCGACAACCCGGAGACCCTGGTACCGGCCGTAGCCACCCCGAAGCCGCAAGGCCACGAACAGGATCAGGAGCCGGTCATCACGATGGACATGGCCGGCTACATTACCGGCTGGAACCGGGGTGCGCAACGCCTGTTCGGCTACCTGCCCGAGGAGGCGATCGGGCAGCACATCCTGTTCCTCTATGCAGACGAACCGGGGCGGCGCAACGGGGAGATCCACGAGCTCTTCCTCGACTACGGCAGCCCGTTGATCGAGGTCAAACGGCGCAAGAAGTCCGGCGAGACGTTTCGCGCCAATCTCGCGTTGACGCACATTCTTGATGAGAACAACGAGCCGGTCGGCATGGCCGCGCACCTCACGGAAATCGCGGACCGTCTTTCCGAGCAGGAGAAACATCGCCTGCACGCCCGTATCATCGAGGACAGCGATCAGGGCATCATGATCACAGACAACCAGGAGCGGATCGTCTCGGTCAATGCCGCATTCAGCCGGATCACGGGCTACTCTGCTTCCGAAGCGATCGGCCAGACGCCCGACCTCCTCCGCTCCGGCGTGCACAGCGCTGATTTCCGTGAGCAGATGCGCGCTTCGATCCGGGGTGCCGGTGCCTGGCACGGCGAAATCATCGGCAAGCGCAAGAATGGCGAACTCTTCCCTCAGTCGGTTTCGATCGGTGTCGTGCGCGACGCGGACGACGCCATCACGCATGTCTTCTCCATGTTTTCCGACGCCAGCGTCCTGCGCGCGGCGGAAGAGCGCGTGCGCAATCTGGTCAACTACGACCACCTGACCGGCCTGCCCAACCGCGTGCTGTTCCATCAGCTCGTCGAACACGCGCTAACCGCCGCCCGGCGCAACAACGATCACGGTGCGGTGCTGGTGGTCAACGTCAACCGCTTTGCCGCCGTCAACGACACGCTTGGGCACGACGTGGGCGACGAGTTGCTCAAGCAGGTCGGCCAACGCCTGCGCATGGCCTTGCGCGAGGAGGACATCCTGGCGCGCATTGGCGGCGACGAGTTCGTCGTTGCATTGGTCAGCATCCAGAAGCGCGAACATAGCGGGCTGGTCGCCGACAAGTTGCTCGACACGCTGGCGCAGCCCTTCATCATCGAATCGCACGCGCTGCATATCAGCGCAAGAATCGGCATTTCGATCTATCCCGAGGACGGGCAAAGCACCACGGCACTACTGCGCTTTGCCGACGTTGCGATGAAACGCCGACAGGGCAGCGGCGATTCCGGGTATCTGTTCTACAGCCCCGAGATGAACGAGCGTGCCAAGGAGCAGTGGCAGCTGGAGGCAGAACTGCGCCAGGCCCTGAAGAGCGATCAGCTGCACCTGCACTATCAGCCCAAGGTCAGCCTGCGAAGCGGAAAGATCGTCGGAGCCGAGGCCCTCATCCGCTGGAATCACCCCACACAGGGCATGATCGCGCCCGACCGCTTTGTCCCGTTGGCCGAAGAGACCGGTCTGATCTTCGAACTGGGCAGCTGGATACTCGAGGCAGCCTGCCGGCAGATCAGAACCTGGCTCGACAGCGGGCAGATTCTTCTGCCAATCGCCGTAAATCTCTCCGCACGACAGTTCGACGCGCAATTGCCGGAACGCCTGCTAGGCGCTATCAAGCTTCATGACGTGCCTTGTGAGATGCTGATTCTCGAGATCACCGAGAGCCTGCTCGTCCGCGGACCGGAAACGGTCATTCCGATCATGAACAAGCTCGTCGCCATGGGCTTCGCTCTTTCGCTGGACGACTTCGGCACCGGCTATTCAAGCCTCGCCTACCTGAAGAAGTTCCCGATCACGACGCTGAAGATCGACCGCACCTTCGTCACCGGCATTCCCGAGGATACGAACGATTGCGCCATCGCCCAGGCCATCGTCACCATGGGCAAACAGCTGCGCCAGGAAATCGTCGCCGAGGGCGTCGAGACCGTCGAGCAGATGGAGTTTCTGCGTGACCTCGGCTGCGATCAGCTACAGGGTTACCTGTTCAGCCCGCCGGTTTCAGCCGATGAATTCGAGCAGATGGTCCGGGAAGATCGGCGGCTGACCCAGCCCTAGATCACCTTCGAATAGCGCTTGCTCTCGCGGTCGGCACGCAGGAAGCGGTCAAACACCATCGAGATTGCGCGCACCAGCATGCGGCCCGGCGGCAGGACGACAATCCGCCGGTCTTCGATACGTAGCAGGCCACCCTCTTCCATCTCGCGCAGCGCGTCGAGTTCCGTCGCGAAGCAGGTCCGGAAGTCAATGCCGTGCTTCGCCTCGACGGCGTCCATCGACAGCTCGAAGTGGCACATGAGCGACTGGATGATCGCGCGGCGCAGGATGTCGTCCGCGTTGAGCTCGATGCCACGGAAGACCGGCAGCACGCCCTTGTCGAGCGAATCGTAGTACTCGTCGAGCGTCTTCACGTTCTGGTAGTAGCTCGGCCCGACCTTGCTGATCGAAGAGATGCCAAAAGACATCATGTCGCAGTCAGCGTGCGTCGAATAGCCCTGGAAGTTGCGGTGCAAACGCCCCTCGCGCTGGGCAACGGCGAGTTCGTCACTGGGCTTGGCAAAATGATCCATGCCGATGAAGACATAGCCCGCGTCGGTCAGCTTGCGGATAGCCAGCGCGAGGATCTGCAGACGATTGTCCGCCGACGGCATGTCGGCTTCGAGAATGCGCCGCTGCGGCTTGAACAGGCTGGGAAGATGTGCATAGTTGTAGATCGACAGGCGGTCCGGGCTGGCGGCGAGCACGCGGTCGAGCGTACGGTCGAAGCCTTCCACCGTTTGGCGTGGCAAGCCGTAGATCAGGTCGATGCTGACGGACTTGAAACCGTTCGCGCGCGCCGCGTCGATCACGGCCATCGTCTCGGCTTCGCTCTGGATGCGGTTGACCGCCTGCTGGACGCGCTCGTCGAAATCCTGCACGCCGACGCTCATGCGGTTGAAGCCGAGTTCGCCGAGCAATTCGACGGTGGCACGGTCGACTTTGCGCGGATCGACTTCGATCGAATACTCGCCGTCATCGACGAGCCGGAAATGCTTGCGCGTCGACGCCATCAACTGCCGCATTTCGTCGTGCGAGAGGAAGGTCGGCGTGCCGCCACCCCAATGCAGCTGCTCGACGACGTTGTCGCCTTCCGCGAGATAGCTCGTTTGCAGAGCCAGTTCCCGCGCCAGGTACTTCAGGTACTTGGCCGAGCGGCCGTGATCCTTGGTGATGATCTTGTTGCAGGCGCAGTAGTAACAGATGGTGTTGCAGAACGGGAGGTGGAAGTACAGCGACAGTGCCTGACGCGCTGTGCCGCGCGTTCTCTCCGCGAGCCAGTGCTTCGCGTTCTCGGCCCCGACATTGTCGGCAAAGCGGTCGGCCGTCGGATAGGACGTGTAGCGCGGCCCGTTGATGTCGAAGCGGCGAATGATCTGAGGGTCAAAAACCAGCTTGTCGGTAAAGGTATTCATGATTTCCATATGTTTGGTTCTTGGTTCTTCGTGCTCGCCGCGTATCGTGCGGAAGCAGGAGTCTTCCGCCTCACAGGCAGGCTGTCAATCCGCCGTCATTGCAACGCACCCGGCGACAACACGCTTGCCGGGACAAGCTTTCGCACGCCGGCCGGGAAGACGAACTCACCCGTGGGCAGCAGATCGACCCCGTTCGCCTGACCGGGAACGCGCACCGAACCGCGCAATAGCGAACTGCTCCCCAGTCGCGCAGGGGCGCCGCCGTAGCCCAGCATCTCGCGCCACGGCGCCGTGGTATTACCTTCGAACCGCCCAAACGCCGGTTTGTTCAGTTCGCCATCGCCAATCGTCAGGTTATTAACCACCCAGGCCTCGACGCCAGCCGGGAATTTGTCGGTCCAGAGTTTGAGAAAGTTACCCGACGGGAAATCGTTGATCAGCGTGTTGTGCGCCAGATAGAGCGCATTGTCCGGCCAGCGCATCCCCTCGGCGCCGTATGAAACGATGGCCGGATTCGCCGTATTCGCTGACTGCCCGATGACGTTACCAACGACGTAGGCCAGCCCGCCATTGGGGAATTCGAGTTCGTAGGACGCACTCCCACTGTCGCCATCAACGAGGAAGTTGTAGCGCACGAAGCTCTCCCGCGCGCGCGACTTGACGAGATGCCCGAGGTAGCCGCGTTCGAAACGGCTGCCGGTAAGCTCAAAGCGCGCGATGGCGCCGACGTAAAGGAGATGATGCAGGTCACCGGCGGTTTCCGGTGCTGCGCCGAATTCGCTGTCGCTCACGGTGAGTGTCATCTCTGGCAGGTTGCCCGTAAGGATGCCCATCTCGTTGTCGAAAAACGCACAGCGATGAACGACGAGATGCCCGCGCTCGAAACGGATTCCAGCACCGTTGAAGTCGGCGACGCGTGCGCCGCGAAATTCGATGTTCTCGATGCGCACGTTGTCGCCGCGCACCACCCAGATCGCCTTGCCCTCGGCACTCTTCCCGTCAGCCAGCATGACCGGACGCTTGTCCGCCCCGCGGATGATCAGATTGTTTTGCGTCCACACGGCCGGTTGCCCGCGATAATCGCCCGCCCGGATCTCGACGACCTCGCCGTCCTTGGCCAGCTTCGCTGCTTCGCTGATGGTCGTGATCTTCTCCTGCGGACCGACGATCATCGACGCCGGTTTCTGCGATGCGTCCGCAACGCCGGCCGACTCGATCGCAACAAGCCGACCATCCGGACCACGGCGGACTTCCCCCTTGTAGATGGATGACTCGGGAAGGCTGTGCTCAACCGCGCCGAGCGTGAGCGACGACAGAGAAAGGAAGAACGAGAGAGAGAGGACGGCTTTAATCACGGCTGCTCCCATCAAGACCGGATCGAGACACAACCCGCGATAAACGGTATCAGGCGACTCCGGCCAGCGGACTGCGATGCAAGGCAACCGAAACAATGTAGGCGAAAATCAGCAGCGCGACCACAAAAAACGCCGCGCGGGTCGACTTCGTGCGCCCACGCTTGAGTGCCATCGTGCCACAGAGGATATAGGCCACGAGCCCGATCACCTTGGCCGAGAGCCAGTCCTGCGCCAGCGGGTACTGCCCGCTGATCATTGCCAGCGCGATCGCACTCCCGAGCAGGCCTGTATCGACGATGTGGGGAAAGATCCTGACCCAGCGTTGATGCAGGCAAGGTGATTCCGCGAGCATCCAGATGCCGCGCAGAACGAAACCGCAGCCGCTGGCGATAACACAGCTTACATGCACGTACTTGAGCAGAAGGTAGTCCACCGATACTCCCGATCAGGCCGCAGCAATCTTGTGCAGGTGCGCTCGATAGACCACCACGCCTGACGACAAATTACGCAGTAGCCAGACGTTGGAGACGATCAGCGCAACGCCAGCCGGATAGACGATCCACGACGGCCAGCAGACCGCAGCGAGAACGAGCACGCATGCAGCAAAATGCGCCCGCACCTGGCGATCCATCCGCTGCTCGGGAATGATCTTCTTCATGTTCGGCGCCAGAACGCGGCCCGCACCGGCGTTCTGCAGATGCAGCCAGATGAGAAAAGGAACGATCTTGTAGAGCATGCCGACGATCACCGTCATGAATCCTCCGACCAGCAGGAGAGCGCCGCAGAGCAGCGGCCAGCCCATCCACTCGCCGACCGCCGGCAACAGCATCGCCAGCAGCCAGATCACGCACGCCATGAGCGCGCAAAGCATAGCAACTCGCCAGCTATGCTGATTCGCGTCAAAACGCGCGCGCTTGCTCGCCCGCTGGAGCTTCAGGGTAGTCGCGGCGAAGCTGACGACAACCGCCACCACACCCACACCGAAGAGGAGACGCACGACCCCCAGGTCGAGATATTCGACGACCGACCAGGCTCCAGCCATCGTCAGCGCAGCGTAAGAGAACCTTCGCTCGAACAAGCCCGGATAAGCCGGCGTGATCTGGAACATCGGCACCACTACATAGGCGACCGCTGCAAGCAGAACCAAGCCCCAGCCGACGAACCCCCAAACGAGATGGATATCCGCCAAAGGCAACAGCGGTATTCCGAGCGACCAACCGAGCGACGTGGTCAGCGCCACGCCGATACCGACAGCGACACCCAGCCCGATGAGCGCGTGTTTGAAGCCCTTGATCGATGCGCTGGTCGCCGGGATACCGCGCAGTGCGAGAAACGCCGCGATTAGAAAGGCCGCAGTACCCGTACCAAGAACGATGGCTGCGCCCATGAACCAGCGCTCGTCAAATGTCAGGAAAGCCAGGCCAAGAAGCAGCGCACCGATGTTCAGCGCCACATGCACGGCAGTGGCAAGGCGCATGGGTTGCCTCAGATTGGCCCCGGCAACGACGGGAAGAACCTGGATCAACGCACCGAGCATCACCTGCAGCATGAAGCCGACCGTGATCAGGTGGGTCACAGCGAGCACAACCGGCGTCCAGCGCGACGCGAGAGCATCGGGCCCGCCCCAGAGCAGCACTACGCCGGCCAGGATGCCGAACACCGGGGCTGTGAGAAAGAAGCGGAAAGGCGCCGCGATCGGCGGCGACTGGTCGTAGGAAAGAAGTGCCTGCATTACATTTCAAGGCCAGGTGTGATCGCCGGTTGCCGGTTGCAAACCGAAGATCAACGTTAAGACAACAGCCGCTTATTCAGCCACCTTGTGCCATATCACGATTTCCACGGTGCCGTCGTCCTTGCGCGCCGTCTGCCAGGCGTAGCCGTTCAGATCCAGCGCCCGGTAGAGCGGATGCGGCTCGCGGCCGAGGATGAGCATGACCTTCTGCCCCGGTGCGATCGAGTCGAGCGCATCCATCGTCTGCACGAAGGGCTCCGGCGGTTCCAGATCGCGACCGTCGACGACGCGGGCGACGCCGTCGCGTACTTCGTTCGTGGATTCGGGCTTATCGGGCATTCAGAGTCTTCTTCAGTGTCGGCAAGAGCGTATCCATTCGGTCGTTCAGATGCTGGTCGCACATCGGGTAGAGAATGTTCTCTTCCTTCATGTTGTGTTGTTGCGCCATGATCAGCAGCGTCTCGGCATAGCCCGAGTAATCGTCTGCATCGCGCGCACCGAGAGAGACCTCGGCTGCCGCCAGGAGTTCGCGCATCTGGCGGTGTTCGCTGCGCATCACCTGCGTCGGCCCCATCGTCATTCCCGTCCGAGCCTCGAACTCCGGGAAAAGCGCCCCTTCCTCGATGTCGAAATGATTCAGCATTGCCGCGCAGAAGCGCGCGAACGCAGCATCCGCTTTCTCCCAATCGCCCGCCGCGACGGCCTGCTCTACCGCGGCGAACAGGTCATCACACTGGCGGTGGTCATCGGTCAGCAATTCCCGGATCGTTTCCATAAGCACCTCAATCGGCTTGTTCATTGATTGCGGGAATTGTCTGCCGATTGCCGCCGATCCGTATTGACCGAGATCAAAACGATGCAATGTCGCCGCTTGGTCCGATGCCGGGGCGATTGTCCTTCGCATGATTTTGGCTATATTGGGAACAGGCCCTCCACAAAAGAAAGGCGTCATCATGTTCAAGCACATCCTTGTTCCGACAGATGGTTCCCAGTTCTCGCAGGACACCTGCCGCCGCGCCGTCTCCTTCGCCAAGGAAGCCGGGGCGAAGATCACGGCCTTCTATGCCAAGCCGGAATACCCCGTCACCTACTACGGCGAGGGCGCGTTGATCGACTCGACGACGCCGGAACAGTTCGCCGAGCTGGCCGAAACGCAGGCGAAGGAGATCCTAGGTTTCGTTGAGAAGCTGTGCAGGGATGCCGGCGTCGAATGCGCGACGATGTCACTCACCAACGATATCGTCTACGAAGGCATCATCGAGGCGGCGACAACGGCCGGTTGCGATCTGATCTTCATGGCTTCGCACGGGCGGCGCGGCCTGACCAGCCTCCTGCTCGGCAGCGAAACCCACAAGGTGCTCACGCACACCAAGATTCCGGTGCTGATCTACCGCTGAATCTCGCGTGTCAGGCACCCGCCGCCGCGGGTGCCTTGCGTACGAGTCGTGGTTCTTCAAAGAGCGACGCGATCTCCACCCGGCCGATTTCCGGATTGTCCGGCACCACGTAGAGCACCGGCGTCATCAATTCCTCGAAAATCCCGCGCAGGCTGCGGGCGCCGGTCTTGTACTCGATGGCGATCTCGGCGATCTGCTCGAAGACACGTGGCGCGATCACCAATTCGACGCCTTCGGCGCGGAAAATCTCCATGTACTGCCGGTAGATCGAGTTCTTCGGCACACTCATGATCCGCACCAGCATCTGCTTATCAAGATCCTGGAAGCGCGCAACGATCGGCAGGCGCCCGGTAAACTCCGGAATCAGCCCGAATTCGAAAAGGTCGGTCGGCTTCACCCGCTTGTTAAGGCGATCGAGAATGTTCCGGTCGTCGCTGTCGGTGGTCGAAATGAAGCCGAAGCCGTGCGTCTTGGACATGATGTTGTCCAGCCCGACAAACGCACCGCCGCAGATGAAAAGGACGTTGCTCGTATCCAGATACTGGCCGTCTTTCAGCTTGACCGGCGACCCTTCCATGATCTTCAACAGCGCGTGTTGCACGCTCTCGCCGGACAGCACCCGGGCTTCGGCCTTGGTCGCCTTCAGCTTGTCGATCTCGTCGATGAAAACAATGCCGAGTTGCGCCTTGCGCAGGTCGCCATTTGCCTTGTCGACCAGACGTTGCAAAATGGCCTCGATCTCCTCGTTCACATACTTGGTCTGCGCCAGTGAGGTCGCATCGGCCGTTACGAACGGCACGCCGAGCAATTGCGAGAGTGTCTCGCAGAGAAGCGTCTTGCCCGTTCCGGAGGAGCCGATCAGCAGCACGTTGCTCTTGGCGATCGTGCCGCTCTTCTGCAACACCGTCGAAATCTTTCGGTAGTGCGAATACACCGCGACGGCGACGGTCTTCTTCGCTTCGTTCTGGCCGATCACGTACTGGTCGAGATATTCGACGATGCGGCTGGGCGTGGTTTCCTTGGTCAGCAATGGAGCCCCCGGAGATGGCGATTGGCGAGGCGTCATGGTAATCCGAATAACCGCAAATGCGCGTAAAGGCGCCTCATTCGGTCCATCTGGGCTATCCTTGCCATATTCCCTCGGTATTGATCACACGGAGCGTCTCTCATGTTCGAATGGTGGCACTGGCTGGTGCTCGGGCTCTGCCTCTCGATGGCCGAGTTGCTCGTCCCCGCGTTCTTCATCATCTGGTTCGGCATCGGCGCAATAGGCGTCGGCGTGGTGGTGCTCTTCGCCCCCGAACTCTCCCTGCCGACGCAACTGCTCCTGTGGGCGTGCCTGTCGACGGTACTCGTCGCCATCTGGTTCAGGCACCTCCGGCCGCGCACCATGACCTCGGTCGGCACCTCGGCGGCATCGGTCGCCGGCGAGGTGGGCCTGCTGGTGAGCGACATCACCCCCGAGATCCGGGGCCATGTGCGCTTCCAGAAGCCGGTGCTCGGCTCGGATCAGTGGGAGTGCTATGCGGAGACTCCGATCAAGGCCGGCGCGCGCGTCAGCATCGTCGCCGTCGAAGGCAATTTCATCAAAGTGAAGGAGGTCAAGTAATGGGCATGACAATCACGTCCCTCGTATTCCTCGCGTTCGTCATCATCACCATCGCCAAGGGCGTACGCATCGTCCCGCAGGGCGAGGAATGGATCGTCCAGCGCCTCGGCAAGTACCGCGTGACGCTGCTGCCGGGCCTACGCTTCATCATCCCCTACTTCGACACCGTCTCGTACAAGGTGACGACCAAGGACATCATCCTCGACGTACAGGAGCAGGAAGTCATCACGCGCGACAACGCGGTGATCGTCGTCAATGCCATCGCCTTCATTAAGGTCACCGACCCGGTCAAGGCCGTCTATGGCGTCGAGGACTATTCAGAGGCTATCCGCAACATGATCATGACGACGCTGCGCTCTATCGTCGGCGAGATGGAACTCGACCACGCCCTCTCGCAACGCGACATGATCAAGGCCCGACTGAAGGCCGGCGTCGCCGACGAAGCGCTCGACTGGGGCCTGACCGTCAAGTCGGTCGAGATCCAGGACATCAAGCCCTCGGAATCGATGCAGCGCGCGATGGAACTGCAAGCCGCCGCCGAGCGGGAACGGAAAGCGATGGTCACGAAGGCCGAAGGTGAAAAGCAGTCTATGATCCTGTCTGCGGAAGCGCGCCTGGAATCGGCCCGCCGGGATGCGGCAGCGCAAGTCATGCTGGCCGAAGCTTCCTCGCAGGCGATCACCAAAGTCACGGCATCGTTTGGCGACAACGAGTTGCCGATGCTCTACCTGCTCGGCGAGAAGTACATCACCAGCATGACCAAGCTGGCCGAATCGCCCAACGCCAAGCTGGTACTGTTGCCGGCCGATCTGCAGAGCACGTTGCGCGGTCTCTTCCAGAAAGTCCCGAAAGCCTGAATCTCAATTGACTGCAACAAACCTGCTGTGGCGCGGCTACCTCGCCGCCTTCATCACTCTCGTCACCTGGACCGGTTTTTCCCTCGTTTCGCGCGTCGGCGGCAAGAGCCCGCTGACGCCGTACGACATCATCGCGCTGCGCCTGATCACTGCCTCGCTCGTCCTGCTACCGATTGCACTTCGCAAGCTGCCGGCCGGCGCCTGGCGCGATGGACGGCTCTGGGTCCTCTCGCTGCTCGGCAACCTCGTCTATTGCCTGCTCGTTTATCGCGGCTTCAAGTACGCACCGGCGGCGCACGGCGCCATCCTGCTCTCCGGCATGCAGCCTTTCCTGATCAGCGCGGTGGCCTGGCTAATCGTCGGCACGCGTCCATCGCGCAAAAGACTCCTTGGGCTGTTTTTCATTGCAGCCGGCATCGCCTGCGCCGCCATGCCGTACTTCTCGGACGGATCGCCCGAAGCGCTGCTCGGCGACTTCCTCATCCTTCTTGGCTCGATGTGCTGGGCCGTGTACAGCGTACTGGCAACTCGCTGGGGATACTCGCCCTGGGCGCTCACCTGTGCCGTAGCGCTCGGGTCGGCCGTGCTTTACTTGCCTGTGTACGTCCTCTGGTTACCGAAACAACTGGCTGCAGCACCGTTCTCGATGATCGCGCTGCAATGCGCGTTTCAAGGCATCGTCGCCACCGTGCTTTCGATGCTCGCCTACCTTAAGGCGATCTCCCTGCTCGGCACCGAACGCGCCGCCGCTTTCCTCGCCCTGGTGCCGATCGTCACCGGTATCGTCGCGGTGCCGCTCCTTGGCGAACCGCTGACTGCGTGGCTGCTCGCGGGGCTGGCCTCGGTTTCGCTGGGCTCCTTTATCGCCTCGCGCTACGGGAACGCGGCGAGAGAACGCTGAAGTACTCTCAGGTACACCAGGCGCGCATCAGCAGGAAGCCGCCGATGCCAATGGCGATCGTGCCGACAACATGAAGCAGTGGCCGCCAGTAGCCGATCGGGTACATGTGCCGGCCCGGCGAGCGCGCCATGCGCGTTTCCTCGACCCAATTGACGACTTCGCCGAGAGTGAAAAGACAGGCGAGGCCGAAGACAAACGAGCCGATGATGATCGTCGCGAGTTGCCCCTCGCCGGTGCGGCACGAGAAGTTGATACCCAGCCAGCCGCGTGTCAGCGGATCGAAACCGATCGCCATGCGCACGCCGGCAAAGGCAAGCAGGCAGAAGAGCAGCACAACGGCAAAGTAGATCCAGAACTCGCGCGTTCTGACCATTCGCGCCAATTCGATGAACTGCGACTTCAGCTCAGTAAAGAACCCGGCAAACATCATGTCGCGCCCTCGCGATTTTTTCGGTCATCAACCGATTTTGACACCTGCAACCTTGACGGTTCCCATCACATTCCAAGCAAGCCGGCCTTGACCAGAATAACCATTGCTTGCCACGCTCCCCTGATGCTGATATAGAACCGCTCCTACCGGATATATCGAACGTTCACTGCCAGACTTTACCGCGAACCCCAACATGACCACAGAACACTACATCGCGGGCAAAGACGCCTCGCTCGAATCGACGATAGACCGCATGCAGCAACGACTCGCCGAGATCGGCTTTCACGTCGTCGAGCGCTCGTGGCTCAACCCGGTCGATGGCATCTGGTCCGTTCACATCAGCGACCGCGACTGCCCGCTTCTCTTCACCAACGGCAAGGGCGGTTCGAAGCTCGCAGCGCACGCCAGCGCGCTGGGCGAGTTCTTCGAACGTCTGGCATGCAACTACTTCTGGACGCACTACTTTCTCGGACGCAAGTACGCGGCGCAGCGCTTCACGCACTACCCGCAGGAACGCTGGTTCCTGCCGGACGAGGACGACAACTGGCCGGAAGAACTGCTCACGCCGGAACTGCACGCGCTCTACAACCCCGACGGCAACATCACGGCTGAAGTGCTCGTCGACCACAACTCGGGCAACGTCGAACGCGGCATCTGCGCCCTGCCCTTCACGCGCCTCGGTGACGAACGAACCGTCTGGTTCCCGGTGAATGTGATCGGCAACCTCTACGTCAGCAACGGCATGTCGGCCGGCAATACGCTGGTCGAGGCCCGCGCGCAGGCGCTCTCCGAAATCGTCGAGCGCCACGTCAAGTTCCGCATCATCAGCGAAGGGCTGTGCCTGCCGGATGTGCCGGAGGACGTCATCGCGCGCTATCCGCGCATCGCCAATGGCGTCCGCGAACTGCGCGACGCGGGTTACGGCATCCTGGTCAAGGATGCTTCGCTTGGCGGGCAATACCCGTTGATGGCCGTCACGCTGCTCAATCCCAACGATCAGGGCTGCTACGCGAGCTTTGGTGCACACCCGCGCTTCGAGGTGGCGCTCGAACGCGCGCTGACCGAACTCTTGCAGGGTCGTGCGCTCGACGCACTGGATGGTTTCCCCGAGCCCGGTTTCGATCTCGACGAGATCGCCAGCACGCCGAACATCGAGATCCACTTTGTCGATTCGAGCGGCATCATCAGTTGGAACTTCCTCGGTGACGCGCCGGATTACGAGTTCTGCGACTGGAACTTCAGCACGACGACGACCGAGGACTACGAGTGGCTGGTCGAGATGATCCAGAAGGAAGGCTACGACATCTACGTCGCCGACTACACGCACCTTGGCGTATACGCCTGCCGGATGATCGTCCCCGGCATGTCCGAGATCTACCCGATCGACGACCTGGAGTACGAGAACAACAGCATCGGCAACGACCTCCGCGAAGCCATCCTGTATCTCCCGGACTTGGACGACGACGAGTGCGAAGCCCTGCTCGATACGCTGAACGAATCGACGCTGGCCGACGATCGCCCGGTCGCCGCGTTGATTGGGCTCGCGCCCGACGCCGGTTCGTTCTGGGAAGACCTGCGCATCGGCGAACTGAAAACTCTGCTCGCGCTGGCCACCGGTAACGAGGAAGCAGCGCGCGAGGGCTGCGACTGGATACGCCACTTCGGCCAGATCGACGCCGACCGCCGCCGAGTCTACAGCTGCATCGAGAGCCTGCTCAAGCTATGCGACTCCGGCGATTACGAACCCTATCGCGCAGCGCTCGCCAGTCTTTACGGCCACGGCGCGCTGCAACGCGCGGAAGACCTGCTGGCGCGCCGCGAGCGCTTCTTCGGCATCGCCATGCCCGGCATCGACTTCGATGGTTGCGAGATGCACCACCGGCTGCTCGCCGCCTACGACAAGGTGCATCGCCTACATCTCCAGCAATCCGCAAAGGCCTGAACCACGATGACCTACGAAGAGTACCTCGACGAAATCGCCACCCTGCTGACGGAAATCTATACGCTCGACGACGACGTTGCCATCGGCATCGTCATGCGCGCGCAGGAGGACGAGTTTTTCTGTCCGCACGACGACGACACCTCGATGTGCACACTGGAGCGAGCGCAGCAGGACGCGCGCACGGTGTTCAAGAAGTACAAGCCGGCGAAGTTCCCGCGCCGCCCGTAGTCAGCAGCACGCAGCGGGAACGGGAATAGGCAAGCTTTACAGGCCGCCGGCAGGAAGCCTGGCCAGTACAGCGTTCAACTCGTCTTCATCAAGGGCTGCGAGCAGCATCAACCCAGCGCGGACGAGTTCGCTCTTCTTCACCGGTGTCCCCCGGTCGTTGAGGCGGGCTTTCAGATCGAGCAACTGTTCGTACTCAAACGCCGGAATCGCGAACTTCTCGCGCACAGTCTGTTGCTTCCTGAGTTCCTTGTCGAGCGGCCGGGGAAAGGCCTTCGCGAGGCGCTTTCGCTTTTTAGCGACGTTGGCGCGTTCGGGCGCAGCCGGTACCAGTTTTTTTCCCGGTGTTTCGGCTGGTGATTTCGCCTTGATGCCAGCCGAAGTCGTTGCCTTTGTTGTCGTTGCCATGATCCATCCAGAACGGTCACCCGTTCGCTCTCCTGTCAGTAAGCGTCGATTGTACTCGACGACGCAGTGCTCGATATTTCACCGGCATCCAGCGCCTTGCGCCGTTCAAAGGACTCGACCGCCTTTTTGACCGAAACGTAGAAATGCTCGCTTCCGACCTTGGAAGACAACCCGACCTTCGTCAGTTGCTCGCGGAACGGCCGCGGAGAGTCCGCAATCTTGAGCTCGACGCCGAGTTCGGTCAGTTCCTGGTACAGCTCGGTGAAGCGCTGCGCCGCCGTCACGTCGAGATCCGAAATCGCTTGCGCGTCGATGACCAGGCATTCGAGTCCGGTCGACTGATCGACCAGTTCGCGAATCCGCGCCATGACATAGCGCGCGTTGGCGAAGATCAGTGGCGCGTAGAGCCGATAGACGATGAGCCCCGGCACGCTCTCGCCTTCGTCGGGGTCGAGACAGTCGTGGAACTTCCCGTCGCTCGGCAGGCGCCGCAATACGGCGTCGCGCGGGCGCGAAATCTCATAGAGAACGTCGATCAGCGATAGCAGCAGACCGGCGATGATCCCCGGAACGACGCCGGTTAGCAGAATGATCAGGGTGACACCGACAGCGATCGCGAACTCACTGCGATCGATCTTCAGCAACATGCGCAAGGACGCGGTTTCGAGCATGCCGAAGGCGGTAACGATCAGGATCGCGCCCAGAGCGGCCTTCGGCATCAGCGCGAGTAACGGCGTGAGAAACAGCAGGAAGAGCACCAGTCCGCCGGCGGCCACGAGTTGCGCAACCTGCGACTTGGCACCCAGCGCGTCGACGACGGAGCTGCGCGATTGGCTCGCCGACACCGGGAAGCCTTGCGCCGCCGAAGCCATCACGTTGGCGACGCCGAGCGCCAACAGCTCCTGGTTGGCGTCGACCTCGTAACTGTTCTTCTCGGCAAAGGTCTGCGCCAGGAGAATACCGTCCGAAAATGCAAGGAAAGCGATCGCCACGGCAGCGGGCGCCAGCGCGGCGACGTCGGCCCAACGTGGCTTGAACAGCTCGATTGACGGCAAGCCCGGCTCGACCGAACCGACGAGCGAAACCCCTTGCGCACCGAGGTCGAGAAAATACACACTCGCAATCGCCACTGCCGATACCAGCAAGGCGGCCGGTATGTGCGGCAACCAGCGAGCCAGCGCAACGAGCAGACCGACGAGCAGGAACGCAAGCCAGAAGGTGGGCCAATGCGTCTCGCCCAGCCTTTCGATCACGGTAAAGACGAGCGGAAAGAACTCTTCGCCCTCGGTCCGGATGCCGAATACCTTGCCGAGCTGCGTGGCGATCAGCACGAGCGATGCGCCGTTCAGATAGCCGACGAGGACCGGACGCGAGAGCAGATCGGCGATGATGCCGAGCTTGAGCTGCGAGGCGGCGAGCAGGATGAGGCCGGAAAACACGGCCAGTTCGGCAGCCAGGATTGCGATGCGTGTCGGATCGTTACCGGCCAGCGGCAGGATGGCCGACCCGGCAAGCAATCCGATCGCCGCATCCGGGCCGGCAATGACGTGGCGTGAACTCGAGAATACGGCGTAGCCGACACAGGCCATGATTGCCGCGTAGATGCCCGTGATCGGCGGCAGATGGACGAGTTCGGCATACGCCAGAACGGACGGAATCATCACGATGCACGCCGTCAGCCCGGCGATCGCATCCTTGCCCAGCCAGTGCATCGGGTAGTGTCGCAGGACCGAGAGTATCGGCACCAGCGAGTGGACCTGCCGCAATCGTCGCCTTGCCTTCACACTGCAATCCTCACAAACGATCTGACCACGCTTTGCACGGTGCGCCTGCTCCGTCTTCTGTCCCGACTATCGACCATGGACACGAGTTCCACAAGCAAAACCATGCCGGAACGGCTGCCACGGCTACTTCTTGCTCATCGCAGGCGCAGTCGGCTGACAAGGCTCCATGCCTTTGCTCATCTCCAGCGCACCGAGCCAGACCGCCAGCTGCGATGAAAGCTCAGAACCCGCTTCGACCAGCGCATCGACGCCGCCCCGTGCATCCTGACTTGCGGCGGGTTTATCGATCAGAAAATCCTTGCCGGCAATACGCTGCTTGCGTGCGTCGATCAGACTTGCGGTGCCCTGCAGCACGCCGCGACTTTGCGTCGGCGCATCGAACACCTGCGAGAATTCCTGCAATTCGAAGCGCAACAGGCAACTGGCCGCGGCGTTTCCACTGGAACTCGCCATGCCAAGTCTCTGGCGCAGCCGTTGCGCCAGCAGCATGCCGGGTGCACCGGCCCAGCGACTGCCCGAGTACTCGCGCTGCTTGAGCGGATCGTCGTAGGCCAGGCGGTAATCGACATTCAGCGCATCGAACCAGGGAGGCGCCACCACTTCCAGCGCAATTTGCGGCCACTCGCCCTCGCCTTCGGTACGCGCGGCAGGAAGACCAAAGTCATAAACCGCCATCGACCGCCCATTGTCCGGTTTGATCGCGCAGCCGGCGAGCAACAACGCGGCGAGCAGCATTGGACAAAAACGCCGTGCTTCGGTACGTAGTCTCATGGCTTGTCTCCCTTGGCCGCCGGCGCCGTAAAGCCCGGCTCGCCCGGACCGGGCAGCGCCTTCGGCTGGCCGAATATCAGGCTTTGCGGTGATTCTTCAAGCATTTGCAAGACCCGGTTGAGCTGCCGCGAGTTGCTCGATAGCTCGACACTCAACTCGTTCAAGCGCGGCAACAGTGCTCCGGCACCACCTGTCGCCGAATCGCCGAGCGCCACGTCCAGGCGATCGCTCACTGACTGCAGGCGCGAGACCAGACCACGTGCCTCGGCAAAAAACGGCCCGGCCTGGCCCACTATCTGCTCCGCACGGACCAGCGTCGACTTCAGCAAACGTACGTTTTCCGGCGTCAGCACTTGCTGCAACTGTGCCGTCGCCTCGCGCACACTGCCAGTCGTCGCTTCGAGATTGGACAACGTCCTGGCGATCGCCTGACGGTTGTCCGGGCTAAGCACCTCGTTGGCGTTCTGCAGGAAGTCGCGGGCGTTGCGCATGACGTCGCCGCCCACGTCGGTCAGTTCCTGTATCAGCGAATCCTGCATTTTGATCCTGGGCAGGCCGTCGCGTGCCTCAAGCGGCGAGAAATCGGTGCCCGAGGCTTCAAGCAGGACGTGCGCGATGCCGGTCACGCCTTGATAGCCGAGCTTGGCGACGGTCGCCTTGCTGACCGGCGTACCCTTGGTGACGCTGATGTGAATCAGCGTATTTGCCGGATTCTCAGGGTCGAGTTCGATCGACAGCACCTTGCCGACGCGTATCCCGCGATAGCGCACCTGCGCCTGTCCATTGAGCCCCGTGACGTTGGACGTCGTCACTACCACATATTCGTCGGTCGGCTCCTGTTTGCCGCCGAACCACCACAGCGACGCGACAGCCGCCAGCCCGAGCAGCAAGGTGAACAAGCCGGCAAAAAAAGCGTGTGAACGATTCTCCATGACTAAGCCAATCTCTTTTGCATGACCGCCTTTGCGTGTTCCGAGCAAAAAAAGTTGTGGATGAACGGGTGATCGACCGCCAGTACTTCGGCGGGCGTTCCGCAGGCGATGATACGCTGCTCGGCCAGCACTGCGACGCGCGTCGCCAGCCCCCCCAGCGTTTCAAGATCGTGCGTCACCATGACGACGGTGAAACCGAGTTCCTGTTGCAGCATGCGAATGAGCTGAACGAAGTTGTCGGCGAGATCGGGATCGAGCCCGGCCGTCGGTTCGTCGAGCACTAGCAGTTCCGGTTCGAGCGACAGAGCTCGCGCCAGCGCTACCCGCTTGATCATGCCGCCGGACAGCTCGGCGGGCATCAGGCGCGCGTGCCGTGGCTCGAGTTCGACGAGACTGAGTTTGAGCATGACCAGGTCGCGAATCATCGCCTCGTCGAGAATGCGTAGCTCGCGCAGCGGGAATGCGATGTTGTCGAAGACCGAAAACGCCGAAAACAGCGCGCCTTGTTGGAAGAGCATGCCGAAACGACGACGCACGGAGCGGCGAATGGCCTGATCGGGATCGAGCACCGGATGTCCGAACAGTCGGACTGCGCCTTCGGTCGGCCTGAGCAGGCCGACGATTTCGCGCAGCAAGGTCGTCTTGCCGCTACCGGAACCACCGACCATGCCCAGGATGTCGCCGGCGTTCACATCGAGATCGATGCCCCGATGCACCACCGCGCTACCGAAGCGGGTATGCACGCCGCGCACCTCTATGACCGGCGCGGAGGGCATTGAAATCGCGGGAACGCTCATACGGCCGGCATCCCGACGCTGCGGGTCAGGATGGCGAACACGGCGTCGACGATGATGACGACGGTGATCGCGGTGACGACCGAACTCGTCGTCCGTGACGAAAGACTCTCGGTGTTCGGGCGTACCTTCAGCCCGAAATGGCAGGCGATCAGCGCGATCAACATGCCGAAGAAGAAACCCTTGCCGAGCGCGATCCAGACGTTCGCGACGGGAACGACGCGCGGCAGCGTCTCGACGAAGTAGCCGTAAGCAAGCCCCATCTCCAGGTTGGCCGAGACCATTCCGCCGACAAGGCCTGCCGCAGAACACCAGATGACCAGCAAGGGCATCGCCAGCGACAGCGCGGCCACCTTCGGTAGCACGAGCCGGATACTGCGCGAGATGCCCATCGTCGCCAGCGCGTCGATTTCCTCGGTGACGCGCATCACGCCGATCTGCGCCGTCATCGCCGACCCGGACCGCCCGGCGACGAGCACGGCGACGATTACCGGCCCGAGTTCGCGGATGACGCTGATGCCGAGCAGATTGACGATGAAGATGTCGGCCCCGAAGGTCTTGAGTTGGAGCGACGAGAGATACGACAGCACGATGCCAATCAGAAAGCCGACCAGCGCCGTCACGGGCAGCGCCTGGGCGCCGCTCTTGTACAGCGTCGCCGAGAACTCGCGCAGCGGAAACTCGCGCGGATGCCTCAGAAGATAGAGGACATCGAGCACCATCTGGCCGATCAGGGTCACGATGTCATGCAGATTCTTGATCGCCTTCAGCGCCAGAATCCCCAATCCGACGATCCAGGCGTCGTAGGCGCGCGGCACGACGATGGCCGTATCGGCCGGCTGTGCGGCGATACGTTCGATCACACGCCTCTGTTGCGGCGCGAGTGCAAGCGATTGCGGCCAGCGTCTTCCCCAGACGCGCCAGAGAAGGATGGCGCCGACGCTATCGATGCGCTCGATGCCCTCAAGATTCCATACCGGCTTGCTGACGGCCAGATCGGCGAGCCTCGATTCGAGATCGGCGATCGGCGTCGGCAGTGACGCGAGCGTCCAGTCGCCACTGAGCGAAACCCGGGTAACACCGTCCCGTTCGCCCGTCTCGATCGCGGCGCTGGCCATGCGGACTACTCCGTGCTGTACGACGCGCTACGTCGTTTGATCTTGAGCACCGATCCCGCGCGCTGCCAGAGCAAGGATTCCTCGTTGAGCGCCGCTGCGCTGAGCGGATTGCCTGCAAGCCAGTCGGCCGGAAGCTCGACCTGAAATCCCGTACCCGATTGCCGGACGAAGAAGACCGGCAAGCCCTCGTCGTCACGCGAGCGGTGGAGCAAGGAAGAGAGTCGCAGGCAGAAAACCAGGCGCCAGATCGGATCGGTCGCCGATTGCGCCGGCAGCTTCTCCAGCTTTCCGCGCTGTCCGAGCAGAAGCGTAGCCAGCCGCTCCTGATCCATCTTCGAGAAACCCGGCATGTCGGCGTAGCGAACGATATAGGCGCCGTGCCGGTGAAAGCCGCTGTGCGCAATCGAAATGCCGATCTCGTGCAGGAGCGCCGCCCAACGCAGAAAATTGACGTCCCGCTCGTTCTCTGGCCAGTCAATGCGAATCAGCTGACCGAGCAGTTCAAACGCCGTCCGCTCGACGCGCTCGGCTTGTTTCGCGTCCACCTGATAACGATGCATGAACTGTTTCACCGTGGTGTCGCGCATGTCGTGGTGATGAAAGCGCCCGAGCAGGTCGTAGAGCACACCCAGTCGCAGCGCGCCTTCAGAGTACGTCAGGTGATCGACGCCCAACTCGTCGAATACCGCCGACATGATCGCGATACCGCCGGGCAGAACCGGCACGCGGTCCAGGCGCAAGCCGGCGACTTTCAGCGCGCTCGCCGAACCGGCGCGGATGATCAGCGCCCGCAGCTTGGCCAGACCTTCGCGCGAAATACCGCTCTGGCCATCCGGATTGAGTCCGTTGCATTCGAGCAGGTCGGCGATCGCCCGCGCGGTGCCGGAGGTCGCAACTGCCTCTATCCAGCCGGCGCGCCGATACTCGCGGGCAATGGTCTCGATCTCGCGCGCCGCCGCAATCTCGGCTTCCTGAAAGCGCTTCTTGTCGACCTTGCCGTCAGGGAAGAAACGCAGCGAGTAACTGACGCAGCCCATGAACAGCGATTCAAGCAACACCGGTTCGAGCTTCTTGCCGATAACGAACTCGGTCGAACCGCCGCCGATATCGACGACGAGTCGCTTGTGCCGCGCCGGAGGAAGGTCGTGTGCGGCACCAATGTAGATCAGGCGCGCCTCTTCGCGCCCGGCGATGACTTCGATCGGAAAGCCCAGCGCAGCCTCGGCCAGCGGCAGAAAGGTCGGCGCGTTCTTGGCGATGCGCAGCGTATTGGTTGCCACGGCACGCACGGCCTCCGGCTGAAAGCCGCGCAGACGCTCGGCAAAGCGCTGCAGCGCTTCAAGCGCGCGCACCTGGGACGCTTCGTCGAGCCACTTCTCCCGGTTCAGCCCGGAGGCCAGCCGGACGGGTTCCTTGAGAGTATCGAGCGGATAGACCTGATCTCCGACCACGCGCCCGATCTGCAAGCGAAAACTGTTTGACCCGAGATCCACCGCCGCGATCTGCTCATAACCCATGGTTCATGCTCTCTGAAATCTGGTTATTTTTGATCGCGCCATTCTATCACCGCCGTCTGACGCCCTTCGGCGCGGTGATTTGCTACCCGAAACGCACAAACGGCGGGACAATGGCACTTTCTCCATACTCGCCGGTCCACTTCCATCTCGCATTCCTTGCCGATCCAATTCGCCAATGACACCGCCGCCCGACATCACGACCGCTGACCCGTCCCACTTCCCCGCCGAGAACTTCCTCAATCGCGAACTGGGCATTCTGGCCTTCAATCGCCGCGTTCTTGCACAGGCCAAGAACCACAAGACGCCCTTGCTCGAGCGATTGCGCTTTCTTTGCATCGTCAGCAGCAACCTTGACGAGTTTTTCGAGATTCGGGTCGCCGGACTAAAGGAGCAGGTGAAGCTCAACTCGGTGGCGGTAACACCCGACGGCCTGACTGCGCGCTCGGCCTACCGGCAAGTCAGCGATGAGGCGCACTCCATCGTCGAGGAGCAGTACGCACTGCTCAATGAGGACATCCTGCCGGGCCTTGCCGCCGAAGGAATCAGCTTCATCAAACGCAGTTTGTGGACTGAGGCGCAGCTTGCCTGGATACGCGACTACTTCTTCCGCGAGGTAATGCCGGTCCTCACGCCGATTGGGCTCGATCCGTCGCACCCCTTCCCGCGTGTGCTCAACAAGAGCCTGAATTTCGCCGTCGAACTCGAAGGCAAGGACGCCTTCGGCCGCAGTTCGGGCGCCGCCATCGTGCAGGCGCCGCGCGTCCTGCCGCGCGTCATTCGCCTGCCGTCCGAACTGTGCGACTGCGAGTACGCCTTCGTTTTCTTTTCGTCGGTATTGCACGCCTTCGTCGGCGAACTGTTCGCCGGTATGAACGTGCTGGGCTGCTACCAGTTCCGCGTCACGCGCAACAGCGACCTCTTCGTCGACGAGGAAGAAGTCAAGAACCTGCGCACCAAGATCCAGGGCGAGCTGCCGCAACGCCACTTCGGCGACGGTGTTCGCCTCGAAGTCGCCGACAACTGCTCGCACGCGATGGCCGAGTTTCTGCTGTCGCAGTTCAATCTCAACCCGACAGACCTCTACCGTGTCGCCGGTCCGGTGAATCTGGTACGTCTGATGCAAGTGCCGGACTGGGTCCAGCGCGACGATCTGAAATTCCCGCCGTTCGCGCCAGGTGTCCCTAAGTCGTTGCAGAAAGGGCATAACGTCTTCGACGCCATCCGCGCCGGCGACATCCTGTTGCACCACCCCTACCAGAGCTTCGCTCCGGTGATCGAACTGATCGAGCAGGCGGCGACCGACTCGCGGGTAGTGGCGATCAAGATGACGGTGTACCGCACCGGGACCGACTCGGTACTGATGCAGTCCCTGCTGCGCGCGGCGCAGAACGGCAAGGAAGTCACCGTCGTCGTCGAACTGATGGCGCGCTTCGACGAGGAAGCGAACATCGGCTGGGCAACCAAGCTCGAGGAAGTCGGCGCACACGTGGTTTATGGCGTCGTCGGCTACAAGACCCACGCCAAGATGCTGATGATCGTCCGGCGCGAAGAGAGCAAGACGGGCAGCATCTTGCGCCGCTACGTCCATCTCGGCACCGGCAACTACCATCCGAAGACCGCCCGCCTCTACTCCGACTTTGGCTTGCTGACCTGCGACGTCGAGGTCGGCGCCGACGTCAACGAGGTCTTCAAGCAACTGACCGGTCTCGGGCGGGCGCAGACACTCAAGCACCTGTGGCAGGCGCCGTTCTCGCTGCACCAGAATGTGGTCGCCGCGATTCGTGCAGAGGCGGCTGCGGCGCGCAGCGGAAAACGCGCGCGCATCATCGCCAAGATGAACTCCTTGCTGGAACCGGCCGTCATCATGGCGCTCTACGAGGCCTCCCAGGCCGGCGTCAAGATTGATCTGATCGTGCGTGGCGTTTGCGCGCTGCGACCGGGCATCAAGGGCAAGTCGGAGAACATCCGCGTCCGCTCGATCGTCGGGCGGCTGCTCGAACACCATCGCGTCTTCTACTTCTACGCCGGCGGCGAGGAAAAGGTCTATCTCGCGAGCGCCGACTGGATGGAGCGCAACTTCTTCCGGCGCATCGAGCTCGCCTTTCCGATTCTCGATAACAAACTCAAGCGCCGCGTCATCGCTGAGGGGCTACGCGTTTACCTGACCGATAACGTCCAAGCGTGGGACATGGACGCCAATGGTCACTACCATCCGCGTCGCAGCTCGCGCACCAGGCCACGCTGCGCACAAAGCCAGTTGATCGAACTGCTGAAACCGTAACGGCCCTCTCCGGCGATGCACGCCCGGCGGCCAGTCATCGATCCAGCGTTTGAAGCGGAGCTGACCGAAGCCATCACCGGCGTGACGGGCTCGCCCGCACGCATCGTGCAGATCAGCGAAGTGGGTGGCGGCTCGATTTCCCGGGCCTTCCGCCTGCAGACCGCGAACGCGTGCTATTTCCTCAAGCTGAACGCCGCGGCACACTACGAGATGTTTGCAGCCGAAGCCGATGGGCTCGAAGCGCTCAACGCCTGCAGCAGCGTTCGCGTGCCGCGCGTCTTGGCGCACGGCGCTTGCGGGCTGGATGCATACCTGCTTCTCGAGTATGTGGAACTCCGCCCCCTGCGCGACGGTGATTCGGGCCGCGCTGCGGGTTTGGCGCTCGCCGACCTGCACAGGATCGAAAACCGGCGTTTCGGCTGGCACCGCGACAACTTCATCGGCAGCACGCCGCAACGTAATGCCGAAACGAACGACTGGCCTGGCTTCTTCGCAAACCGGCGGCTGAAGCCACAGCTCGAATTGGCACGGCACAAGGCAGTCCACGGACGGTTGATCGCCAACGGCGAGCGCCTGATCGAGCATCTGCCCGCCCTGTTCTCCGACTACGCGCCGAAAGCAAGCCTGTTGCACGGCGACCTCTGGTCGGGGAATGCCGCGCTTGACGATGCCGGCCGGCTCGCGCTGTTCGACCCCGCGATCCATTACGGAGATCGGGAAAGCGACCTCGCGATGATGCAGCTGTTCGGCGGCTTCCCAGCGAGCATGGTCGCGGCGTACCAGGAAGCCCTACCGCTGGCGGGCGGCTTCGCGCAGCGCCGGACGCTTTACCAGCTCTACCATGTGCTCAACCACATGAATCTCTTTGGCGGAGGCTATCGGGCGCAGGCCGAACTGATGATCGGATCTTTGCTGGCCGAACTCGCTTGACCGCCCGGCTCAAGTAGATGCTGGGGCCGGAATCAAAAGCCAATCGCGCAGAAAATCTGCGCTCCTACTCGGCCATCAGACCTTGAAGCTGTCGCCCGTTGCGAAGAAGGTGCCGCCGGCCTGGTAGTGGATCGTGCGCGAATCCGCGTCGGGGAAATGCCAGCGACCATCTGAAAACACTGCCGGGTCGGCCCAGGCGGCGACAACTTCGGCAACGAAGAGGTCGTAACGCTTCTGATTGTGAGCTTCCGGAATCACCCGGCATTCGAGCCAAGCCGCGCAATCCTGGATCAGCGGCGCCGAAATCCGTGACCCGGGAAGCGTCTCCAATCCGCTTGCGGCAAATTTGTCGCCGTCGCGCCCGCTCATGCTGCCGGCGGCGAGCACCTTGTCGGCGATCCGGCGACACGGAATGCTGAGCGCGAACTCGCCCGAAGCGTCGATCAGTTCGCGCGTCAGCGTCTGACTGTCAACGACAAGCAGGACTTTCGCGGGATCGAAGTCCAACGGCATCGCCCAGGCGGCGGCCATCACGTTGCTGCGGCCATTGGCCGCGCTGCTCACCAGCGTGACCGGACCGTGATTGAGCAGCAGGTAGCTCTTGGCGAGCGGGACTTCGTCCATTGACGTCATGCGCGTCGCGCCCCGACGACGCCTTCGACTTCGTGCAGCTGCGTCAGCGTGCGCCTGAGTTGCGCAACGTTATTGACCTCGGCGGTAAAGCGCATGTGCGCGGTGCCCTGCTTCGATTGCGTGCTGACGGCGATGACGTTGAGCTTCTCCTTGGTCAGCACCTCGGACACGTCACGCAGCAGGCCCTGGCGATCGTTGGCCTCGACCACGATATCGACCGCGAAGACGCCATCGGTTTCGCTACCCCAGGCCGTCTCAATCACGCGCTCGGGATGCATCGCCTCCATGTTGGCAAAATTCGAGCAATCGGCGCGGTGAATCGAGACACCCTTGCCGCGCGTGACGAAGCCGACGATCGGATCGGGCGGCGCCGGCTTGCAGCAGCCGGCCAATTGCGTCAAGAGCTTGTCGACGCCGACGATGAGGATGCCCTTCTCGGCTTCATCGCTCGCCTTGCGTTTGGTCACCGGCGGCTCGACGACGATCTTGTCGTCCGGCACCACGTCGGTTCCGCGCACCGCGACCTGCAACTGGCGCAGGGTGACTTCGGTACGCGCCACGGCAATGAAGAGATCGTCGCTCTTGGCAAAGCCGAGCTTGGCAGCGAGTTCGTCGATCTTCGTGCTCGTTTCGCCCATCCGCTGCAGTTCGCGATTGACGATGGCACGCCCATCGGCGACCGACTGTTCGAGCGCCAAACTGGCGAACCATTGCCGCGCCTTGGCGCGCGCGCGGTGCGTGAAGAGGTAGCCGAGCGACGAGTTTAGCCAGTCGCGCGAGGGGCCGCCCTGCTTGGCGACGATGATCTCGACGCGCTGCCCGGTTTCGAGTTGCGAGTTGAGCGTCACCAGCGCGCCGTCGACCTTGGCGCCGCGACAGCGATGACCCAGATCCGTATGCACGCGATAGGCAAAATCGACTGGTGTTGCGCCGCGCGGGAGGTCAACCACGCGGCCCTGCGGCGTCATCACGTAGATCGTCTCGTCGAGCGCGGCTTCCTTGTAATGCTTGACCCAGTCGGACGAATCGGAGACTTCGTCCTTCCACGTCAGCAGCTGGCGCAGCCAGGCGATCTTCTCGTCGTAGCTGTCACCCGCGCCGCGTTTGCTGCCTTCCTTGTAGCGCCAGTGCGCAGCGACGCCGAGCTCGGCGTGCTTGTGCATCTCGCGCGTGCGGATCTGCACCTCGAGCGAGCGCCCGTCCGGGCAGCTCACCGCCGTATGCAGCGAGCGATAGTTGTTGCCCTTGGGGTTCGAGATGTAGTCGTCGAATTCCTTGGGGATCGGCGACCAGATGTTATGCACGATGCCGAGCACCGTGTAGCAGTCCTTTACATCATTGAGGATGACGCGCAGGGCGCGGACGTCGTACACCTCCGAGAAGTCGACGCCCTTCTTCCGCATCTTGTTCCAGATGCTGTAGATGTGCTTCGGTCGCCCGTAGATCTCGACATCGTTGATGCCCACGGCTGCGAGTTCGCGCTTGAGGCGAGCGACGGCATCGGTGATGAACTGCTCGCGCTCGCCGCGCTTCTCGTCGAGTTGCTTGGCGATCTTCTTGTAGGTGTCGGGATGCAGGAAGCGGAACGAGAGGTCCTCGAGTTCCCACTTCAGTTCCCAGACCCCGAGACGGTTCGCCAGCGGCGAATACAACTCCAGCGTCTCGCGCGCGACCGGCACGCGGAGTTCGTTCGGCTCCATCACATAATGGCGCAGCGTCTGCGTGCGCGACGCGAGGCGCAGCAGCACTACGCGGATATCCTCGACCATCGCCAGCAGCATCTTGCGCAGGATCTCGATCTGCGCCTTCACCTCCGCCGGCTTCTGCTCACCGCTCTCGGCTGAGTGCGCTACGAAGCCCTTGGTGATCGGGCGCAGGCGATTGAGGCGGAAGATGCCGTTGACCAGCTCCGACGCCCCCTCGCCAAAACGATCCTTGACCTTGAGCACACCTTCATCGTCGAAGCGGGGAATTGCGAAGAGCAGCGCCGCCAGTCGGCAATCGGCGTCGAGTTTGAGGCCGACGAGGATCAGCGCCATGCCCAGCGCGTGGTGCCAGACACCTTCGCCGCTGCCAAGCGTGCTGTCACCGTAAACGGATTGCGCAAACTCGGCTGCCGCGCGAATCGCCTCCGCCTCGTCAGCGGAGAGCCCTTCGCTCAGGGTCTGGAGGGAGTGTTCGAGGTCGCTTTGTGCAGCGACGGAGTGGACGACGGAAACCATCCGCGCATTATAAACCGGCGTGCGCCGGCGAATTTGAGGTCGTTCGTGACAGTCGGTAAGCGCAGGGAACGGCTTCACTGACACATCCTTCTATAATGCGCGATTCAAAACGCTGCGCCGCCACGCGCCACCTCAAGCCAGATCCATGTTCGCGCGATTTCACCATCCCTACCTGCTCCTGACGCTGACGACGCTGTTCTGGTCCGGCAACATGGTCGTCGGACGCGCCGTGCGCGATGCCGTCCCGCCGTTCTCGCTCGCCTTCTGGCGCTGGGCCATCGCGCTCGCGCTGACCCTGCCGCTCGCGCTGCCGCATCTTCGTACGCAATGGCCGCAGCTCAAGTTGCACTGGCGATCGGTTGTGCTCCTCGGTCTCTTGGGTGTTGGCGGCTACAACACATTTGCCTATGTCGCGCTGCAACACACGGGCGCGACGAACGCGGTGCTACTCAATTCCTTCATCCCGATCGCGACGATCGCGCTGTCCTGGGCATTCGTGAAGAAGCACTTGCAGGGCGCAGAATGGCTCGGCGTAGTGATTTCACTGATCGGCGTCACGGCCATCGTTTCGCGCGGCGAGCTCGCGACGCTGGCCGGACTGACGCTCAATATTGGCGATCTGTGGATGCTGCTCGCCGTGCTCGTCTGGGCGCTGTACACGATCGGATTGCAGTGGCGGCCGACCGGCGTGCATCCGATGCTGATGCTGGCCGCCTTCATCACCGTCGGACTGGTCGCCCTCGCCCCGGCGTACGCATGGGAGATCGCCCAGGGGCGATCGATCCACGCGACGCCGGGCGCGCTGGCCGGTATCGTCTATACCGGTACGCTTCCCAGCTTCGTCGGCTACATCTTCTACAACCGTGCGGTCGGCGAAGTCGGCGCCAGCAAGGCCAGCCTCTTCATCCACCTGATGCCAGTGTTCGGCACCCTGCTCTCGGCCGTTTTTCTGGGCGAGCAGCCTCAGATTTACCATCTCGTTGGAATCGCCCTGATCTTCTCTGGCATTTACCTCACAACAACGGGAAAGTCGCGTTGAAATGGTTATCGGCAAGTTTATCGGCTGGTTGCGAGGCACGAGAGACTCCTCGCCCTTGCCGGAAGAACTCTGGCAGTCGACGCTGGCCACGCTACCTTTTCTCGAGCGACTGAATGAAGAAGAGAAGCTTCGTTTGCGCGTGATGACCGAGGGGTTTCTCGCAAAAAAGGAGTTCACCAGCGCGGGTGGCCTTGAACTGACCGACGCCATGTGCGCCTCAATCGCTGTCCAAGGCTGCCTGCCGGTACTGAATCTCGGGCTTGAGTGTTACCGAGACTGGGTCGGGATCATCGTGTATCCGGACGAGTTCGTGATTCCGCGCAGTGTCGAGGACGAGTTCGGTGTCGTTCATGAGTACGAAGACATCGCCGCGGGGGAAGCCTGGGAAGGCGGACCACTGCTGATTTCCTGGCGAGACGCACAGATGGCAGGCGATGGCTACAACGTCGTGATCCACGAGTTCGCGCACAAGCTCGACATGCTGGGCGGCCCGGCCGACGGCGTCCCGCCGCTACCGCCGGGCATCTCGCGCAAGGAGTGGGAAGACACGCTGCTCGCTGCCTACGACGATTTCTGCGGTCAGGTCGACGACGTCGAAGCCCGTTGGAATCGTACCGGCGAGGACTTGTCGGAGAATCTACCTTTCGATCCCTACGCCGCCGAGCATCCGGGCGAGTTCTTTGCGGTGCTCAGCGAGATCTTCTTCGAGCAGCCGGAAATCCTGCGCGAGGTCTATCCCGCGCTCTACACCCTATTCACCCGCTTCTACCGTCAGGACCCCGCCCAAGGCTCGGCGCGTGAAACGATCAGCTCCCCATGCCCGGGAAGCTCTTCACGCCCTTGATACGCATCATGTGGATCTTCGCCAGCCCGCCTTCTGCCGTTTCACGATAGCTGGACTTCATGTCGCGACCGGTTTCCCACATCGTGCGCACGACCTCGTCGAACGAGACAATGTGGCGACCGTCCGAGAGCAGCGCGTAGGCAGCGCAATCCACCGCGCGCACGGCGGCGATGGCGTTGCGCTCGATGCACGGAATCTGCACATAGCCGCCGATCGGATCGCAGGTCAACCCAAGGTGATGCTCGAGACCCATCTCCGCCGCGTACTCGATCTGGGCGACCGAGCCGCCAAGCAACTGTGCCGCTGCGCCCGCCGCCATCGCACAGGCGGTGCCGACTTCGCCCTGGCACCCGACTTCGGCGCCGGAAATCGACGCGTTGCGCTTGATCAGGTTGCCGATCAGCCCTGCCGTTGCCAGTGCACGATAGATTTTTTCGTCCGAGAGATTCGATTGCTGTTTCAGGAAATGGAGCACGGCCGGCAGAACGCCGCAGGCGCCACACGTCGGCGCCGTGACAATCTCGCCGCCGGCGGCGTTTTCTTCGGATACAGCAAGCGCATAGGCGAAAAGCAAAGCCGTCTGCCCGAAGTAACCGGCCATGCTCTGCGCGCGCGCATGGTAGGCGGACGCCTTGCGCGGCACGTTGAGGCTACCGGGCAAGCGCCCTTCGGCGTTGAGTCCGCGCGCGATGGCGCGCTGCATCGCCTGCCAGATGTCGGCAAGGAAAGGCCTGATTTCCGGGCCTTCGCATTGATCGACAATCTCCCAGAGTTGCAGGTTTTCATCCTCGGTCTGCGCGAATATGTCGCGCATGCAGGTGTGCGGATAGACTTCACGTCCACTTCCTGCCTCTTCACCTTCATTGATGATCGCACCACCGCCCAGAGAATATACGGTGCGCGATGCGAGAACCGCCCCGGGCGCATCCAGCGCCTCGAACTGCAGCGCATTCGGATGGCGGGGAAGCACCTGTTCCGGTAGCCAGACGATATCGACCGGGCAGGCGGCGAACGGCTCGCTGACCGCCCGATCGGTCAAGTGGCCGCGTCCGGTTGCGGCAAGGCTGCCGAACAGCGTGACGCGAACGCGGGCGGTATCTGCCGGCAAGGTAGCGGCAAAGGCCTGCGCGGCGAAACGCGGCCCCATGGTATGGCTGCTCGATGGCCCCAGCCCGATGCGATAGAGTTCGTTCAGTGATTTCATTGTGGTTGGTCTTCTGTCGTACCGCGTCGCGGAAAGTCCCTATCGTAATCGCTTCACGCGCCGGCGTGATCAATCCGCGGCACCCAGGCGCCAGAGCGAGGTGACTTCCGCCGCGCGCGCCGTGTGCAACGGGTCGGAGGCATCGAACGCCTTGGGATGCGTCGGCCGCACGTCGATGCGCCCTAGCACCTTGAGCCCGGCTTTGTCGAAGAATTCGAGCAGGGCTGCACGTGGTCGCAAGCCGAGATGCTCAGCCAGATCGGAGAGAATCAACCAGCCTTCGCCGCCTGGTTCCAGATGGGCAGCCAGACCATCGAGAAAGCCGCGCAGCATGCGGCTGTCAGGGTCGTAGACAGCGTACTCGAGCGGCGAGCTCGGTCGCGCCGACACCCACGGCGGATTACACACGACGAGCGGTGCCCGACCGGGCGGAAAGAGGTCGGCCTCGATCACTTCAACCTGTTCCTTCACTCCCAGCCGCTCGACATTTTCACGTGCACACGCCAGCGCGCGACTGTCCTGATCGGTGGCAATGACGCGCCGTACGCCGCGCCGGGCGAGTACGGCCGAAAGGACACCCGTGCCGGTCCCTACGTCGAACGCGAGACTGTTCTTCGTTAGTGCCGCCGGCAAGAGGGTGTTGGCGACCATTGCCACGTACTCGCCGCGCACCGGCGAGAAAACGCCGTAATGCGGGTGAATGCGCCCAGCGAGTGCCGGGATCTCGACCCCCTTCTTGCGCCACTCGTGCGCACCAATCACGCCGAGCAATTCGCGCAAGGAGGCGACGTAAGGTGCTGCCACTTCGCCGTAGGCAGCCGCGCAGGCCTGGCGCACATCGGGGGCGCGACGCAATGCGATCGAATGGTCGGCCGCAAAAGGAATCAGCAACATGCCAAGCGTGCGGGCGCGTTGCGCCTGCGCCATGCGGTGCCGGTTGAAGGCTTCGTTTGCCGACACCTCAGCCTTGGGCGGCGCATTTTTTCGCGGTTTGCGCTCCAATCGCCGCGCCATCGCCTGCAAGAGCTGCCGCGCATTCTGGAAGTCACCGCGCCAGAGCAGCGCCGTGCCTTCGCAGGCGAGGCGGTACGCCGTGTCCGCGGTCATCGTGTCATCGGCCAGTTGTACGCGCTTCGGCGCCGGTACGCCCGCCACCGAGTGCCACAAGGCCGATCGCTCTTCGCCGTTCTCCGCCCATCGAAGAACTGGCGTTTCGCCGGCGAGCGTTTCCGGCGCGCGCGCCTTCAGATTCTGGTGCTCCAATACTTGCTCCTCAAGCTCGGGATGGTCGTCGTCAGTCCAACTATGTCCTATCGCGCCAGTTGCATTTCCACATTGGCAGCCGTTCGCCTGCGCGCATCATACAGATCGAAGACCTCCTCATCACCCAAGCGCGCCGTTTCCAGCGAGATTACGCGAACGATCGGTCGGCCGCGAAGAACTCGCGTGCGATGGCGATCTGGGCGTCGTCCATGAACATCGGCGCATGCCCGACGCCGGGCACCTCAACGACTTCCGGCCGTGGCCCACGTTCGGACATTGCCTGTGCGACCTCCGCGCTCAGTAGATCGGAGAGCTCGCCGCGCACGACGCGCACGGGACAACGAATGCGGTCGAACATCGGCCACAAGTCGATCATGCCGGCCGCTGTGGCGCGATGGAAGGAGTCGGCGATCTTCGGGTCGTATATCATTTCCAGGCCGCCATCCGCCGTCGGGCGCACGCTGCTCTCGGTCAGCGCACGCCACTGTGCGTCGCTCAATGCACCGAACGGCGCGCTGACCGCGCGGATGTAGCGCTCGGCGTCTTCGATGCCGGAGAACCTGGGCGCGCGTCCAATGTACTCGCCGATGCGCCGGATCGATTCGGACGAAATGGCCGGCCCGACGTCGTTGAGCAGCAAGCGGCTGACCGGCGTGCCGGGGAAACCGGCCAACACCATGCCGATCAGGCCGCCCATTGAAGTGCCAAGCCATTGCACAGCCTCGACGTCCAGACGGGCAATCAGCACCATCATGTCGGCCACGTATTGCGGGACGCCGTAGCCGGATGGATCACGCAGCCAGTCGCTTCGTCCACGCCCGACGATATCCGGGCAGACCACGCGATGGCTGCCGGCCATCGCTCGCGCCAGGTCGTCGAAATCACGCCCGTTGCGCGACAACCCGTGGACGCAAACGAGTACCCGCGGGTTTGCCGGATCACCCCATTCGGTATAGGCCATGCTATGCAGGCCGGATGGCGAGACGCATCGCACGCTGCGCTCGCGGGGTTTCAACGCGGTATTCATGGTGCCTCCTCGAGATATTTGGACGCAGCGCCTACCAACCCACAATAGCCGTCATCACCGCGAATACCAGTATCGCTGATGCTCGGTGCGCCAGGCAGACACATCGCTGGTCCCGGCCAGAACGATGCGGATTGCACCGTCGCGATCCGTTCGCCAGTGACGGCCTGCCGAGTAGCGCGCCAGAACTTCCGGGCGCGGATGATTGAAGGCATTGCGATAGCCGGCGGAAAACACGATCTCGCGCGCGCCGACCGCTTCGATGAACTCGGGCGACGACGACGCCCGCGCTCCGTGGTGCGGTACCAGCAGCACATCACTGCGCACGAGCGATGGCGATCGTTCGATGATGGCCTTCTCTTCGCGCGCTTCGATATCGCCGGTCAGGAGCAGGCTCTGCCTTTCGGCACTCACTTTCAGGACGCAACTCATCCGGTTCGTCGTAGTTCTGGCAGGCTTCGTTGCCTCCTCCGCACCGTAGTCGGCAGACTCCGGATGAAGAACATCGAAGCGCACGCCGTCCCATTCCCAACTCTGGCCCGCAACACACCTTTCTCCAGGAAGCTCCGGCAGTGACGAGAGCGTGCGCATGATCGGCACCGCCGCTTGCACCGCTGCGATACCGCCAGAATGATCCTTGTCGCGGTGCGAAATCACCATCGCATCGAGTTCCCCTACCCCTGTCGCCCGCAGGTAGGGAACAACGACCCTCTGTCCCGCGTCCGACTGCGAGCTGTAGAACGGACCGGCATCGTAAAGCAGGGTATGTTCCGCCGTACGTACGACAACCGCCGAACCCTGGCCAACGTCGAGCACATCGATCCATGCCTCACCAGCCGGCGGGCCGGGTGTCACCCAGAACAGCGCCGGCAGCACCGGGATCATTCCGATACAGCGCGAAGGGAAGCCACGCGGCAACAACACCCAGACGACACCGAATACGGCAAGCAGCGACGCCCACAGCGGCGGTGCCTGCTGTTGCCACACGGGATACGCTGAGAGCCATTCAAGCAGCTTCATCAGTTGCGCAAGCAACCAGTGATCGAGTTGCAACAAGGGTGGCCACGGCACCGCGGCAAAGATCAATGCAAGGGGTGTAACAAGAAAGCTGACAAAGGGGATCGCCAGCGCGTTGGCGAGCGGCGACACCAGCGAGAACTGCTGGAAGAACAGGAGCAACAGCGGCACGCTGCCGATCGTTACGGCCCACTGAGCAACGCCCCATCTCGCAAGCGTGGCGCGCCATCCGCGCACAGCGCCAACACGCGACGTACCGACGAAAAACAGGACCGAAACGGCACCGAATGACAGCCAGAACCCAGTCGCCAGCACCGAGAATGGATCGACCAGAAGGACTACCAGCAGCGCCCAGAGCAAGGTGCGACTCGCGCCGACGTTGCGCCCGCTCCACAAAGCGAGCGCGACCACACTCAACATGTACAGTGTCCGCTGAGTCGGAATCTCGAAGCCGGCCAGAAGCGCGTAGGCAAAGGCCACGACCCACCCCGCGAGCACCGCCGCCTTCTGCGCCGGCAGGAAGAGCATTAGTCGTTCGCTCCGCCGCCAAAGGAAACTGACCAGCGCCGCGGCCAGCGCGGCGATCATCGTCACGTGCAACCCGGAAATCGACACCAAATGCGTGACGCCGGTACGGTTGAAAACCTCCCACTGGCCGCGCGGGATGGCACGCTGGTCCCCCACCGCTAGGGCAACCAGAACGCCAAGGTAAGGCGCCTCCGGGAGAACTGTCATGAAACGATCGCGAATGCGCGCGCGGACCCGCTGTAGCGCATAGCCCGGACTCGCCACAAATTCATCGACGCGTTTCACGCCAGCTTTCGGACTGATCGTCCCGGTCGCCCGGATATTGCGTTCAAGCAGCCACGCTTCGTAGTCGAAACCGTGCGGATTGGCATTACCGTGCGGACGTTTGAGCTTGACCGTGAAGCGCCAGCGTTCGCCGGGCCGAACGTTGCGCGCTTCATCAACATCGCCGATGTCGTCCACATCGTCCCATGAGCGATACCACGAGAGCATGACGTGCGAAGGAACCGTCGCACCCGCCGTGTGCACATTTTCAACATCGAACTCGAAACGCTCGCCGCGCTCGAAACGCTGCGGCAACGAAGCAACCACACCGCTAAGCTCGATCGGTCTGGTCTCCCACTCCTGCGGCAACTGGTCAGCCAGCCGCCAGCGCGCCATCGCACCAGCCCAGACAAAGCCGAGCGCCGCACAGGCGAGCAGGAATCCCGCCTGAACGCGCCAGCCTGCTCTCGCTCGCACGCCGGCCAGGTTCCAGCCGACGACTGCCATTGCAACCAGGCTCAAAGGCCCAAGAAACCATGGTTCGGGCAGCTCCGCCTGGCTTTGGAGGAGAAGTACACCGCAGGCAAACGAGAGGATGGCGAGGCGCATAGACCGCCGATTCTCTCTCGTCATGGGCGATAGCGGAAGTATCGGAACTCATTTCGCACATCTGTAAACGACTCGGCGCCGGGGCAGCGTAACTGCACCGGCGCCGAATTTCTGGAATTGATCCGGGGATTGCTCCCCGGCCTCCATGACTTACTGCGTCTGCTGAATTCCCGCGAGAAGCCAGCCGCCCTTCCCTTCACGCGGCTTCACAAGATGCCAGACTTCATCGATCGGTTCGGCGGCAGCATCCTTATCCTCACGCACCAGTCCGGTGAAACGCACACTGACCACATAGCGCGTCGCTTCCTCCGCTACTTCAAGCACATCGGCGTCGATCGTGACGACGTCCGTTTCCTGCCCCGCGCCATGACGCTCGGCAAAATCCATCTTGATTTCGGCAAACATTTCCGGCGTCGTGAATTCGCGAATATCGTCGAGATTCCCGGCGTCGTTGGCTGCCTGCAGGCGGATGAAGTTAACCTTTGCGTTACGCACGAATCCGTCTACGTCGAAATCGCTCGGGATGTTTCTCGCCGCCGGCGCATTCGCATCGACGCTCGAACCCGGCATCGACACAACGCTGCTCTTCTCTGCCGATGGCGCATAGTCGGATTCAGACCCGCGATACTGGAATCCGCCCGCTCCGGCCATGGCCGGTGACTGGCCGACGGCGCGCTTGCGCATGAAGAAGCTGATCAAGGCAACGATCGCAAAGGCGAGCAGGCCGAGCATCAGAATGGACGCCAGTTCGCCGCCAAAGCCGAGATGAGAAGCGAGTGCGGCCAGGCCCAAACCCGCCGCCAGACCGGCAACCGGCCCCATCCATGAGCGCTTGGGTGCTTGCGCCGCAGCAGTTGCCGGCGCCGCCGTAGCTGCCGAGGCGGTCGACGGACTCTGCGTCGGGGCGGCAGTCGGTGCTTTGGTTGGCGCGGTCATCTGGCGTTGCATGCCGAACGACTTGCCTCCGCCCAGACGCTTGGCGGCTTCCGCGTCGGAAATACCGAGAGACAATCCCAAGGTTAATACGAGCGCGAGTAAAGACAGTGCTTTCATCAAGTTCTCCTGAAGGAATGAACGATAACGCCGCGCAGCTTAGTCGCCGAAAATAAAAAAGAAAAACAGAATTATCGGTATCTATTGATCGAATAATACTGATCATCTCCAGCGTGCGATCGAGACGGCATGCTCAAGCCTTCGGCTTCAATCCCGCTTTTCCGCCAAAGATGTCGTGCTTAGCGAACTGGTAGATCGCGGCGATTATCGGATGGGTCAGCTTGCGTTCGTTCGTGATCGCATAGACCTGCTCGCGCACTGTCTCGATGCGTCCGACGACCTCGACCTCATAGTGCCTGATAACGTAGTCATCGATCGCCGTCGGCGCAGCGAAGAAGCCGACGCCAGCCTGACCAAAGGCCTTGAGCAAGGCGCTATCGTCAAACTCGCCGATGATGCGCGGACGCAGGCGTTCGGCTTCGAACCAGCGCAAAAGGCGCGCGTGCAACGCAACTTCGGTCCCCGGCATCAGAAACGGCGCGCCGTCAAGCAACTGCGGGAATGGTGTAGAGGTATTCTCAGCCAGCGTCTTCGCCGCAAAAATGCTGATTCCGCTCTCACCTAGGAAGTGATCGTAGCCGCGCACGTTCAGGTGATCGGGCATCGGCCGGTCGGCGATCACCATATCGAGTCGATGCACGGCCAGGTCCGCCAGCAAGGTTGCCAGCCTTCCTTCGCGGCAGATCAACCTGATCGGCTCGTTGCGTTCCAATGACGGCTGAACCAGCCGATAGGCAACCATTTTCGGCACCGAATCGGCAATACCGACGCGGAAGGGAACGCTTTGCTGCGGAGCATCGTCACGCAGCGATTCGACCAGTTCGTTGCCCAGCGTAAAGATCTGCTCCGCGTAGCCGAGCATGCGCTGGCCGGTGTCGGTAAGTTCGAGCCCTCGCCCGACGCGGCGGAACAACTTGACACCCAGCGACGCCTCGAATTCGCTGAGTTGCCCGCTGATCGACTGCGGCGTGAGGTGCAACTGCTCGCTGGCGCGCGCAATGCTTCCGGACTTGGCAACCATCCAGAAGTACCGCAAATGCTTGTAGTTGAGTGCTGCCAAAGGCTCCTCCAACCCGTAAACAATTCGGATATTTCGATGAATAAATTAAAAACAATCGATTTGCAAGATACTTCAATCATCCATACGATGACAACCGTTATCAACGTGAATGGAGATCTGCCTCATGCGAGTCGATATCAAGACCAGTGGAATCGATCTGACCGACGGACTGCGCGAGCACACCGAGCGACGCCTTGAGTTCGCGCTTGACCGTGCACACCACGACATCAACAGCGTTACAGTGAGACTTTCTGACATCAACGGCCCGCGCGGAGGCTTCGACAAGCGTTGCCAGATTCAGATTCCGCTGCCCCATCACCGCGGTGTTGTGATCGAGGAAACCGACTCGGACCTTTATGTGGCGATCGATCTCGCAGTCAATCGCGCGGGCAACACGCTCGGGCGGCAGTTGTCCAGACGGCGCAATGTTGCTGCAAGAAAGTCGCACCAGCCGCTCAAGCATCTGTTCGCGACGGACGGTGAGTCCGTACCGAGCCAGTGATTGTCGAAACCAACTGATTTCATACAGGAGTGTTACTGCAATGAAACGTATCGTGCTCTTCCTCGCGACCAATATGGCCATCGTGCTGGTGTTGTCATTCACCATGCGCCTCCTCGGCGTTGAGCCCTATCTCAACGCCAACGGACTGAATCTCGGTTCCTTGCTGGTATTTGCCGCGGTGATGGGTTTTGGCGGTTCGTTGATTTCGCTGGCCATATCAAAGTGGTCTGCAAAAACAGCGATGGGCGTTCATGTCATCGAGACCCCCGCCAACTCGACCGAGTTCTGGCTCGTCGAGACGATACGCAAGTACTCGTCAGAAGCGGGCATCAAGATGCCGGAGGTGGGAATCTACGAGTCGCCGGACGTCAACGCCTTTGCCACCGGCATGAGCAAGAACAACTCGCTCATCGCGGTATCGACCGGGCTGTTGCAAAAGATGACACGCCCGGAGGCCGAGGCCGTGCTCGGCCATGAAGTGGCCCACGCAGCCAATGGCGACATGGTGACGATGGCGTTGATCCAGGGAGTGGTAAATACGTTCGTGATGTTCCTCTCGCGCGTGATCGGCCACCTGGTCGACAAAGTCGTGTTCAAGACGGAACGCGGTCACGGACCGGCCTTTTTCGTCACCATGATCATCGCCGAACTGGTACTCGGCATCCTCGCCTCGATCATCGTGATGTGGTTCTCGCGCCGTCGCGAGTTCCGCGCCGATCAGGGCGGTGCAAGCCTCGCCGGGCGGCGCAACATGATCGCTGCTCTCGAGCGCCTAAACTCGCTGCACCCGCAGCCCTTGCCGGAAAAGATGGCGGCGTTCGGCATTGCAGGCGGTGTCGGAGGCGGTCTGAAGCGACTGTTCATGACGCACCCGCCGCTCGAAGAACGCATTGCCGCGCTAAAGGCTGCCGAATAGTAACAATGCTAGCGAACCCGACTTAGGAACCCTGCTATGACAACTGAAGAACAGAGATCGATTCTCGCCATCAGCCTCCTCGCGGCATTTGCCGATGGCGCCAAGGACGACCGCGAGCGCGAGGAAGTGCGCCGCATAGCGGAGTCGTTGGCGAGCGAATCCGATTCGATTGATCTGGCGCGCTTGTATCAGGACGTTCTGCTCAAGCGACTGAGCCTTGCGACTGCCGCGGCGACGCTGACCGACGAAGGCCAGCGTCAGTTCGCCTACGAAATGGCGGTTTGCGTCTGCGAGGCCGATGGCCGCGTGACGCCGGCCGAGCGCGCGTTCCTCGACCAACTGAAAGCGGCACTCGGCCTCGATAGCGAGCGAGCAGAAGCCATCGAAGGCGAACTCAATCCGGTGTTCGACATGGCCGAATCCGCGGTGCCGGCAAGCGCCGCCGCCGATCATGCACAGGCACGCCAAGCCAGCCAACCAACTGGTCCTATGAGCGCTGAACTCGACAAATCGATCCTCAACTACGCCCTGCTGAACGGTGCGCTCGAACTGCTTCCACAGTCGTGGGCATCAATGGCGATCATTCCGCTGCAGATCAAGATGGTCTATGGCATCGGCAAAGCGCACGGCGTCGAACTCGATCAGGGACATATCAAGGAATTCATCGCCGCTGCCGGGGTTGGTCTCACCTCGCAATACCTTGAACAGTTCGGACGCAAACTGCTCGGCGGCTTGCTCGGCAAGGCCGCGGGCAAGGCATTTGGTAAGATCGGCAGCGCTGCGACCGGCATGGCATTTTCATTCGCAACCACGTATGCGCTCGGGCAGGTCGCGCGGCGTTACTACGCGGGCGGCCGTACGATGAGCGCCGCGTTGTTGCGCGAAACGTTCAACAGCCTGCTTGGTCCGGCGAAGCAGATGCAGACGCAGTACTTGCCGCAGATTCAGCAAAAAGCACGCACTCTGGACATGGGACAGGTCATGTCCATCATCAAGGGCACCTGAACACCAGTATGACGACAAACCCCGACACCTTCGCCACCGGCCCGATGTGGGCCGGATTTATTGCTTTCGTCATCGCCATGCTGGCCCTGGACCTTTTTGTCTTTGGCGGCAAGAAGGCGCACCGGGTTGCCGTCAAGGAGGCACTGTCCTGGGTCATCGCCTGGGTTTGTCTCGCATTGGCTTTTGCGGGACTGCTCTGGTGGTATCTAAACGACACGCAGGGTGCCGCCGTTGCTCAGCGCAAGACGCTGGAGTTTCTCGCCGGCTACCTGATCGAACAATCGTTGTCGATCGACAACATGTTCGTCTTCGTGATGATCTTCGGCTACTTCGCGGTGCCGCCCGAGTTGCAGCGCCGCGTCTTGCTCTACGGCGTGCTCGGTGCGATCGTCATGCGTGCGGGGATGATCCTGGCCGGCGTCTGGCTGGTTTCGCAGTTTGCCTGGATTCTCTACATCTTCGGCGCATTCCTCGTCATAACCGGGATCAAGATGCTCGTCTTCGCCGAGAGCGAGCCGGACCTCGAACAGAATCCGATGCTGCGCTTGCTGCGCGGCCATCTGCGCATCACCGACGGCTTCAAGGGTGAACGCTTCTTCGTTCGCCAGAACGGCGTGCTGTGGGCGACGCCGATGTTCCTCGTTTTGTTGCTCATTGAGGCAAGCGATGTAATTTTCGCCGTCGACAGCATTCCGGCGATCTTTGCCGTCACCACCGACCCGTTCATCGTCTTCACCTCCAACATTTTCGCGATCATGGGGCTGCGCGCCTTGTACTTCCTGCTTGCCGACATGGCCGACCGCTTCCATCTCCTCAAGTATGGACTGGCGATTGTTCTCGTGTTCATTGGCGGCAAGATGCTCGCTGTGCCTTGGTTCCATATTCCGATTCTATGGTCGCTATCGATCGTCGGCAGCATCATCCTCGTATCGGTAATCTTGAGCCTGGCGTTATCAAGAAAGGACGATGATCTTTCGGGAGAATCCTCATGAGCACCACGCAGATGCCGCCACCAAGCCGCGTTGATCGCGATCCGGACGGGCGTCTGATTGGACTGACTCTGGACGGTGGCGCGCACGCGCCGCCTGGTGGAGCGCGATGGCTGGTCGCCGTCGATGGTTCCGATCACTCGCTGCGAGCCGTCGCGGAAGCGGCGCGTTTCGCCGGACAACTCAAGGATTGCACGCTCAATCTCGTCAACGTTCAGCACTGGCTGAGCCGCGAAGCTGCGGAATCCGAACTCGGCGCCCGTGGCTGGAAGGCGACGGACAAGGCGCGTACCTTTCTGAATGCAGCCGCGCTACCGTGGCAACTGCATATCGTGATGGGCGAAGCGGCAGAAGCCATCGTGGCACTTTCCAACCATTTGGGCTGTCAAACGATCGTGATTGGCAGTCGTGGACTGGGAGCGACGGAGAATCTGCTGGTTGGCTCGGTAGCGTACAAGGTGATTCACTTGAGTTCAGTATCCGTTCTCGTCGTTCGCTAGAAGTATCCATCCACCCTGCCTGTTTTATAGTTTCGCAACAACCAAGGAGAGAGACATGACCAACCCGAGAATCCAGTCCGTTCCAATGCCGAATGCAAGAAGCGAGTCCGCTCTTGCGAGCAACAAGATGATCCGCAACACCTACATGCTGCTGTCGATGACGCTGCTCTTCTCGGCGCTCACGGCCGGCTTATCGCTCACGATGCGTTTGCCACACCCAGGCTTGATCATCGCGCTCGTCGGTTACTTCGGCCTGCTCTTCCTGACCACCAAGCTGCGCAACAGCGGCTGGGGCTTGCTGTCCGTCTTCGCGCTGACCGGCTTCATGGGTTACACGCTGGGCCCGATCATCGGCTACTACCTCGGTCTGCCTAACGGCGGACAAACGGTGATGATGGCGATGGCAGGTACTGCCGTGATCTTCCTTTCACTGTCCGGCTACGCGCTGACGACACGCAAGGACTTCAGCTTCATGGGCGGCTTCCTGATGGTCGGCATTCTGCTCGCCTTCTTCGCCGGGCTGGCAGCGATCTTCTTCGAAATCCCGGCACTCTCGCTCACCGTCTCCGCCGCGTTCGTATTGCTGATGTCGGGGCTCATCCTTTACGAGACGAGCAACATCATCCACGGCGGTGAAACGAACTACGTGATGGCCACCGTCACTCTCTACGTGACGATCTTCAACCTCTTCACCAGCCTGCTGCAATTGCTCGGTTTTGCCAATAGCAGTGACTGACCGGCAAGCGCTTAGCGACTGACCGGCAGCAAATGATCGGGGAAAGGCACTGACAGCCTTTCCCCGATTGCGTTTACGACAGCGACTTTCTTCGAGGAGAAAACCATGAGCGAAAATCCCGTCCGCTGGTTCGAGATCTATGTTCAGGACATGCAACGCGCCAGAGCGTTCTACGAAGCTGTACTTCAAGTAAAGCTGGAGAAGCTCGACTCGCCCGGCATGGAGATGTGGTTCTTCCCGATGGAAGGCGACAAGCCCGGCGCTTCGGGTGCGCTGGTGAAGATGGAAGGCGTGCCGTCTGGCGGCAACAGCACCCTGGTCTACTTCGGCTGCGAGGACTGCGCGGTGGAAGCAGCACGCGTCGCGTCAGCAGGCGGAACGCTGCACCGCGACAAGTTCGCGATCGGTCAATACGGCTTCATCGCGCTCGTCATCGACACCGAAGGCAACATGATCGGCCTGCATTCGATGAACTGACCGCATAACACTCCTGGTCAGATAAAACGGCCGTCCTGCAAGGTCAGGATGCGGTCGGCGCGGGCAGCCAGGCCCTGATCGTGGGTCACGATCACGAAGCTCGTTTGCCTCGAGCGATTGAGCGCCAGCATCAGTTCGAAGACGCCCTCGGCCGTCTGTCGATCGAGGTTGCCGGTCGGCTCGTCGGCGAGCACGCAGGCCGGTTCGGTCACCAGTGCGCGGGCGATCGCCGCGCGCTGGCGTTCGCCGCCGGAGAGTTCGGACGGCGTGTGATCGAGCCGGTGCGAAAGACCGACCTCGGCGAGCATCGCCGCCGCCCGTTCGTTCGCTTCTTCCTTCGGCATGCGGCGGATGTGCAGCGGCATGGCGACGTTTTCCAGCGCCGTAAACTCGGGTAACAGGTGATGGAACTGGTAAACGAAGCCGAGGTGGCGGTTGCGCATAAAGCCCCGCTCGGCGTCACTGATGCCCGCAAGATCGTGCCCCATCAATTCGATCGAGCCGGCGCTGGCCGAATCGAGGCCGCCGAGCAGATGCAGCAGCGTGCTCTTTCCGGAACCCGAAGCGCCGACCACGGCAACGCGTTCGCCGGCGGCGATCTCCATGTCGACGCCCATCAGCACCGGCACTTCGAACGCCGCGCGCGTTCCTTGGCGATAGATCTTCTGCAGCCCCTGGCAGGCCAAAACGATTTTCTTCTCACTCATAGCGCAGCGCCTCCGCCGGATTGACGCGCGAGGCGCGCCAGCTCGGATAAATCGTCGCCACCAGCGAGAGCACGAAGGAGACGAGCGTGATCGTGATCACATCGCCCCACTGCAACTCAGACGGCAAGGCGGAGATGTAATAGACCTCCTTCGACATCAGTTCGGTACCGAGCAGGCGCTCGATGAAGGGCACGACGACATCGACGTTGAGCGCCAGCGCCACACCGCCGGCCACACCCAACGCCAGGCCGATGAAGCCGATCAGCGCGCCCTGCACCATGAACACGCTCATGATGCTGCCGGGACTCGCGCCAAGCGTACGCAGAATGGCGATGTCGGCCTGCTTGTCGGTGACCGCCATGACCAGCGTCGAGACGATGTTAAAGGCAGCGACGGCGACGATCAGCGAGAGGATGATGAACATCATGTTCTTCTCGATCTGCACGGCGCGGAAAAAGTTGGCGTGGCTGCGTGTCCAGTCGCTGATGTAGGCCGGCGTATCGAGCGTGTTCGCCAGTTGCTCGGTAATCACGCGCGCCTTGAACAGATCCTCCAGCTTTAGGCGCACGCCGGAAACGCGGTCTTCCATGCGATACAGGCGCTGCGCGTCCTCCATGCGGATCAGCGCCAGCCCATTGTCGTACTCGAACATGCCGACCTCGAACAAACCGCTGACGGTGAAGGTTTTCAGGCGAGGCACGACGCCGGCCGGCGTCACCACGCCCTGCGGCGCAATCAGCGTCACCTTGTCGCCGATATTGACGTCGAGCGCACGCGCCAGCTCGCGCCCGAGCACGATGTTGAACGCGTCTGGTTCCAGCGATTCAAGCTTGCCGCCCTTCATGTGAGACCTAAAATCGGCGACCTTGTCCTCCATGTCGGGCAGGATGCCGCGTACCATGGCGCCGCGTACCGCCTGGCCAAACGAGAGCATGCCCTGCTCCTGGATATACGGTGCGGCGGCGATCACGCCCGTATGCTTCGCCGCCTGCTCGGCGACGCGCGGCCAGTCGCTCATTTCGCCCGAGGCACCGCTGATCTGGATATGCGAGACGACGGCGAGGATGCGTCCGCGCAGTTCGGTCTGGAAACCATTCATCACCGAAAGTACGACGATCAGAGCTGCCACGCCCAGCGCGATACCGAGCATGGAGATCATCGAAATGAAGGAAATGAAGTGGTTGCGCCGTTTGGCCCGCGTGTAACGCAGGCCGATGAGGAGTTCGTAGGGTAGTGCCATCAGCGGCGGGACTCGTCTCAGTTTGAGTATGGCCAAGGGCGGCCGGAAAAGTCGCTATGGTACACTTCTTCGCGTCCAATCTCGCCTACCCGGCGGCATCCGCCCCCCTAGTTTTCAGCCCACTCCCGCGAGTCCGAAAGCGCATGCAACTCACCCTCGTCGTCCCCGAACTCATCTGGCCCGAACCCGAAGATCGCGACGCGCTCGCCGACCTCGCCTGCCCCGCGCTCGAAACGCTGCTCACGCGCGGTCGCCGGACGAGCCAGCCGCCGCAGTCGCTGGAAGCGACGCTCGCCGATCTTTTTGGTCACCCGGAGGGCGCGCCGTACGCCGCGTTCCGGCTGCTCGGCGAAACGGAGTCATCGCTGGAGATCGAGGAGAAATCGTGGCTGATCGCCGACCCGGTGCATCTGCGCCTCCACCAGGAGCGCCTGATCCTCGCTGACGGCGCCAGCCTGGCGATCAGCGCGGACGAAGCACGGGCCTTGGCCGACGGCCTCAACGCGTACTTTGCCGACCTCGGCCGCTTCCACGTCGGCACCGCCGACCGCTGGTATCTGCATCTGGCCGACGAGACGGACAACGGGCCGTTGCACCGCTACGCCGCACCGCCGCTCTCGACCGTCGCCGGGCGCAGCGTCGAACACCTGCTGCCCGAACTGCTGCATGCGCGAGCGATCCGCACGCTGATGAACGAAATCCAGACCGTGCTGCACGCGCATCCGGTCAATCGCCGGCGCGAGGACGAAGGCCGCTTGCCGATCAACAGCCTGTGGCTGTGGGGAAGCGGCCAATTGCCGCCGCGCCGCGAAACCGATTTCGATGGCGTGTGGAGCACGAATACGCTCGCGCGTGGCCTAGCACGCGCCGCCGGCCTGCGCCCACACCCGGTGCCGGATGCCGCTTCGCGCTTCTTCGAGCACGCGGCGCCCGACACGGCGCATCTGATCGTTCTCGAAGACCTCGTCGGCCCTGTGCAGTTCGAGAACAGTGCCGACTACCGCGCGGCGATCGAGTCGCTCGAAACCCGCTGGTTCGCCCCGTTGCGCAAGGCGCTTTTCAAGGGGCAGCTGAAGTCGCTGCGCATCGAAGCGAGCACGGTCTACGCCAAAGTCGACTGGCAATGCCAACGCAACGAGCAATGGATGTTCTGGAAGAAGCCGCGCCGACTCGCCGATCTGGCGCTAGCGCTCGCCCAAACCGCAGATTGACCAACTCATGACCCATATCAAGACCCGCCCCGTCCCGCCGCGCATCCAGTGGCAGCTCGAACAGCAAGGCGTGCATCCTCTGCTCGCTCGTATCTACGCCGCGCGCGGCATTCAGACGAAGAGCGAACTCGACTACGAACTCAAGTCGCTGATTCCGCCGGCGCAGCTGACCCATGCGGCCGATGCCGCTGTGCTGCTGGCTGACGCCATCGAGGCGCACGCCAGAATCCTGATCGTTGCCGACTACGACTGCGACGGCGCAACTGCCTGCGCGGTCGGCGTGCGCGCCCTGCGTGCCTTTGTTGCCGACTCCGGTAGCGAAATCGAGTATCTGGTGCCTAACCGCTTCACCTATGGCTATGGACTTTCGCCTGAGATTGTGGACCTCGCCACGACGCGCAATCCGGATCTGCTGGTCACCGTCGACAACGGCATCGCCAGCATCGAAGGCGTCGCGCGCGCCAACGAGCTCGGCATCGCGACGCTGATCACCGACCACCACTTGCCGGCAGAGACTCTGCCGGCTGCCGAGTGCATAGTCAATCCGAACCAGCCCGGCTGCGACTTCCCGAGCAAACACATGGCCGGCGTTGGCGTCATGTTCTACGTGATGCTTGCACTGCGTTCCGAGCTGCGCCAGCGCGGCTGGTTCAACAATGAGCGCAAGGAACCAAACCTCGCCGCGCTGCTCGATCTCGTCGCACTCGGCACCGTCGCCGACGTCGTCAAACTAGATCGCAACAACCGCATCCTCGTCCATCAGGGCTTGAAGCGCATGCGCGAAGGCAAGCTGACGCCGGGCATCCGCGCCCTCTTCCGCGCAGCCGGACGCGATCCGGCCAAGGCCGGGAGCATGGACCTCGGCTTCATGATCGGTCCGCGCCTCAACGCCGCCGGCCGACTCTCGGACATGTCGCTCGGCATCGAAGCGCTGATCACCGACGACGAAGCACGGGCACTCAACATCGCGCAGCAGCTCGACGCGCTCAACCGCGAACGCAAGGAAATCGAGGCCGGCATGCAGGAGCAGGCGCTCGTCCATCTCGAATTGATCGCGGAAACCGACGGCGCGGCGATCGCGCTCTTCGACCCGGAATGGCACCAGGGTGTCATCGGTATCCTTGCCTCACGCATCAAGGAGAAGCGTCATCGTCCGGTGTTCGCCTTCGCGCGTGGCGATAGCGAAGTGGCCGACGGCGAGATCAAGGGTTCCGGCCGCTCGATTCCCGGCCTGCACCTGCGCGACGCGCTCGATCTCGTCTCAAAGCGCGCGCCCGGCCTGCTGCGCCGCTTCGGCGGACACGCGATGGCGGCCGGCGCGACGATACTCGAATCCAATTTCGAGCGCTTCCGCGAGTTGTTCGCCCAAGTTGCCGACGAACTGCTATCCCCAGCCGACCTCACGCGAACGCTCGAGACCGACGGCGGTCTCGAAGCCAGCTACGTTTCGATCAACACGGCACGCCTGCTGGAAAACGAGGTTTGGGGACAGGGCTTCCCGGCGCCTCTATTCGAGGACGTCTTCGTCGTCGAGAGCCAGCGCATCCTCAAGGAGAAGCACCTCAAGATGCGCCTCGGCAAGGACAACCTCCACCTCGACGCGATCCAGTTCAACTTCAGCGAGTCGCCCGGCACCACCATCCGAGCCGCCTACCGGCTAGCAATCAACGACTACAACGGCGTGCAGACGCCGCAGCTGATGATCGAGCATTTCGAAATCGAGGCGCATTAACGATAACTCAAACGAGATCACCCGTTCTCCTCATCTGTCCTTCAATGGGTAGTCAAAGCTGTCGCTTTTTTTTACACCCAAGGGGGTGGACTCATTCACCAAATACAACTTCCTATTAATATCAATATATTACAAACATGGCACGCCTCATGCTTAGGATAGAGCGCAGTCGTGGATTTTTCTTAACGACTACTAACTTATGGAGGTAAGCATGAAGAAGACTCTCTTAGCCGCTTTATTTGCCGGCTTCGCGTCGACGGCTGCCATGGCGACACCTGCCCTTTACTGGACAGTTGATGAGTTGGCCGTAGACAATGCGACGGGAACAAATACGGTACAGACCTTGGCGACGGTCCTTAACCGCCCCACAACATTCGCTGTAAACGACATGTCTTTGGTATACGAGGCACTAATTACGCAGGGTGCCTTTAATCAGTTTGGCGTCGCAAGTTTCTCTGAAGAAGGTCGCTTTCAGATCGGTGAGTATCGGAGCGGCTATGAGCCGGATGGTGGTAGCCAAGGATCAGTTGTTAGTTCTGCCTTAAATGAGGCTTATACCCTGTGGGGGACGTTCAGTCTCAGTGGTACCGCAACAATTTCCGGCAATCAATTGATCGTATCGGTGACGTCAGGCTCCATGAGTGCATTCGCGGACTTCAGCTTTGCTGGAGAGTTGCTGTCTCAGTTGGATGCGGACGCGAATGTAGGTTCGGCAACTTCTGTCAAGTCGGGTGATGCGACGCTAACAAAGCTCGGAGAAAATGACGCAGGCAACGGAAGCTTTGAAGTGATTTGGGACAATTTCGTGCTCGGCGACTTCGGTAGTTTGCTATGGCCGTCGCCAGACCCATTTCACATGACTCTCGATGTAAATTCCGACGTCGACGGAATTCAGGGTGCATTCAATCCTGAAGGAACAGTAGCGATTACGGGTGGTCAAGGTAATGCATACTTTGCCGTGCCCGAACCGGCTTCCTTGGCGTTGCTTGGGTTTGGCCTAGTCGGCCTCGGGACCTTCCGTCGCAGGAAAGAAGGTTGACATTTATGCTTGAGTCCGGGATTCGAGCATAGAGTTTTGGCTATCGATGCCGCACCATATGCGATGTGGTGCGGCATTTTTTTGTGAAGCGAAAACGAGTCACTAGGGCTGATCCAGCTTTTCTGCCGACTTCTTCTCCATATAAGAAGTGCCGCAGGTTGGCTTTGGCGGCATCGTTTTGCGCTACACGATACTACGCACCGAAGCAGGACCACTGATCTAGCTATTAAAGGGGTGTTTACGGAGGATCGTCTCTGCTCGTTCTGGACCAGTCGACACGATATCGATCGGAACTTCACACAGCGCTTCAACCCGTGCTATATAAGCGCGCGCCGCGTCCGGCAATTGATCCAACGACTTGGCACCAACCGTAGAGTCTTCCCATCCCGCCATCGTTTCAAGAATCGGCTCACAGCCGGCAACTTCGTCCGACCCCATCGGCAGAAGATCGATCACCTTGCCGTTGAACTTGTAGCCGGTACAGATCTTCAGTTCCTTCAGGCCGTCCAGAACATCCAGTTTGGTGATGCACAAACCGGTCACCCCATTGATCTGGATCGACCGCTTCAGCGCAGGAACATCAAACCAACCACAGCGCCGCTTGCGCCCGGTCACGGTACCGAACTCGCGCCCCTTGTTTGACATTTGGTGCCCCGGCGTACCCTCCGTTTCGATGTCGAGTTCGCTCGGGAACGGGCCGCTACCTACTCGGGTGCAGTACGCCTTCGTGATACCAAGAACGTAATGCAGCATTCCCGGCCCGACACCGGTACCAGCGGAAGCTTGGCCGGCAACGCAGTTAGACGAGGTGACGAACGGGTACGTGCCGTGGTCAATATCGAGCAATGCGCCCTGCGCGCCTTCAAACAGGAGGTTCTGACCCGCCTTGTTGGCCGCATTCAGAGCACCGGAGACGTCGACGACCATCGGCTTGATCTGCTCTGCGTCGTCCATCGCCTGTTTCAGCACCGTTTCGTAGTTCACGGCTTCTGCGCCGAGGTACTTTGTCAGCACGAAGTTGTGGTAATCGAGGTTCTCCTTGAGCTTCTCGGCAAAGCGCTCGGGGTAGAACAGGTCATAGACGCGCAGTGCGCGGCGCGCGACCTTGTCTTCATACGTCGGACCAATACCCTTGCCCGTTGTACCAATCCGCGTGTCGGCGCTCTTCGCGGCTTCGCGCGCGCGGTCGAGCGCGGTGTGGTAGCCGAGAATGAGTGGGCAGCCCGGGCTGATCTTGAGGCGCGAACGAACCTCGATGCCGCCGTTTTCCAACTCCTTGATTTCGGAGATGAGGTGGTGGATATCGAGCACGACGCCATTGCCGATGTAGCAATTGACGCCGGCGCGTACGATTCCAGAGGGAACCAGGTTGAGCTTGTAGACCTTCTCGCCCACAACGAGCGTATGACCGGCATTGTGGCCACCCTGAAAGCGGACAACACCTTGCGCATGATCAGTCAGCCAATCGACGATCTTGCCCTTACCCTCATCGCCCCACTGGGTTCCAACTACGACGACATTCTTAGCCATGTTCTTTCAACCTTAGTTAATTGCCTGAATAACCCACTGCCCATCGCTGCTCACGAGGCGTCGATCGCACACCTGCCCTTCGTTCAGCGTTTCATCGGGCAATAATTCGACGACCACCTCACCCTGCTGGCGCAGTTCCTTTACGACCGCGGCCAACGAAGGGTTCGTCGCCGAATACGGAGACAGAATTGCGTGGCTCGGCTCTGAAACGGTCGCCAAACGGGCAACTTCGCGCAGGTCCATGGAAAAACCGGTCGCCGGGCGAGCGCGGCCAAACTCCTTGCCAACGCCGTCGTACCTGCCACCGCGCGCAATCGCGCTGGGGAAGCCCGGGTAATAAGCCGCGAACACGACCCCGTTGTGGTAGTGATAGCCGCGCAAGTCGGCCAGATCGAACGACAGGGGAAGTTCCGGCATCGCTTTTCGCAAGGCCTGAAGCGATTCAAGCGCTGCTTTGATTGCCGGAATGTTTGGCAACTCATCCGCGGCCTTATCCAGGAAATTCGTTCCGCCAAACAACTCGGGCAAGCGCAAGAATGCCGAACGATACGGCTCAGCGATGTCGATACAACACTCGCGCAACCCGGGAACGTCCTTCACTTGTAGCAGTTGAAGAATCCTCGCTTCGAGTTCGGGCTCAAGCTCGGCGACCTGAACGAGCGCACGGAATACGCCAACGTGCCCAATGTCGATGCGAGAGGCAGGCGTACCGGCGGTTGCCAACGCATCTGCGAGCAAGCGGATCGCCTCAAGGTCGGCCTCAATTCCCGTGTAACCATAAAGTTCTGCGCCGAGTTGAATCGGTTCGCGGCTCGCCGCTTGCGACGCGGGCAAGGTATGCAACACGCTGTCGCAGTAGCAGAGGCGTGTTACGCCTTGCCGATTGAGCAGATGAGCGTCGATCCGCGCGACCTGCGGAGTCATATCCGCCCGCACACCGAGGGTTCGCCCTGACAACTGGTCAACCAGTTTGAACGTGCGTAGCTTGAGGTCCGAGCCGGAACCGGTCAGCAGCGATTCGAGATATTCGAGCAACGGCGGCATGACCAATTCGTAGCCATGCACGCGAAAGAGATCAAGCACCTTTCGACGGAGTCGTTCAATCTGCATCGCCTCCTGAGGCAATGCGTCTGCTATGTATTCGGGCAGAAGCCAGTTCATCTGAAAACCATTAACAAGATAATTCCGGCCAACATCGACGTCAGGCCGATAAATCGAATCTGCCCATCGCCAAGCTGGATCAGTCGTCGAAACGTCTCACGCCAGGTTGCAGGCGCGAGAAACGGCAACACGCCCTCGAGCACCAACATCAGCGCGAAGGCGATCAGCAAACTGGAAATCATTTGCCAGATCTGTCGCTCGCGCCGCCAACGCTATTCATGTATTTGAAGAAATCCGAATTGGGTTCGAGAACGAGAATGTCGTTCTTGCTCTGGAAGCTGTTTCGATAAGCTTCAAGCGAACGATAGAAGGCAAAGAACTCCGGATTCTGATTGAACGCCTGGGCGTAGGTAGAAGCGGCCTTGGCATCGCCCTCACCCTTCGTTCGCTGAGCATCGCGATAGGCTTCCGCAACAATCACTTCTCGCTGACGGTCAGCGTCGGCACGAATCTTCTCGGCTTCAGCGGCACCTTCTGACCGCAGTTCGTTGGCTACCCGCTTGCGTTCTGCTTCCATGCGGCGATAAACCGACTCACTGACTTCGGTCGGAAGATCAACACGCTTCACGCGAACGTCGATGATCTGAACGCCGATCTTTCGCGCGTCGAGGTCGGCCTTCTCGCGCATCTCTTCCATGATCTTGTTGCGCTCACCAGAGACGACGTCATGCACCGTGCGCTTGCCGAACTCCTCGCGCAAACCGGCGTTCACTGTCTGGAACAAGCGCGTCTTCGCGCGCTCCTCATCGCCGGCGACCGATACATAGTAAAGACGCGGGTCGACAATCCGCCATTTGACGAATGAATCGACTAGAACGTTCTTCTTCTCGGAGGTGATGTAGCGTTCCGGTTCCGAGGTATCGAGCGTCAGTATCCGTTTGTCGAAATAACGGACGTTCTGAATCATCGGCCACTTGAAGTACAAGCCAGGCTTGCTGATGACATCACGCACCTCGCCCAATTGGAAGACGATGGCGTGCTGCCGTTGATCGACGGTAAAGATCGAGCTGCCGAGGACGGCCAACAAAGCGATAACAATCGCCGCGACAAAATTCATGCCCAGTTTCATTACCTAACCTCCCGATCACGACTGCGCAGCGCCTCACGCCCACGCGTCTCCGTTCTATCAACAACCTGGGGAGGTGTCTCATAAGAAATCGCCGAGGACGACTGCCGCCCCTGGGCAGGCACTTCAGCGCTGTTTCCAAGCCCCATCGGCACAGCGGCACCGGCGGCCTGCATCAGCTTGTCCAGTGGCAAGTACAAAAGATTGCCCTGCCCCTTGGCGTCAATCATCACCTTGCTGGTATTCGAATAAACCTGCTGCAAGGTTTCAAGATACATGCGACTGCGGGTCACCTCCGGTGCCTTCGCGTACTCCGCGTGAATCTGCTTGAAGCGGCTGGCATCACCTTCCGCCGTGGCGATCAGGCGTTGCTTGTAACCTTCCGCCTCCTGCAACAGCCGCGCAGCGGTACCTCGCGCCTTCGGGATTACGTCGTTGGCGTAGGCTTGGCCTTCATTCTTCTGGCGCTCGCGGTCCTGGCCGGCCTTCACAGCATCGTCAAACGCGGCTTGCACCTGCTCGGGAGGCTGCGCATTCTGCATGGTCACCTTCGAGATCAGGATGCCGGTCTGGTAGCGGTCGAGTATGTCCTGCATCAGCGCCGACGCCTGAACGGCAATCTGCTCGCGCCCTTCGTACAGGACGAAGTCCATCTTGTTCTTGCCGACGATTTCACGAATCGCCGTCTCCGCCGCCTGCATTACTGCTTCATCCGGGGTTCTATTGTTGAAGATGTAGTCAACCGGGTCCTTCAGGATGTACTGCACGGCGAACTGGATGTTGATGATGTTCTCGTCATCCGTCAGCATCAGCGCCTCTTTAAGAACCTTGTTCTTCTCGCTGCCGCGATACCCCACTTCGAGCGTCCGAACTCCCGAAACATTGACGATTTCGTGCGACTCGATCGGATAGGGCAAGCGCCAGCGGAGACCGGACTCGGTACTCTCCTTGTATTCTCCGAATTGGAGCACGAGCCCGCGTTGCGAGGCATCGACAATGTAGAAGCCGCTCGCCAGCCAGACCAAGACGATCACCACGAGAATCAGCCCGATTCCACCCCCGAGGAGCTTCGGGCTCAAGTCAACTGGTGGTCGATCACCACCGTTGCCACCACCTTGTCCGGCGGGCCGCTTGTTGAACATGGAAGACAAACGGCGGTTTAGATCGCGCCACAACTCCTCCAAGTCGGGAGGCCCCTGATTTGGGCGCCGCCCTCCGCCATTGTCATTGCCGCGGTTACCCCATTGAGGATCGTTAAGCGACATAAGTACTCCAAAGCAAGAAATCATGGGAATGAATCCGAGACTTAATCGGCGCAAACTGATGGATTCTCTTCCAGCACCCGATCGCCTGAATTACGGAATTTCTCAAGCGCTATCTCGGTCAGTGCTGCCCGTAACAACGGTAGGCCGTCACCGCACTTCGCACTGACCCGAACGCGAACGATTCTATCATACTCATTTCTCTCGACTGCCGGTGGCAACCCGGTCAGATCCAGCTTGTTGAGGACCATGAGCTGCGGTACCTGACTGGCGCCTATCTCTTCAAGCACTTTGTTCACTTCGCGGATCTGCTCTTCACGCGCGGGACTCGCGGAATCAACAACATGCACGAGCAGATCAGCTTGCGAAGTGGCATCCAGCGTCGCGTGAAACGCCGCGATCAGCGAATGGGGCAAGTCCCGGATGAATCCCACCGTATCGGAAATAACGACATTCCCAACCCCGTCAAGCCAGAGCTTGCGCGACGTGGTGTCGAGTGTCGCGAACAACTGATCGGCGGCATACGCACCAGCGTGAGTCAGTGCATTGAACAAGGTTGACTTACCGGCGTTCGTATATCCGACCAACGAAACGTTCAGTACGTCGCTGCGGGTTCGCGCCTTGCGTTGCACACCGCGCTGGCGCTCGAGCTTGTGCAGCCTTTCCTTCAACAGCTTGACCCGCTTACCGAGCAAGCGCCTGTCGGTTTCCAGTTGCGTCTCACCCGGTCCGCGCAGACCGATACCGCCCTTTTGCCGCTCCAGGTGCGTCCAACCTCGAACCAGGCGCGTAGCAAGGTGATCAAGCTGCGCAAGTTCGACCTGCAACTTCCCATCGGAAGTTTGCGCCCTCTGGGCAAAGATATCCAGGATCAGACTTGTTCTATCGATGACCCGGCACTGAAGAGCGCGTTCGAGATTTCGTTCCTGGCCGGGCGACAGCTCATGATTGAAGATGACCAGGTTGGCGTCGTACGCAGCGACCTGCGCCGCAATCTCCTCGACTTTGCCTTTGCCTGCATAAGTCGCAGGATCAGGGCTCTGCCGTCGCCCATGGACAACCGCGAAGACCGACGCGCCCGCCGACTCCGCGAGCAACGTCACTTCTTCTACCTGCTCTGCAAGATCATCAACACCAAAATCGAGTTGAACGATAACGGCCCGCTCGCCTGCAGCGGGACGCTCAATCATGGGAACGCACTTCTGGAATCTGCAACAAGTTAAGTTTCGACGTCAGACAGTCGTGACAGGCTCGTGAGACGTGGTACAAAAAATGAAAAGCCGGCCCGCTCGTACTCAGGCTTCGTCACCACCATCTTGCTGGATGCTCACCGGACGCGACGGCACAACGGTTGAAATCGCGTGCTTATAGACCATCTGCGTCACAGTATTCTTGAGCAACACCACGTATTGGTCGAAGGACTCGACTTGCCCTTGCAGTTTGATGCCATTGACAAGGTAGATGGAAACGGGAACATGCTCGCGACGCAGCACGTTAAGGAACGGGTCTTGTAGAAGTTGCCCTTTATTGCTCATGGTTAGAACTCCATGCTTCGTTGTTAGTGTGGTGCGGGTAGCTTAATAGATTTTCTGTGCATTTGCCATAAAAGCCGGCGTCGTCACTTTGCTACAGGCTTGGCACGAGGCGCCGATCGCTTGCTTCGCTCTTTGACAGCACTCGGGCCTCTGACCCTACTCTTCGCTTTTGGTTTCTCTTTTTCTTCGGGTTTTGGTCTTCGCCGGTTCTTTTCCGGAGGTTTTCGATCGGCAAAGGGATTTTCGGAAACGTTGAATTGGATACGTAGCGGCGTTCCCTGAAGCTTGAAAACCTCCCGGAAGGTATGCTCGAGATAGCGACGATATGAATCCGGCACTTTATCCAGCGCGTTGCCGTGGATCACGATGACCGGCGGATTGCGCCCTCCCTGGTGCGCGTAGCGCATCTTCGGGCGGAAGATCCCACTGCGCGGCGGCGCCTGCTTGGCGACGGCGTCAATCAGCGTTCTTGTCAGTTGTGGCGTGGAAAGATCGCTCGTGGCCGCCTTGTATGCAGCATCAACCGAGCGAAAAACGTGCGCCAACCCTTGCCCCTTCAGCGCCGAGACATAATGGAAATTGGCGAAGTCGAGGAACTTCAGTTTCGCCTCCAGATCACCCTTGACTTGATCGCGTGCGTAGGACTCGAGACCATCCCACTTATTGACTGCAACGACCAACGCGCGCCCGGATTCGACGATAAACCCCGCGATGTGCGCATCCTGATCCGAAATATCCTGCTTTGCATCAAGCACGAGGATGACGACGTGCGCATCCTCGATCGATTGCAGCGTCTTGACGACCGAGAATTTCTCGATCGTCTCGAAGACCTTGCCCTTGCGCCGCAAACCGGCCGTATCGATCAGGGTGTACTTCTTTCCGCCGCGTTCAAAATCGACGTAGATCGCATCGCGCGTCGTGCCGGGCTGGTCAAACGCGATTACTCGCTCTTCGCCGAGCAGCGCGTTGATCATCGTGCTCTTGCCAACATTCGGTCGCCCGACGATTGCGACGCGAAGAACGTCGCCTTCGTCCTCATCCTCGGTTGGTTCAGGGTAATCCTCGAGCACATCTTCGACCAGACTCCGAACACCTTCGCCATGCGTCGCGGAAATCGCGGACGGTTCGCCCAATCCCAGTTCGTGGAAGTCCGCGACAACCACGCCGTGACTCATGCCTTCCGCCTTATTGACGGCGACAAAGACCGGCCGCTCCGCTTTGCGTAGCTTGTTGGCGATCTCCTTGTCGAGCGCGGTAATGCCGGTTCTGCCATCGACCACAAAGATGATCGCATCGGCCTCGGCAATCGCTTGTTCCGCCTGGCGCGCCATCTCCTGCATGATTCCGTCTTTGGCCAACGGCTCGAAACCACCCGTATCGACGACCAGGTACGGCTTGCTTCCCACCTTTCCATGGCCGTAGTGGCGATCACGCGTCAACCCTGGAATATCCGCGACCAAGGCATCACGTGTCTTGGTCAAGCGATTGAAGAGCGTCGACTTGCCGACGTTCGGCCGGCCCACAATGACGATGGTTGGTTTCATTCGGCCTCGATGGCGTAAACTCCGCCTTCGCTAGTTTGGACCAGCATGCCGTCCGCAAGCTTTTGCGGCGGCGCGACAACGGGGCTTCCGTCCGTTTCGAGTCTCGCGATGAACGATCCGTCCTCACGACTCAGGAAGTGAACGATTCCCTCAGCATCTGCAACCGCAACGTAGCCGCGCCGTGCAACAGGTGCGGTCAACCGGCGCAGCGAAAGCTTGTCCTGCTTCCAGATGCTGGCACCACTCGCCATGTCCAGTGCATGAACCGCCCCCTTGTCGTCCGACACGTAGAGGTAGCGGGAGTCGATATCCAGTCCGGCCGCGCTTGACATATCACGCGCCCACACGAGATTGCCATTGCCGAGGTCAAAGCAGGCAACGCGCCCCTGAAATGCTACAGCGCAAACCGAACGCCCCGAAATGACTGGCGCGCTGGTGATGTCGGCAACGCGGTCAAGTTCCGTCGCGCCCTTCGGCAAAGCGACTGTTCCATCCCATACTGCGGCGCCGTTGGACATGGCGACGGCAATCAGTTTGCCGCCTGGAAAGCCCGCAAAAACGTACTTTCCATCAATAAGTGAACGCGCTGAAACCCGCAGGGAAAGTGCTGGCGTCGGACGTTGGAAGAACCACTTCCGCTTGCCGTCCTTCGCGTCGTAGGCAGCCAATCGATTGTCGCCGGTACGCACGATGACCATACCGCTACCGATTACCGGCGGCGACAGAATTTCGCTGGACGTCTTCGCCGTCCAGAGCGGCGTGCCATTGGTACTGGAGAAGGCAAGCAGATCGCCCTTCGGCGATCCAACGACGACCATTGCCTCGTCCGCGCCTACGCCTCCGGACAAGCGCTGGCCAACGTCAACCTTCCACGCTTGCTTTCCGCCGTCGATACGTACGAGGTCGCCCTCGGCGCTCGCGGCGTAAATGGTCGAACCAAGAACTGCGGGCGTAAACGAATACATGCCACTCTCACCCACCGACTGCTGCCAGACGATGCGTGTAGCGAGTTTCGCTTCGATCGGCTGCAGTTCAGCCATCTTTGGCCCACTGTCCGCGAACGGATTCAAATCCTCAAGTGTCGAGCAGCCGGTCAGCGAATACACCAAGGCCGACGACAGCAGGGCGACGGAAAGGAACTTCCGCATTATTGCTCTCCACCCAACGCATCTAGCTTTTGCTGCAAAAGCTGCTGATAGATCAGCGAAGACTGCCCTTGCCAGCCCTGTGACGCAGATTCGCCGCCGATGGTCTTGGCAGAATCCCTGAGCTTGCCCAGCGCTGCTTGATAAGCGCCGGTGGCTTCAGACTTCTTCTCCTGTGCACTAAGGATGTCGCCCTTCAGTTCAATGAAGCGAACTTCGAAGCTCGGACTGACGCTCCCGTCGAGCAGCTTCAACGCTTCGTCATACGCCTTCTCGTCCAGCAGCAAGGTCGCGAGGCGAAGACGTGCGAGGTCGCGCAACTCGTCCTTGGCGTTTTCGACGACCCAGGACAACTGCAGCTTGGCAGTTTTTGCGTCATCTGCTTCGACCAGGGCCTTGGCTGCGGACAAAGCTCCCAGCGAGGCGTAGCTCGTGCTGCCAAATTTCTCAAGCAGTTCGCCGCTCGCCGCTTTTATCTTCTGCAAGTCCTTGTCCTGAACCGCCTTCTGCAGAACGCTGTAGACGGCCGCCGATTGACCGGCCTGATTGCGTTGATACCAGTTCCACCCTTGCCAAGCTGCGACCGCCAGCATCGCCGCCAGCAAGACATTGGTCAGCAGGTTGCCGTATTGCTTCCACCAAGCCTTGATTTCCGCTAATTGTTCCTGCTCTTCGAGGTCGTAGGCCGCCATTATTATTCTTCCCAATCCAGAAATGAGTTCATGATTTCATCAGCAAGCTGATCGACACTGATGCGTTTTTGTTCGTTTTGTGTCTCGCCATTGGAACGCAACGGCTTCAATGTCACCTCACCCGCATTCGCCTCATCGTCACCGATGATGACCGCAAAGGTCGCTCCGGAAGCGTCTGCCTTCTTCATCTGTGACTTGAAGCCGCCACCACCGCAATGGAAGAGGACGTCGATTCCCTGATCGCGCAAACCTTCGGCAACGCGCGGCGCCATGCGCGAAGCAGCCTCGCCTTGGTGCACCACATACACGTCGGGGCCGGGAATCGCTGGCTCGCCGCCCGATTCGCGAATCAAGGTTACCAACCGCTCAACCCCCATCGCGAAGCCGCAAGCCGGCGTTGTCTTCCCGCCAAGTTGCTCGACGAGGCCGTCATAGCGCCCGCCCGCACACACGGTACCCTGCGCGCCGAGACGATCCGTCACCCATTCAAAAACGGTCAGGTTGTAGTAGTCGAGGCCACGCACGAGACGCGGGTTGATCTCGAACGGCAGACCAGCATCGCGCAGCACCTGCTGCACGCCTTCAAAATGCGCCATCGACTCGGCACCCAGATGATCCATCAGCTTCGGGGCGCCGGCGATCATGTCCTGCATCACGGGATTCTTGCTGTCGAGAATGCGCAACGGGTTGGAGTGGAGGCGCCGCCGTGCGTCCTCGTCCAGCACGTCACTGTACTTCTCGAAATATGCGATCAACTCCGCGCGGTGCTTCGCACGCTCATCGAGTTGCCCAAGCGAATTCAACTGCAGCTTGACGTCATCCAGCCCTAGGTCATCCCAAAGCCTGGCACCCATGAGGATTAGCTCGGCGTCAATATCGGGTCCGGCAAAACCGAACGCCTCGACACCGACCTGATTGAACTGACGATAGCGCCCCTTCTGCGGCCGCTCGTGCCGGAACATCTGGCCCATGTAGTAAAGTCGCTGTGGATGTTGCGCAGCCAGCTTGTGCTGGATCAGAGCGCGCACGCAACCGGCCGTGCCTTCCGGACGCAAGGTCAGCAATTCACCGTTCAGGCTGTCGGTGAATGAGTACATTTCCTTTTCGACGATGTCGGTCACCTCGCCGATTGCCCGCTTGAACAGGGGCGTCGGCTCGACGATCGGCAGGCGGATCGGCTTGTAGCCGTAGCTCTTGAGCCACGAACGAACGGTTTCCTCGAATAACTCCCACAACTCCGACTCGCCCGGCAGGATGTCATTCATCCCGCGCACGGACTGGATATATTGGCTCATGATTGTGAAACGATCTTTCTCTGGTAGGTTCGCGCCACGTAGCGATCCACGATGGCAGTAAATTCTTCGGCAATGCGCTCACCGCGCAAGGTAACCGTCTTGACGCCGTCTTCAAATACCGGCGCCGCCGGCGCCTCGCCCGTACCGGGCAGGCTGATTCCAATGTTGGCGTGCTTGCTCTCACCCGGACCATTGACGACACAGCCCATGACGGCGAGCGTCATGTTCTCGACGCCGTCGAACTCGCCGCGCCACTGCGGCATCTTCTCCCGGACATGCTCCTGGATGGAATGCGCCAACTCCTGGAAAAAGCTGCTCGTCGTCCGGCCACAACCCGGGCAAGCGGTCACCATCGGTGTGAACGCGCGCAACCCCATCGTCTGCAGCATCTCCTGCGCGACAACGACTTCCTGCGTACGCTTTCCGCCGGGTTCAGGCGTCAGCGAGACGCGGATCGTGTCGCCAATTCCCTCCTGCAAGAGCACCGCCATCGCCGCGGTGGAAGCAACGATGCCTTTCGACCCCATGCCCGCTTCGGTCAGGCCGAGGTGCAGCGGATAGTCCGAGCGTCGCGACAGTTCGCGATAGATGGCGATCAGGTCCTGCACACCTGAAACCTTGCACGACAGGATTATGCGGTCGCCCGGCAAGCCGAGTTCTTCAGCCTTCGCCGCCGACTCAAGCGCCGAAGCAACCATTGCTTCACGCATCACGCCAACGGCATCCAGGGGTTGTAGACGTCGCGCATTCTCATCCATGATCCGCGCCAGCAAGTCCTGATCGAGGCTTCCCCAGTTGACGCCGATGCGTACCGGTTTTCCATAGCGCGCCGCGATCTCGATCATCTGCGCGAACTGCTCGTCACGCTTCCTGCCGTGGCCGACATTACCGGGATTGATGCGGTATTTGTCGAGCACCTGGGCACACTCCGGATGGTCCGCCAACAAACGGTGTCCGTTGTAATGGAAATCGCCGATCAATGGAACACCAACGCCCATACTGTCGAGGTGCTCACGAATCCTCGGCACGGCGGCTGCGGCCTCTGGCGTATTCACTGTAACGCGCACGAGTTCAGAGCCGGCTCGCGCAAGCTCGGCGCACTGGATCGCGGTCTTGACCACATCGACCGTATCCGTGTTGGTCATCGATTGGATAACGACCGGCGCGTCGCCGCCTAGCCGAACCTGGCCAACAGTTACGGTGCGAGTCTTTCGCCGTGGCACGGGGCCACCGAGATCTGAGTTCACTGCAAAATCGTCCATCTTCATTCAATCGTCAATCGTGCGACATCATCCTTGCTACGCTTGGACAGATCGACGGGACTTCCCTTGTAGTGCAAGGTAACGTGCGCCGCGTTACCGATCACCACGGAAAACGGCGGCTGGCCTTCGACGTCGCGCTGGCTTCCCGCCGGATTTTTTTGCGAGAAGATCACCTGCCCATTCCGATCCCGAACCTCCACCCACGACGGCTGCGCAAAACTGAATTTCAGGACGTTTGGAACCGGAGCCTGAACTTGCAAAGGCTGCCCCTCAGGCGCTTGAGCGACGGGCGCCGACTCGCTCGCAGGTTCGGGGGATACGACGGGTTGCTCGGGCGTAGCCAACTCGACTTGCTCCACCGGGGCAGGCGTCTCGACCAGTGCCGGTGGCGTATCCGGAGCGGTTTCAACAACGACCTCATTCGATTGTGATGCGTCCTTGATGGCCTGTACCGTCGATTGCCAGATGTCGGCGGGGAGGAAGAAATAGGCCACCAAAGCCAAAGCCAGAACGAGCAATCCGGCCAAAACCCGAAGCACATCCTTGTGATCAGACTTTCCCTCTCTCGGCATGCTTACGGGCGTCCCGACCGCGCCGCGCAACTCGGGCGATCTGGGCATGGCCATACCTTCAAGCGAGGACATCAGCGCCTGCCCGTCAAGGCCGACAAGACGCGCGTAGTTACGCACGAAACCTCGGATCATCGTCTTGCCAGGCAAACTCGCCCAATCGCCCCGTTCCAACGACTCGACCTGACGGTTACTCAGTTTGAGTGCTCTCGCGGCATCATCGATCGCCAGGCCGGCACGTTCCCGTCCCATCCTGAGTTGCTGCCCGACACTCGGGCCCGACATCATCGGCGAGGAATCGGCATGGGCTGCATCGTCGCCGATGATGTTGTGATTGACTGAATCGTTCTTCATGCGTTCGGCAGGATCTCCGGAAGAGGACGGCAAGCTCATTCGAAGTTCCCCCGCAATAGCTCCTGATATTCGGGGGAATCCGGGTACTTGCGCCGCAACTGTGCGGCCAGGCTGCTCTCGGTGGAATTGTCACCGAGGCGACGTTCGACCCGCAGGTAGAGCCACAGCACTTCGGCGCTCGCGTCGCTGGCGCGGGTCACTGTCTTCAGGTACTCCCGCGCACCATCGAAATTCCCGCGCTGGTAGAGGATCTTCGCCAGTTGAAAGAGCGCCTGCGGGTTCTCGGGCATGAGGCGCAGGCTCTTCCGAATGTGCTCCTCGGCAATGTCCAACTCACCCAGTCTTATATAACAGGCCCCTGCATTCAGGTAAGCCAGCGCGGGTGTCTGGTACAAGGGATTCTTCATCGCCTTTTCAAAGTACGGGAGAGACTCGCGCTCCTTACCCGTCTGACAAAGAAACCAACCGTAGTTGTTGTTGATCTCGGGATCGTTCTCCGCGATGCTCAGCGCGCGCTTGAAGTCACTTTCTGCCGAAGCAAGCTCCTTGATGTAATACAACACTAGGCCGCGCGTGCTGTAGGCCGGTGCATAGTCCGGATTGATCGAAGTCGCAATCGTCAGCTCCTCGAGTGCGACGATAAGGTTTCCCGACTGGAAGTAGAGCGCGCCCAGTTCGGTGTGCAGTTTCGCCCGTGTAACGATGTCCTTGGGCTTGCCCGATGTTGCGGCGCTATCCGCTGATGTGGCATTCGAGTTTTGATTTTGCCCATACGCCACCGGAGCGGAGAACCATGCGACCAAGGATACGCACACACAAACCGACAGCTTCCGCAGCTCCAGCAATTTCATCGTGTTCTGACCTCGTGCAAATCGATCACCCGACGTGCTGTACGCCGCGTCTTGTCGAGAACTTGTCCCGCCAGTTGGCCGCACGCTGCATCGATATCATCGCCGCGCGTTTTGCGCGTCGTCGTCACGACGCCGGCGTTCATCAGAACTTCCGCGAACCGGCGGATACGCACGGCCGGCGATCTGCGATACGGCGAGCCGGGAAACGGATTGAATGGAATCAGGTTGAACTTGCACGGCACCGATCGCGTCAGCTCAAGCAATTCGTACGCATGCACATCGGCGTCGTTAATACCGTCGAGCATCACGTACTCAAAGGTGACGAAATCGCGCGGCGCCTTCTTGAGGTAACGACGGCACGCGTCCATGAGCTCGCGCAAGGGATACTTCTGATTGATCGGCACCAACTCATCGCGCAATCGGTCGTTCGGCGCATGCAGCGACACAGCGAGCGCCACAGCACACTCATCACCGAGGCGGTCCATAGCCGGCACCAGGCCGGAGGTCGAAACAGTCACTCTGCGTCGCGACAAACCATAGGCGTTGTCATCGAGCATCAGGCGAAGCGCCGTCACGGTGTTGTCGAAATTTGCCAGCGGTTCACCCATGCCCATCAGCACCACGTTGCTGATGATGCGCTCGCTCTTTGCATCGGCACCCAGCGCACGATTCGCCTGCCATAGCTGGCCAATGATCTCGCCGACCGTGAGATTGCGACTGAACCCCTGTTTTCCCGTCGAGCAGAACGAGCAATCAAGCGCACATCCTGCCTGCGTGGAAACACACAGCGTCCCGCGATCGTCTTCGGGAATGTAGACAGTCTCGACGGCATTCCCGCCACCGACGTCAAACAGGAATTTTCGCGTGCCGTCATCCGAAAGCTTGTCCGACACAATTGCCGGTGGCAGCACAATCGCTTCCGCCAAGAGCTTTTCGCGCAAGCTCTTGGCGATATCCGTCATGGCACTGAAATCACACTGTCCGAAGCGATGGATCCAGCGCAACACCTGACGCGCACGAAACGGCTTCTCGCCATGTTCTGCGAAAAAGGCAGTCAGACCTGCCGCATCGAAATCGAAAAGATTCGTGGCCACCATGCAAACTCTAGCGACGATCCGGCTATCAACGTCCGGAGTAGACGTTCATTTCCGGGAAGAAGAACGCAACTTCGACCTTGGCCGTATCCGCGCCATCCGATCCATGCACCGCGTTGGCGTCGATCGATGTCGCGAAATCGGCACGAATCGTGCCCGGGGCAGCTTTGGCCGGATCAGTCGCGCCCATCAACTCGCGATTCTTGGCGATCGCATTTTCGCCTTCCAGCACCTGGATCATGACCGGACCCGAGGTCATGAAATCAACGAGTTCCTTGAAGAAAGAACGCTCCCTATGTACGGCATAGAACGCCCCCGCCTCCTGCGGTGAAAGCCAAGCCATCTTCGAGGCAACGATCTTAAGACCGTTGGTTTCAAAGCGGGAATAGATCTTCCCGATCACGTTTTTCGCAACGGCATCAGGCTTGATGATGGAGAGAGTACGCTCAATAGCCATGGATCTAGACTCCAGAGAAGGACGAGAAGGGGCAATAGCAAACGAATCCGGCAGAACTACCGAATAACTTTTTATTTTACCAATAGTCGGCACCCTTTGCCGTATATGCAAGGAAACACCACCAAACGACGGCGAGAACATCTCTCAAGCCGCATTGCTCGCGTCGTTCAGACTTGTAGCGACGCGAACGCGCGACAGGGCTTCGAATTCTCATTGCCGGCAAACACCGCGTCGGGCATAGTAGCATCTCGACGCAGGCGACTCTATTTCGAAATCAGCGCATTAGCTAATTTTCCTCGCGCGACTATTGAAGTTGAAATCCATGACCGAGCAATTGCCAGAGAACATTGACGACTGGGTGGCGCTTCTTAGCGGCAAGGAAATGCCCATCCTCCGGCAGACCGCCCGAAGACTTGAGCAATGCCACGAACGCGTCGACACGATCAGCGGCCGGGACATCGCAAGCATCGTATTGCAGGACCCATTGATGGCCGTTCGCGTCCTGGCCTACATTCAGCCCTTCACCGGCAAGCACCTGCGCTCGGACATCACGACGATCGCCAACGCCGTCATGATGCTTGGCATCGAACCGTTCTTCAGGAAGTTCGAAGCCCCCGCCACGATAGAAGCCGCCTTGAAGGACGAGCCGCAGGCGCTGCTTGGTGTGTTACAGGTCATCCGACGCGCGCAACGCGCATCCCGCTACGCGCATGACTGGGCCTTTGAGCGACACGACCTGAACATCGAAGAAGTTACGCTTGCAGCACTTCTCCACGATCTCGCCGAGATCCTGCTCTGGTGCTTCGCGCCAAGACTGGCATCCGATATCCGCGAGAAGCTGCAGAAAGACAAGGCACTACGCAGTCACGTCGCGCAGCAGGAAGTTCTCGGCTTCCCCCTGATCGACCTGCAAAAGGCACTTTGCACGGCATGGCACCTGCCAGAGTTGCTGAATGCGCTCATGGATGACGCCAATGCCCATCTGCCGCGCGTTCAGAACGTCACGCTGGCGGTGAACCTTGCCCGTCACTCGACCGACGACTGGGAAAATGCCGCATTGCCCGATGATTTTTCGGCGATCGAACGACTCTTGCACACTGACCGGCAAACGCTTCTCAATCGCCTCGGGATCCCGGGAGATGCGGTTCAAAAATTCATGCTTGCACAAGGAACGGGCGATTCAAGCAAGCCAACCGACTGATTCCCGCGTGATTCCTGCGCGGCAGCACAGAAAAGAAGATGGCGAGCCTTACCCCGGCACTCACGGTAAATAGCTGTGGCTGCTTCCTTCCGGACCTGACCAGGTTCACTACGCCGCAATGCGGGGAGACCCGCCGGCGCGAATACTACCACAGGCGCGGCAGCACGCACAGACGAAGTATCGGCCGCGCATCTTCGTTCTACTCCTCGTCATTCAATGCGCGCACAGCAGACTCGCTGTCAATTGCGTTCATTCGCCATGCAAAGACGCCGACGATGAGCACGTAGATCACCAGAACGCCCTGCCCGCCCATGTAAAAACCCAACGGAAAGCCGAAGACGGTGATTGCGTTGAGTTCGCGCGCAAAAAAACTCACACCGAAAGTCACGAAGAACCAGAGAAGCAGTAAGGCGATCGTGAGTCGCAATGTTCTCTGCCAGTAGGTGCCGTTCCCAGGCAATCGCGTCATCTTGATGCCTCCGGCCGAATCGTTTCTGGGGAACGGACGAGTTCGACGAAGCCCTGCATCTCCGAGGACGGCGGTTCGGTCAGCAGGCTGACCAGCACGATGCTGACGAATCCGGCGGCGACGCCCCAGATTCCGGCGGAATTCGACTGGATTCCCAACCAGGGTTCCATCCCGATGCCGTGCAGGCCGAGCCACGGGATCGCATCGAATTGAACGCGCACCATGTAGTACAGCGTCACCAGGAGTCCGATCAGCATGCCAGCTACGGCTCCGGCTCGATTCGCCCGCTTCCAGAATATGCCGAGCACGAGCGCCGGAAAAAACGCCGCTCCGGCGAGCGAGAACGCCCACGCAACCATGGCGAGGATCGTCGCTGGCTTTTGCGAGGCAACCGCTGCGGCAAGAACGGCCACGACCAGTAACAACGTCTTTGATACGACCAGCCGCCAGTGCGTCGAAGCGTTTGGATGCAAGACCTTGTAATACACGTCGTGTGACAAAGCGCCGGTTATTGTCAGCAGCAGCCCATCGGCCGTAGACAATGCAGCCGCCAGAGCGCCAGCGGCGACCAACCCGGAGATCACGTAGGGCAAGCCCGCAATTTCGGGGATGGCGAGCACAATCACATCCGGATTCAGCGCCAATTCTGCGAGTTGCAGGAGGCCGTCGCCATTGATGTCGTCGATCGACACCAGACCGAGCTTCCCCCAAGCGCTGACCCAGCCGGGCAGTTCGCTGATGCCTACCCCGACGAGCCGGGAATAGATCTCAAACTTGGCGAACACTGCGTACGCCGGCGCCGTCAGGTACAACGCCAGGATGAAGAGCAGCGACCAGAACACCGAACTGCGCGCCTCGCGCACGCTGGGTGTCGTGTAGTAACGCATCAACATGTGTGGGAGCGCCGCCGTCCCGATCATCAGGCAAAACACCAGCGCGATGAAGTTCGCACGTGAGGTTCCGCGCTCTGCTTCGCTGCTCCCCGGGTACGGTTCGGCGTGATGGACGAGTTCGCTACCGCGCTCCGCCGCCTGTTGTTGCAATGACGACCAGTAACTGTACGCAGCATCCGGCGTCTTCGGCAGTTCGCGCCGCTGCCGTTCGAGGGCAAAGACGTCACGCATGGCAACATTGCTGTTCTTGATCGCATCGATCTCCGCGGCCAGCCGGCGGCGCTCGTCAACAAGCGACTGTGGCAACCCTGCGATCTTCGCCGCGTAGACATCTGACCGTTCACGGAAAAGGCGACGCACTTGGGCATCGACGGGGTCGCTGGCGATCCGGTTCTCAAGCTGTTCGACCTGCTGCATCACCTGGCCATACATGATCTGCGGAATGGGCACGCCCGTTGTCTTGTACGACAGCATCGCCACCGGGACGATGTACGCGACGACAAGGACCAGATACTGTGCCGCCTGCGTCCAGGTCACCGCACGCATTCCGCCGAGGAAGGAGCAGACCAGGATTCCCGCCAGACCGACGAACACACCAATCTCGAACTGCAGACCGACGAATCGGCTGGTGATCAAGCCGACGCCGTAGATCTGCGCGACAACATAGACAAAGGAGCAGAGCACAGCGGCGACGACACCGACGAGGCGCGCGACCTTCCCGCCATAGCGCGCGCTGAGGAAATCCGGGATCGTGTATTGGCCGAAGCGCCGCAGGTACGGTGCCAGCAACAGGGCGACCAGTACAAAACCACCTGTCCAGCCCATGACGTAGGCCAGTCCTTGATAACCGGTGAGATAGAGCGTTCCCGCGAGCCCGATGAACGACGCCGCGCTCATCCAGTCAGCGCCGGTCGCCATGCCGTTGAAGACGGCCGGAATCCGCCGCCCGGCGACGTAGTACTCGGCAACGTTCGAGGTCCGCGCCAGGATGCCGATGGTGGCGTAAAGCACGATGGTCAGAAACAGAAATGCGTAACCGATCCAGCGCGCCGGCAGACCGAAATGCTCAAGAATCCCGAGTGCAACGATGAAGACGACGAAACTCGCACTGTAGATCGCGTAGGAACGTCGAAGTTGTGCAGTCGACTCGAGCATGACTCAGCGACACTCCTGCATCCAGCGCCGCGCCTTCTCGATGCGCATGAAAGCGGCCGGTGAGGAGGCACCCCGCTGCTGACCACCAGCGATCGCCACCTGCAAAAGCTTGGCGGTCGCGTAGGCATCGGAAACTGCGTTGTGGCGCAGGATATTCTCTATGCCAAAATGGTGCAGCCAATCATCGAGCGCCACGTTCGCGTCTCCGCGGAAACTGAAGAAATCAGGCAACACCCAAGCGAGGTCAATCCACGGCTGATCGAGTTCCATGCCGAGGTACTCGCGTGTCGCCTTGCCGATCATCGACTGGTCGAAGAACGCATGGTAGGCCACCAGTGGCGACTTGCCAACGTACTGCAGGAAACTAAGCAAGCCCGACGTCGGATCAATGCCATTGCTCTGTGCGGAACCTCCGATACCGTGGATGAGAATATTGGCGTGCGTACTCACCTGTTCCTGGCGCAGGACGATCTGAAAGGCATCGTTGAAGTCCAATCGCCCACCGACCAGCGCGATGGCGCCAATCGAAATCAGTCGATCCTTCTTCATGTTCAGCCCGCTCGTCTCGACGTCGACGACAACGTAGCGCTGCTTTTCGTGCTCCATGGACAGATCAGCCGCAGGCAGCCGACGCCAGTTTTCGATCATCTCCCGCTCAGGCGGCGCCAGGCTCACACGATTTGCCGCGCCTCCGAAGAGCGTTTTCAGCCAGTGCATGATCAGAGCTGGTAGTCCAGCTTGAGACGCTGCTGCAGCTTGCGTGCCTGGCGGAACGACTCTTTCAGGATGCGCCGTTCGACCTCGTTCAGGTCATCGGGCCGGACCCGATTGTTGCCCTCGCGCCCTTGCTGCTGCTCGGCGTGCTGGTGACGCAAACGCATGAGCTGGATGAAGTTGAAGGCGTCGATGGCGGCGCTGACTTCCTCGGGCGAGACGTTCATCGCCGTGCCGGTCTGCTTGAGCCGCTGGACCGTATTGGTCACCGAAACATCGTGGCCCAGCGCAAACACGCGGGCGGCGTCAATAAACAGGCGCGCACCCGACTTCTTAAGATCGATGCAGCCCGGATGCTCTGGATCGTCGTCGGTCACGAAGTCGCGAATCATCCCAAGCGGCGGAGCGACGGTCAAAGCGTTGGCGGCCAACATGCGCAGGAAAAGCGGATTGCCGCGCGTCTGGCGCAACAGCGCAATACGCATGCGTTCGGCTAGGTTGAAATGGCCGAAAATCGGTCGAAAATCAAAGAAGATCGTCGCGTTCAGCAGCGCCTCCGGCTCGGGCGTGCGCACCCAGGCGGCGAACTTCTCCTCCCATTCCTCTAGCGTCAGGCAAAGCGCCGGGTTGCTCGCCATGATCTTCCCCGAGCAAAGAGGGAAACCGCAGCGATCCAGATCGGCGTTCACGTCACGTGCGAACTCAAGGAGGCGCAACTGCGTGTGCTCGCGATCCATGATGTCGGTGCAGAGGAAGACGATCCCGTTATCCTGATCGGTGCTGAAGGTCTGCTCGTCGCGCCCTTCGGAGCCGAAGGAAAGCCAGGTCCAGTCGATGCCGACGAGATCGTGGCGCTCAAGGTTGAGTTCGATGACGCGGCGCGTCAGCGTGTCGTTGAGTGCCGAGATGAACTGCGTGATCTGCTCTGCGCCGACACCTTGCGCGAGCATGTTGAGCGATAACTGGCGTACGTCGTGACTGGCCTGCAGCAGCATATCGATGTTTGCCGCGGAGTCGATCGTCTGCCGGATCTGGCGCAAACCGACGCGCTGCAGCGTAAACAGATCGCGCTCGGAGACGACCCCCTTCAGGCGCCCGCCCTCGTCTACTGCCAGCACATGGCGAACACCGTGCATCGCCAGCGCCAGCGCAGCATCGTAGGCGGTCGCTGCCAGCGGAAGCGTGTGCGGATGCGGCGACATGACTGCCTCGATCGGTTGATCGAGCGAGGCACCTGGCAGCACGATGCGCTTGAGAACGTCGGACTGAGTGAAGATGCCGACCGGCCTTTCCTCGTCATCGACGACGATCATCGAACCGATCGTGCGCGCCGCCATCGTCTCGACGACGCTGCGCACCGGCATACCGCGCCGCACCGAAATCGGCGTCCGCTTGATGACCGAGGCAAGCGGTGAGTTCATCGTCTGCTGCTCTGCGACCCGTTGCGAAAACTGCGTCTGCAATTGCTGGCGTGACTGGCTGAGCAAACTGGCGATGTACTGCGTGCAGAAGAGGTTAAAGACCGCGCTCTTCTGCAGCATGAGAAAGAAATCGGCAACCGAAAGCTCGTAGCAGAAGACGTCGCTGAGCGCGGTATAGACGTTGGATGACGGCCGCTGCGCCGTCACCGAGCCGATCGGGAAACCCTCCCCCGGACCGAGCGTCAGCGCTGTCTGTTCGCCGAGCGCGAGATCACCGGCTGGCCGCGCCACAACCTTGCCGCGCTGCAGGATGCGGAAGACCTGCACCACGCCCTCCTCGGGTGTAATCACCTGCGAGTCCTTGGGGTAGTAAGCGAGCTTGACGTGCTCACCGAGGAAGCGCAGCGCATCCTCTTCCATGCGATCGAACGGCGGGTACGATTTCAGGAAATCGATCGTCGCGGAAACCAGCATTTCGGTGGCGCTATTGACCATCGTGGTATTCCCTGCGTTTTCCCATTTCTGCCCCCGATCGAGACGCGCCACCTAAGCGGTCGATGCGCACCGCTGATTCACAGCCCGCGCTTTCCCTGCCCAGAAAATGGTCGGGCCGGCACACAGTGTGCGCCGGCCCGAAGTGCGGTCTATTGGTGCCGCTTGGTACTACTAATCGCGTCGATGACGGCCGGCAAACCGGCCCGCAAACGACGCCTTCCTCCTCTCACCCCATCAAAACCTTTAACTATCAACAACTTGAACAAGCTCACGCGTGCCCTCTGAGCTGTTCCAGAATCGCCGGATTCTCCAGCGTCGAAACGTCCTGCGCGACTGTCTCACCCTTCGCCAGGGAACGCAAGAGGCGGCGCATGATCTTACCCGATCTCGTCTTCGGCAGGTTCTCTCCGAAGCGAATATCTTTCGGCTTGGCGATCGGCCCAATCTCCTTGGCCACGTGGTCCTGCAGTTCCTTGATCATCTTGCCTGCCGCTTCGCCGACAGGGCGTGCGCCCTTGAGTACGACGAAGGCGCAGATCGCCTCGCCGGTCACCTCGTCGGGCCGGCCGACCACAGCGGCCTCGGCGACCATCGGATGCGAAACGAGCGCCGATTCGATCTCCATCGTACCCATGCGGTGACCTGAGACGTTCAGCACGTCGTCGATGCGGCCGGTGATCGTGAAGTAACCGGTCTGCACATCGCGCACCGAACCGTCACCGGCCAGATACAGCTTGCCCTGGAAGTCGTCCGGGAAATATGAGCGCTTGAAGCGGTCCGGGTCGCCCCAGATGGTACGGATCATTGACGGCCAGGGCTTCGTGACGACGAGCAGCCCGCCCTTGCCCCAGTCCAGTTCGGTCCCCGTCTCATCGACGATCGTCGCCTGGATACCCGGGAACGGCAGCGTGCACGAACCGGGAACGAGCGGCGTGACGCCGGGCAGCGGCGTGATCATGTGGCCGCCGGTTTCGGTCTGCCAGAAGGTATCGACAACCGGACAACGGCCGCCGCCGACCTTCTCGTAGTACCACATCCACGCCGCCGGGTTGATCGGCTCGCCGACGGTGCCGAGGAGGCGCAGCGACGACAGGTCGTACTTGGTCGGCGCAACCTCGGGATTGGTGTCGGCTGCCTTGATCAGCGAGCGGATCGCCGTCGGCGCGGTGTAGAAGATGTTGATCTTGTGGTCCTGGATCATCTTCCAGAAGCGTCCGGCGTCGGGATAGGTCGGCACGCCTTCGAACACCATTTGCGTCGCCCCGCAGGCGAGCGGGCCGTATGCAACATAGGTGTGGCCGGTAACCCAGCCAATGTCGGCGGTGCACCAAAAGATATCCTCCGGCTTCAGGTCGAAGGTCCACTTCATGGTCAGCACGGAATGCAACAGATAGCCGCCGGTCGAGTGCTGCACGCCCTTCGGCTTGCCCGTGGAACCCGACGTATAGAGCAGGAACAAAGGATGTTCGGCTTCGACCCACTCCGGCTCGCAAACGTCGGGCTGGCCGGCGATCACGTCGTCCCACCAGAGATCGCGCCCGGCGACCATCGGGCACGCGCCGCCGGTCCGCTTGAAAACGATCACCTTCTGGATCGACTCGCAGCCGCCCAGCGCGATGCCTTCATCAACTGCAGGTTTCAGCGGCAGCTTCTTGCCGCCGCGGCATTGTTCGTCGGTCGTGATCACCGCCACGGCGCCGGCGTCGTTGATCCGGTCGCGCACCGATTGCGCAGAGAAGCCGCCAAACACGACCGAGTGAATCGCGCCAATGCGCGCGCACGCCTGCATGGCGACGACGCCCTCGATACCCATCGCCATGTAGATGATGACGCGGTCGCCCTTCTTTATGCCCTGGGCGCGCAAACCATTTGCCAACTGATTGACCTTGACCAGCAGTTCCTTGTACGTAACCTGCCGAACCTCGCCGTCATCGGTCTCTGAAACGATCGCCACCTTGTCGCCCAAACCCGCCTCGATGTTGCGGTCGAGGCAGTTATACGAGGCATTCAGCTTGCCGTCGGCGAACCACTTGTAGAACGGCGCATTCGATTCATCGAGGATCTGCGTGAATGGATGCTTCCAGGTCACATGCTCGCGGGCGAGCCGGGCCCAGTAACCGGTGTAGTCCCGGCTGGCTTCGTCGCATAGCGCCTGATAGGCGTCCATGCCGGAGATCGTGGCCTGCTTGACGAACTCGGAAGACGGTTGAAAAAGCTGAACGGACTCATTCTGGGACATGGATGACCTCCTGTACTGTTCTCAATCGCATCCGCGCCGGATGGAAACGCGCAGAGCCGTGGCGAAACCAGCATCATTAAGCGCACCCAACCTTACACCTCACTTACGCCCCTGCACAGCAAGCGCGAAAGGGACTACCATCGACGTTGCTGCTGCGAAGCAGCAAATAGCGAACACCTTGAGCACCAACATCACCCGGGATCAAGCCATGAAGCCAAGCAGTTGGACATCCGAACTGGAAACCGGCCTTTCAGCGCTGGACGACGATCACAAACAACTGCTGGCAAGAGCCAACCGCCTGAAACAGGCGAGTACCGACGCGGATTTCGCCGACCTCAAATCCGCATTGCTCGACATGAAGACCGAGATGGTCGCGCATTTCACCCGCGAAGAAGCGCTGATGCGCGACTGCAAGTACGAAGGAACGCAGGAACACTGGGACGAGCACCAGCGCTTGCTCGGTGAAATCCAGGGAAAGATCGACGCGCTCGAAGCGTTCGAAAACAGTGTCTCGACCTTCGGCAATTTCATCCATCAATGGATGTTCCAGCATATCGCCGGCAAGGACACGCTGTTCGGGCGCGCCGTCATCTCGCAGGTCGGCACAACCGACCGGCGCCGCGAAGACGACGAGAATTTCGATGCGTTCGAGGAAAGGCGATTGAACAACCTCGAAGCGATGCGCTGGCCCGCCGACGTTGCGACGGGAATCAAGTCCATCGACGCGCACTACCCCGCCATGATCGATCTGCTCAACCGGATCATCGTGGCGCGAAAATCGTCCGACCGGCACCTGCTGGCATCGTTGATCGAACAGTTCGGCAATGCGACCGAATCGCACTTCCGCGAGGAGGAAGCGATGATGTCGGCAATCGACTTCGAGCACGACTCGACGCATCGCGAAGAGCATCGCGCATTGTTGGACGAATTCTCGGATCTGGTCGACGACTGGCGGAGCGATCGCATTTCGGCTGAACTGCTCTGCCGATTCATCTATCGCTGGATGCTCAACCACATCGCCGCCTCTGACATTCCCCTCGGCGTGGCAATCAGCCGGCAAACGGCCTGACGAGGCGTTCCGGCCGTTTGCGAACGCCTTGGCCGAAACAGGTTGGTGATAGAATCGCGCGCATCGCGGTCGAGCTCACATGCACGCCTAACCACAACATCAGCCAGCCGCCGCCGGATCGAACATCCCTTATCACACCAGTATTTCCTTCAACCTTTGACAGAAAGCCTGAAATGTCCAGCATCAAACAGGAAGACCTGATCCAAAGCATCGCCGATGCGTTCCAGTACATCAGCTACTACCACCCGCTCGATTTCATCAAGGCGCTAGGCGAAGCCTACGAGCGCGAAGAAAGCCCGGCGGCCAAGGACGCCATCGCGCAGATCCTGACCAACTCGCGCATGTCCGCAGAAGGCCATCGCCCGATCTGCCAGGACACCGGTATCGGCATGGTCTTCCTCAAGGTCGGCATGAACGTGCGCTGGGACGACGCGACGATGTCGCTTCAAGACATGGTCAACGAAGGCGTCAAGCGCGCCTACGCCGACCCGGCCAACCCGCTGCGCGCCTCGGTGCTAGCTGATCCGGCCGGCACGCGCAAGAACACCAAGGACAACACCCCGGCCGTCGTGCACTACGAAATCGTTCCGGGCGACCACGTTGAAGTCATCTGCGCGGCGAAGGGCGGTGGCTCGGAAGCCAAGTCCAAGTTCGCCATGCTCAACCCGTCCGACGACCTCGTCGACTGGATCCTCAAGACCGTCCCGACGATGGGCGCCGGCTGGTGCCCGCCCGGCATCATCGGCGTCGGCATCGGCGGCACGCCGGAAAAGGCGATGCTGCTGGCCAAGGAGTCGATCATGGCGCCGTGCAACATGCACGAACTGAAGGCGAAAGCCGCCTCCGGTGCCAAGCTCACGCGCGCCGAAGAGCTGCGTCTGGAAATCTACGAGAAGGTGAACGCCCTCGGTATCGGCGCGCAGGGTCTCGGCGGCCTGACCACCGTGCTCGACGTCAAGGTGCTCGACTATCCGTGCCACGCCGCCAACCTGCCGGTCGCGCTGGTACCGAACTGCGCCGCGACACGCCACGTGCACTTCCACCTCGACGGCAGCGGCCCGGCCAAGCTCGAACCGCCGAAGCTCGAAGACTGGCCGGCCGTCACCTGGACGCCGGACCTCAAGGAAGCCACCCGCGTCGACCTCAACACGCTGACCAAGGAACAAGTCGCTGCCTGGAAGCCGGGCCAGAAGCTCTTGCTCAACGGCAAGATGCTCACCGGCCGCGATGCCGCGCACAAACGCATCCAGGACATGCTCGCGAAGGGCGAGAAGCTGCCGGTGGACTTCACCAACCGCGTCATCTACTACGTCGGCCCGGTTGACCCGGTCGGCGACGAAGTGGTCGGCCCGGCCGGCCCGACGACCGCCACGCGCATGGACAAGTTCACGCGCATGATGCTCGAACAGACCGGCCTCATCGCCATGGTCGGCAAGTCCGAGCGCGGCTCGACGGCGATCGCCGCGATCAAGGACAACAAGTCGGCCTACCTGATGGCCGTCGGCGGCGCCGCCTACCTCGTCGCCAAGGCGATCAAGGGCGCCAAGGTTGTCGGCTTTGCCGATCTCGGCATGGAAGCGATCTACGAGTTCGACCTGCAGGACATGCCGGTGACGGTCGCCGTCGATTCGGAAGGTACCTCGGTGCATACGACCGGCCCGATCGAGTGGTGCACCAAGATCGGCAAGATCCCGGTCGAGACGCTGTTCGCCAACAAGCACTGAGTTTCACGGCAACCCGAGGAAAGCCGGCCGCGCGCCGGCTTTTTTCCTCCTGATCCGTGCCTTCCGTGAAACATCTCGCCGCCACCCTCGCCCTTGGCCCTTTCCTGATGATGCAGGGACGGCACGTTCGGCGTGTCACGCCCGTGCTGCCTGAACCACCGGGACCGCGCGAAGGCATCAACGGCGAAGGTCCACCGCTCAGGCTGCTCATTCTCGGCGATTCAGCCGCCGCCGGCGTCGGCGCAGCGACACAGACGGACGCGCTGTCCGGACAGCTGGTTGCGGCGATCAGTCCGCACTTCCAGGTCATTTGGAAACTCCACGCCAGAACGGGTGCAACGACGTCCGCCATCATCCGCGACCTCCGCAACCTATGCGCCGCCACTGCGGAGACCTACGACGTGGTCGTCACGTCGCTTGGCGTCAACGACCTGACCGCCGGACGCCCACGAAACGTCTGGCTCAGGCAGCAGACGGAGCTGATCACCCTGCTCAGGAGCAAGTTCTCCACGCGCCTGATCCTGCTTTCCGGCATGCCACCGATGCACCATTTCCCGGCCTTGCCGCAACCGCTTCGCTGGTACATGGGCGAAGGTGCGCGGCGCTATAACCGCGGCCTGCAAAACCTGACAGAGGCGTTTGACGATTGCCACGTCGTCTCCATCGATGCGTCGCGTGAAGCCGAACTGCTCGAAGCCGACAGCATCGCCGCGGACGGATTTCACCCCGGGCCGGCGTTCTACACGATCTGGGCCGAATCGATCGCGGCACAGATCATCAACAACCCGCTGGCTGCCCCCCGTGCGTGACTCGTCGCCCGACCGGGAGCTTGCCCGTAACCAGCCCATGAAAGCCGTGTGAGCATGTCAGCGCAACGCATCCAGTCGGTCGCTATCGTTGGCGGCGGCCCTGCCGGCCTGATGGCGGCCGAGGTCATCGCCGCCGCCAGTGAACCGAACGCGGTCCAGGTCGATCTTTTCGACGCCATGCCATCGGTTGGTCGCAAGTTCCTGATGGCCGGCAAGGGTGGCATGAACATCACGCACGCCGAACCATCGGCGACATTTCTTACCCGCTACGGCGCTCGTCAGAAACAGCTTGCTCCGCTGCTCGAAGCATTCGGCCCGGATGCACTGCGCGAGTGGATTCACGGTTTCGGGATAGAGACTTTCGTCGGCACATCCGGGCGGGTATTTCCCAGGGAAATGAAGGCAGCGCCGCTGCTGCGCGCGTGGCTGCACCGCCTGCGGGAACTTGACGTGCGCTTCCACGTAAGACATCGCTGGTGCGGGCTCGAGAAGTCTGCCGAAGGCCGTCACCAACTCTGTTTCTCCACGCCAGACGGAGAAACACGCGTTCAGGCCGATCGCGTCGTGCTGGCGCTAGGTGGTGGCAGCTGGGCCAAGCTTGGTTCGGATGGGCGCTGGCTCAGCCTGCTGGAACAGGCGGGTATTCCGGTCGCGCCGCTGCGCCCATCCAATTGCGGCTTCGATGTTCACTGGAGCCCGTATCTGCGTGAGCGCTTTGCCGGCGAGCCGGTGAAGCCGGTTTGCGCCAAGGTTATCGATGTCGACGGCACTGAGCATCGCCGACAGGGCGAGTTCGTCGTCACCGATACCGGCGTCGAAGGCGGCCTGATCTACGCGCTCTCGGCCCACCTGCGCGACCTGATCGAGCACGACGGCAACGCGACGCTCACGCTTGACCTGCTACCCAGCCACGACGCGCAGCGCGTAGCTGATGAGGTCGCCCGACCGCGTGGTTCGCGCTCGCTGGCGAGCCATTTACAAAGCCGCCTCGGGATCAAGAGCGTCAAGATGGCGCTGCTGCGCGATTGCCTCTCGCGCGAGGAGTTCGCCGATCCACGTCGTCTCGCACAGGCCATCAAGGCGCTGCCGCTGCGGCTGATCGCTCCACGCCCGCTTGACGAGGCGATCAGCAGCGCTGGCGGCGTGGCTTTCGAGGCGCTCGACAGATGCCTCATGCTGCGTGATCTGCCGGGCGTCTATTGCGCCGGCGAAATGATCGACTGGGAAGCACCGACGGGTGGCTATCTGCTGACCGGGTGCTTCGCGAGCGGCTACACTGCGGGACTGGGCGTGCTGGCATCGCTCGCCTGAGCGCAGCCCGAAACGTCAAGAAATCGGCGAAAAATATCCATGAACAAGAACACGCACATCACCCGCTCCGAGTACGCATCGTGGATTCTCGCTGCGCTCGCCATGCTGTTCGCGCTGCGCCTTCACCTCCTTCCGGCGTTGATTGCGGGGCTGCTCGTCTATGAGCTGGTGCATGTGCTCGCCCCGCTCTTCGCACGGCACACGACCACGCGACGGGCGAAAGCGGCGGCGATCGTCGTCGTCTCGCTGTTCGTCGTCGGCATCGTGAGCGCGGCGAGCTTCGGTATCGTCGTCTTCATGAAGGGCGAAGGCGGAAGCCTCTCCGCCCTGCTCGCCAAGATGGCCGACATCATCGAGGACTCGCGTTCGACGCTGCCGGCCTGGGTGGTCGAGTTCCTGCCGAGCAACGCGCAAGGCGTACGCGACACGCTAAGCCAGTGGCTGCGCGAACACGCTTCCGAACTGCAATCGATCGGCAAGGACACCGGCCACGCGCTCGCGCAAGTGCTGATCGGCATGGTCATTGGCGCCATGGTTTCGCTGCGCGATGCCTTGGGCGATGCGGAACGCGCCCCGCTCGCCCGCGCGCTGGCCGAACGCATCTACCGGCTGGGTGAAGCCTTCCGCCGCATCGTCTTCGCGCAGGTGCGCATTTCAGCGCTCAATACCTTCTTCACCGCGATCTACCTCGTCGGCGTCCTGCCCTTCTTTGGCGTCCATCTGCCGCTCACCAAGACGATGGTCGTCGTCACCTTTCTCGCCGGGCTTCTGCCCGTTGTCGGCAACCTGATCTCGAACTCGGTGATCGTCATCGTCAGCATGGCGCATTCGCCGCAAATCGCCTTCTCGTCGCTAGGCTTCCTGGTCGTCATCCACAAGCTCGAGTACTTCCTCAACGCGCGCATCGTCGGCGGCCAGATCAACGCCCGTGCCTGGGAGTTACTCACTGCCATGCTGGTCATGGAAAGCGCCTTCGGCATCGCCGGACTGGTCGCCGCACCCATTGCCTACGCCTGGCTGAAGGACGAACTCGCCGCTCAGAGGCTGATCTGATGCACATCTGGGTCGATGCCGACGCCTGTCCCAAGGTGATCAAGGAAATCCTCTTTCGCGCCGCTAACCGGACAAAACTCTCGCTGACGCTGATCGCCAACCAGACGCTCGCCGTTCCGCCCTCGCCCTACATCCGCAGCGTGCAGGTTTCCGCCGGCTTCGACGTGGCCGACAACGAAATCGTCAAGCGAGTCAGTGCCGGCGACCTCGTCATCACCAGTGACCTGCCGCTTGCCGCCGAAGTCATCGAGAAAGGCGGCCACGTCCTCAGCCATCGTGGCGAGTGGTACTCGACGGCCAACATCCGCCCGCTGCTCAACATGCGCGACTTCATGGACAACCTGCGCGCAAGCGGCGTCCAGACCGGCGGACCGCCACCGATGAGTGCCAGTGAACAGAAGACGTTTGCCGGACACCTCGACCGCTTTCTAGCGCAACGCTCCGGCCGCTGAACGCCGTCGGCTTTCCCACAAGACACCTCAACCCTGCTGACACCACGCTGTCAGCAGCCCGCGCGCATCATGCGGACTCCTACCCACCACACCAAGGAGTGACCGATGAATGCGATCAACTGGTTTGAAATCCCTGCTGCCAAACTCGAACGCGCCGTGAAGTTCTATGAACAGATTCTTGCGACCAAACTCCCGATCGACACCAGTTTCCCCGGCATGCCGATGGCCATGCTGCCCTACGCAGAACCGGGCGTCGGCGGCTGCCTGATCGAGTTTGAACAGGCACGCCCCCATGCCGACGGAGCCCGCATTTACCTCAATGCGGGCGACGATCTGCGGCCGATTCTCGACCGCGTGGAGAGCGCCGGCGGGAAGATCGTCATGCCGCGGACGTTCATCCGCGAGGAGATCGGCTATATCGGCATGTTCAGCGACAGCGAAGGCAACATCATCGGGCTACACTCCATGCATTGAGCCAGGCCTTCGCGCTGCCATCGCCCCCTTAGGCGATGGCAGAATGGCGTCCTCACCGAAACCATCAGGGCAACTCCTACATTCATGCGCCGCGCCGATCGCCTGTTCCGACTCGTCGAGCTCCTCCGGAGCAAGCGGCTGGCGACCGGCGGCTGGCTGGCCGAGCAGCTGCAGGTTTCGCTACGCACGCTCTACCGCGACATCCACGACCTGACCTTGTCCGGCGTACCGATCGAAGGCGAGGCCGGCGTCGGCTATCGGCTGCGCTACCGGCTGGACGTTCCGCCCCTGCTCTTCGATCCGGCCGAGCTCGAAGCACTGCTCGTCGGGTCGCGCATGGTGCAGGCCTGGGGCGACTCAGACCTCGCGCAGGCTGCCACCGCCGCGCTCGCCAAGATCCACAACGTCCTGCCCGACCTGCTGCGGCGCGAAGCGCAGCGCGCGCAACTGTTCATTCCGCCACAACAAAACGAGCGACCGACGCACCTCACCGAACTGCGCCGCGCCGTGCGCCAGCATCAAGTCGTCACGATGGCCTACACGCGCGAAGACGGCCAGACGTCCGAACGCAGCCTCTGGCCGCTCGGACTCTTTTTCTGGGGAAGGCACTGGACGCTCATCGGCTGGTGCCTCCTGCGCGACGAATTCCGGCATTTCCGTGTCGACCGCATCGGCGAGTTGGCCGTCAGCGATGAACGTTTTCCCGACCAACCCGGCCGACGCCTTACCGATTTCTTTGATTCACTGGAACGCGCAGAGGGGATCACGATTCGGCGGACGTAACCGTTTTCGCTCTCTCACGACAACGCCTGCCGGGTCGCCCCGACAGGCGTTTCGCTTTAGGGCGCTCGACTGGCGATCAGACCAGCACAAGCTTCAGCAAATAGACCACCGTGATACCGGTCAGCCCCTGCACCAGCGTGCCGAGCGTCTGGCACTTGTAGGCGAGATCGACCTTCAGGCCGGAGAACTGCGAGACGACCCAGAAGTAGGAATCGTTGGCATGCGAGACGACCATCGCGCCGCAGCCGACCGACATGGTCGCCAGCACGGCACCCATCGGCGTGCCCAAACCAAGCGACTCGAGCAGCGGGAAGACGATCGTCGATGTCGTGATCAGCGCCACCGTGGACGAGCCTTGAGCCGTCTTCAACGCAGCGGCGATCAGGAAGGGCAGGAAGATGCCGAGATCGAACACGGCGAGGCTGGAGCCGAGGTAGTCGGCAATCTTGCTCGCTGCGAGCAACGCACCGAGCGAACCACCGGCGGCGGTGATCATGATGATCGCGGCGGAGTCCTTGAGGCCCTGTCCGACCCAGTTCGACATCACCTCTTCGTCCAGCTTTGGTGCAAGCAAGGCAAGGCAGCTGATCAAGCCGAATAGCAAGGCCACCATCGGCTCACCGACGAAGTCGATGGCGATCTTCAAAGTACCGCTGCCAAACGGCAGGCTCGGGAAGTTGGCAACCGACTTCAGCGCGATCAGAACGATCGGCAGAAGAAGCGGCGTAAACGCGGCGGTCGCACTCGGCAGATTCTTGAATTTCTCGAGCAGTTCCTCATAGCTGACAGCCGACTCGGCAAGCAACTCGTAACGACTGGCGAACTTGGTCGCCCAGAGGTACCCGGCAATGGTCACCGGAATCGCCACCATCAGGCCGACAAAGATCACCGTACCCAGATCCGCGTGCAGATTGTTGGCCGCGGCGATCGGTCCCGGCGTCGGCGGCACCAGCGTATGCGTTGCGTAGAGTCCCGTCGACAACGCTGTCGCCATCACTGCCATCGACACACCAGACCGCTTCGACAACGACTTATTGAGCGCCGAGAGAATGACGAAGGCTGAGTCGCAAAACACCGGAATCGACGTGATATAGCCGATCAGGCTCATCGCCACCGCCGGGCGCTTCGGGCCGACGAACTTGAGCACGGTCTCGGCCATGGTCAGTGCCGCGCCTGTCTTTTCAAGAAACACACCGATGATCGTACCGGCGATGATGACGATGCCGATCCGTTCCGCCGTGCCGCCAAAGCCCTTCATGATCGCCTTGGAAACGTCCACCGGATTCATCCCTGCCGCCAGCCCGACGAAGAACGACGCCGCGAGCAAGGCAAGAAACGCATGCACCTTGAAGCGTGAGATCAGCACAACGATCATCACGATGGCGACTAAGAGTATTACGAGCAACATTGGTCCCTGAACCATGACTTCCCCCCCTTTTCTGGTTTTACTGCAATTGATGAAACCTCATCGATTACCACGCACCGCCTGAATGATCCGGCACAGGCGAGCCGCCGCAGATTCGATCAGCGCGCCCCCTGCGCGGATGCATTCGTCCAACGGCATCGGCCCGTCGCAGATGCTCAGCGTCGCGTCGATGCCGTGCGCCAAGACATCGTCGGCACCATCGCCTAGTCCGCCGGAGAGGCAGAACACCGGCACCCCGAACTGCTTGGCGACCTTGGCGACACCCACCGGCGCCTTGCCGAAGGCCGTCTGAAAGTCGGTTCGCCCTTCGCCGGTGATGACGAAATCCGCGTCCCGAACAACATCGGCAAAACCGACGGCCTCCAACACGATCTCGACGCCCGGCCGGAGCCTGGCGTTGGTGAAGAACAGAAGCCCGGCGCCCAAACCGCCCGCAGCACCAGCGCCCGGCCGCTCGGCCACGTCGCGCCCGGTCGCCGTCTTCGCGCACTGGGCAAAATGGAAAAGCGCCGAATCCAGCGCTTCGACGGTCGTCGGCGTCGCCCCCTTCTGTGGCCCGAACACGGCGGACGCGCCGCGCGGACCGTACAGCGGGTTGTCGACGTCGCAGGCGACGATGATTTCTGTCTCGTGCAGTCTTGGGTCAAGGCCGCCGAGGTCGATGCGTCGCAGGCGGGCCAGTGCGACCCCGCCGTCCGGCAGTTCATCGCCGTTCGCGTCAAGGAAGCGCGCCCCTAGCGCCCGGGCCATGCCCGCACCGCCGTCGTTCGTCGCGCTGCCACCAATGCCGATGATGATCTTGCGTAAGCCGGCGTCGAGCGCAGCATGGATTAGTTCGCCGGTGCCGAAGGTCGTCGCGCGGCCCGGATCGCGCTGATCGGCAGCGACCAGCGGCAGGCCGGAAGCCGCCGCCATCTCGATGACCGCAGACTTTCCGTCACCAAGTACCCCCCAATGCGCCTTCACCCGCCCCCCCAGCGGGCCGGTGACTTCCAACTCGTGAACACGTCCGCGCGTTGCGCTGACCAACGCTTCCACCGTACCTTCGCCACCGTCTGCGATAGGAATCTTGCGCACATCGGCCGCAGGGAAGACACGATGTATTCCGCGCGCCATCGCCTCGGCCACGCCAACCGCCGAAACGCTGCCCTTGTAAGAATCCGGAGCCACCACAATTCGCACGACCAACCTCCCCATGTTCAACCGATGCGCAATGAAGGCCGATGGTAAAGAGGCCACTGCGGTTTATCATCGTGCGGATGCACACTAATCGCGCCAAGGATTTGTCCAAAAGTGGGCAAACGCCCAAAGCGGCGCGACATACCTACAACGGCAAACGTACAGGTCAGGCATGAGCACCATCGAGGCAAGACTCGCGCAGGACATCGTCGACCGGACGATGAACATCATCCCGTTCAACGTCAACGTGATGGATGGGCGCGGCATCATCCTGGGCAGTGGAGAAACGTCGCGCATCGGCGAGCTGCATTCCGGCGCGCAACTCGCGCTAGCGCAAAATCGCACGGTCGAAATCGACGCAGCGACCTCGCGCACGCTGCGTGGCGTGAAACCCGGCGTCAATATCCCGCTCACCGTACGCGGCCACATTTGCGGCGTCGTCGGACTCACCGGCGAGCCGGATACCGTGCGTCAGTTTGGCGAACTCGTGCGCGTCACCGCCGAGATGATCCTTGAGCAGGCGCAGCTGATCGGCGAGTTGCAGCGCGAAAAACGTTACCGGGAAGAGTTCGTCTTCCAGCTGATCCACCATGGCGCAACCTCACTCGCAGACCTTGAAGCTTGGGCAGTGCGGCTCGGCGTTAACTTCCAGCACCCGCGCGCTGTCGTCGTGCTTGAGCTGATCGACCCCGAGCTGCGTCCGGATCTTGCGCTGAGCGAACTGCAACACTGCCAGCAACAACTGGCGACATCGCGCCCGGATGTGCTCACAGCGGCGATCTCTCCGCGCGAACTGGTCATTCTCGAATCGTTCGAGACACTCGGCCAGCGCGCGCCTACTGCCGTTCAGGCACGCCAACGACTGCACGGATTCGAAGCCGAGGTCAGCAAGGTGCTGACGACGCCAGCAAACATGGCCATCGGCGTTGCCCTCGGTGGCATCGAAGGCGTTGCCCTCTCCTATCAAAGCGCGCGCAAGACACTGCGCGTCGGGCGGTCACGCAAACCGCAACAGGTCACCTTCTCCTACTACGACCTGAGTTTGCCGGTGCTGCTCTCCGGCCTCGGTTCCGGCTGGCAAGCCGAACAACTGCGCCAGCCCTTGCTGCGCATCAACGCCGTCGACAAACGCAGCGGCTCGCTCCGCCGCACACTCGACGCCTGGTTCGCCCACAACGGCCACCCGCTCGCTACGTCCAAGGCCCTGCACATCCACCGCAACACGCTTGACTACCGGCTACGGCAGATCAGCGAACTCACCGGCCTGGATTTAGCAAACACCGACGACCGGTTATTGCTATACGTTGCGTTGCAGTTGGAGTAACGATGCTGAGAATGACACATCAGCAGAGCAGGACGGCCAGGCGGAGACGATCTCTGACATAAATCTGACCGGTTCAATTCGACCCACTGCTGCCTTACAAGTCGGCATGGTTCATATGGCAGCTAACGGAGCGCTACGGCCATTTGGCCACAGAATAGGTGTCCGGTTAACCGGATGCTCGATCGTAGATCCCGTCGAATGGTGGTCCCTCTTAGTCTGGTGATTGCGGAGCATCCTTCCCCTCTACAAATGCCGAGTGATTGAACTCGTTCTATGCAAATACGAGTTGACATCGTACACACGTGCAAATACAGTGTGAACAAACGTCACAGACAAACGAGGTCGTTATGGAATTAGTCGGAACTAGTGAAATAGCCGCTCTCGCTTCGGCGAGCCGGTCAGCTGTTAGCAATTGGGTATCAAGGGATCCTTCGTTCCCGAAACCACTAGCGGATCTTGCTTGCGGGCAAATCTGGGACAAGAAGGAAATTGAGGTGTGGTTAGCGAAGAACCATCTATTTAGGGAGAACGGCATGAGTGCAATTGAAAGCCTGCAAATCGGGCAGATTTATACCCATGACTTCATCTGTAAGACCTTTGGCGGTGATGCCAAGAGTGGCACCTACCTCCCCCAGAGTCAGCAGACCATCTTGTGCGGCTGCTTCACGACAATGATGAATCCGGATGCTCCCGAGTGCGTTTTGGTAGGAAACGGTCCAAGAATCATGGCGAAGGCAGAAAAACTGGCGGCTCAGGGTGGTTCGATTCCCGTCTTCCTTAAACTGGACACGAACCAGTGGGAATACAAGGGCCGCTATGAACTCATGTTGTTTTCGAAGAACTTGCCCGATTTCGAGGCAAAAGCAATCGTTGCAGATCGGAATGACGTTGCGGCAGCCCTCTTCTTTCGGCCGACCGGGGCGTAAGGCGGAGAATGCCATGGCAAAGAGCAGATTTTCTTCGGCGCAAGCGACGCGGAATGATTTGGTGATTGCATTCTTCGGAAGCAGTGCCCGGACTGACCGAATCTTTAGTGTGATTTCCTCAGCGGCGGACGCTGCGCTCTGGTTGGCGAAGATATATGCCGTGGTCGTGTTTTTCTCGGTGCTCTTTCTTGTCAAGTTGATCTGGGTCGTGATCGGCAGTGCGCATAGACAAAGAGGTCCAAGGAGGCGATGGTGAGGAAAGTTAATTGCGATTGCCCTGTATGTGGATCGAGCAACACCAAGGCCCTTTCAGTCATCTATGAATCCGGGCAGCGATCCGGTCGATCCACGAGAAACTCGCTTTGGGCATCGTTATCGGGCTCAATTTGGGCGGGTCGATCCACAACCCGTAGCCATTCATCGAGTTTGCTGTCCGACAATGCGGCACCACCCGCGCCGCTGAACTGGCACGTCATCGGCTGGCCAACCATCGTCGCCGTAATGTATTTCGAGCGGCCGATCTGGTTAATACCGGTTGTAGTGATAGGCACGGCAATGGTCTTCGGAGCTATCAACTTTGATGTTTCTGCAACACTTGAGCAGCGTTGGAGCGAAACGTTTCGGTGCCTGAGATGCGGCTCGACGTTCAACCCGCATGATCAATAGCTGTCATCATCGACAAGAAGGCAATCGGAAAATGGATTTACGATTGCCTTGGCACAGGGCAGCAAAATAAGTTGCAGACGTATTTTTGAAGGTAAAGGAATCGACCCGTATCGGCGATGGTTTGCCGATACTCATCAGCGCGACGACAGCTACCCGACTGGCGATGCAGATAGCAGCGCCTTGACGGTGCTTTCACCACATAGTCCTAAAAAAATAGACTGAACGTAGATATTTTTCTGATTTGAAAGTACGTGCTATGCACGGCGCGCCTTGTGGCGATTCATTGCGCTCATTTTCTTCAATTTGCTTGGGAGTGGATAGATGCGTTTTCTCGTCTTAATTGCGATGGTTGTTTTGGGAGGGTGTGCAACAACTGTGTCCGAGAACATGATGCCAGATGGGAATACTTGGAGGGTCAAGGTCAACGCCCTAGACAAATGCAACGGATTCAGCAGCGTCGAAAGCTGCGTCGATGCTTTTAGCGTGAAAGAACCTATGCCCAAGACGACCGCGCGCCTGACCCTCGAAGG
>JADHEF010000040.1_pt1 | contig 155867 bp, 96 predicted proteins | sample 8952391 | NCBI WGS metagenome assembly JADHEF01 (sample SAMN16124439, study PRJNA663245) | bioreactor sludge metagenome | isolation source: sludge (nitrite) | place: India:Bengaluru | collected 2019-02-28 | reverse complement strand
TTAAAAAATATAAGTTAAATATTATAATGAATAAGATATAAAGTATAAAATATAAGTTAAATATTATAAAAAATAAGATATAAATTATAAATTATAAAATATAAATAATAAGAAAAAAGTTATATCTTATAAATAAAAACTGCTCAGTTTTAATTTAAAAGTTATATAGTATAAATGATAATATATAAGTTAGAGAATCCGAGAAAATAAATATAAAATATAGGAAATGATAAAATGGGAGAAACAATAGCTATAATAAACCAAAAAGGTGGTTGTGGTAAAACTACTACAGCTGTTAACCTAGCTGCATCACTTGCAACTCTTGATAAGTCAGTTTTATTAGTAGATATGGATCCACAAGGAAACGCAACAACAAGTTTTGGAATAAATAAACAAGAACTAGAAAATACTGTTTATGCAGCAATTAGTGGGCAGGTAAGTGTGAAAAAAGCTATAATTCCAACAATTGTTGAAAATTTATTTATATTTCCAAGTAATATATCATTAAGTGGAGTAGAAGTAGAATTGAGTAAATTAGAAAATTATCATCTGGTTTTAAAAGAATTATTAGCACCTATAGTAGATATTTTTGATTATATAATAATAGATCTTCCACCTTCATTAGGAGTTATAACAATTAACGGGCTTGTAGCTAGTGATAGTCTAATAATACCAATTCAAGCAGAATATTTTGCATTAGAAGGATTAGCTGATTTAACAAATACAATAAACCTTGTTGAAGAAAGATTGAAAAGTCCTTCACCAATAAAAGGAATTGTGTTAACATTATATGATTCAAGAACACGGCTTGGTAAAGAGGTATATAGTGAACTCAAAAAATACTTTGGAGATAAAGAAAATATATTTAAAACAGTGATTTCAAGAAACATACGACTAGCTGAAGCTCCTAGTTATGGTATGCCATGTATAGCATATGATGAAGAAAGTAGAGGGGCTAGATCATATTTAAAATTAGCTAAAGAAGTATTAAGTTTGGAAGAAGAAGAAGGGGGTTAAAAAATGGTTGATAAAAAGAATAAAAGAGGATTAGGAAGAGGATTAGACTCATTAATACCTAAAATTGATGATGGAGAAGATGAAAAAAATAAAAAATCTTCAATTACATTAGAAGATATTCTTTCTAACACAGAAGATGAAGGGGAAACAGTTCCAAAAGATGATGAAGGAAACATCATAGAAAAAAAAGATGAAGAAATTGAAAAATTAGAAAAATCTTCAGAAAATATCGAAAAAGAGAATAATGAAAAGGGCAAGGAAAAAAAAGAGATTAATGAAACAAACAAAATTGATGAAAAAAGTAATTTAGAGAGCGCAGATTTAGAAAATAAAAAAATAGAAAAAGAAGAAAGAATAGAAGATGAAACAAGCGAAAAGAAAGATATAATAAAAGAAGAAAAAAATGAAAAAGCTGAAGAAAATCTTGAAAAATCAGTTGAAATAGAAAATATAGAAGATATTGATAAATCTAATCAATCTAAAGAAATTGAATCTGTTGAAATAGAAACAGAAAAGGAAAAAGAAACTGAACTGAGTGAATATGAAAAATCCAGTATTGCAGAAGTAAAAGAAATTATAGAAAAAAACCCACGTATTACATTATGGTCTGCTAAATCAAGTGCAGTATTTAGATATCTAAGAAAAACACGTCCGGAGTTTAGTATAAGTAAAGAAGCTTCAGAATTAATAGATGAGTCTGTTTCAAAAAAGTATCCTGAAATATGGGAACTCTTTAAAGATTTATAAAAAAATTCTTTTTATATTTAAAATAAAAAATTATAAAAGCATTTATTAATTATATAAATATTAATTAATTAGATAAACTTTAATTAATACATGAGATTTAATTAATTATATAAGCTTTTTATCTATTTTTTCATTATTTTTAAAATTTAAATACTTAGCATCTAAGACTTTTCTAATATTTTCAGCAGTTTTAGAACCAATGCCATCAATTTCCATTAATTCTGATTTAGATGCATTAATAACCCCTTGAACTGTTAAAAAATTTTCAAGCAGTTTTTTAGCTGTAACAGGGCCAATATTTGGTAAAGATTCAACGATGAATAATTGTTGTTCCCAAAGATTACTAGGTTTTCTTTCAGTTCTAACTTGAATATTATTTTTATTATCTGTTTGTTCCCTAATAGCTATTCTCTTAATCATTGCAGCAGTATCCTCAGGATTTTTAGTTGGTATTATTGATATTCCAAAATCTAATGCAATAGAAGCAATTGAACCTCTAACAGCGTCGGGAGATAAAAATCCAGAATATATATCCTCACCTTCTAAAATTAATATGGGTTTTTTAAATTCTTCTTGCATTATTCGAGCTTGTTTATAAAGGCGTTTATCAATGATTGAATCATGAAAATCTTTAGTTGTTTTTCTTTCAATAGCAACTTCATCACTGATTTGATAATCTCCTGCAGCCATTGTTCTAATTCTTACATTAACATTTATAGTATCTAAAGCACGTAAAACATTGGAATTTCCTTCTCTTGAATCTGCAAAAACTAAAATATCAGAACTATTTTTGGATATAGATTTATTTGGAGAATTGTTTAAATCATTATTAGATATCTTATTTTTAGAAATTTCGGATTCCAAAGATTTATTTATAGAATCATTAATATTAGAAAGTTCATTTGCAGAAACATCATTTATAGAATGCTTATTAATAGAGTCCTCATTAATAGAATTATTAGACTCAATATCATTAGAATTTATTTCATTAGAATCATCTAAAATAACCCCAATTTCAGCTTTTCTCCCAATAATTTTTGAATTGACATCTCTATTATTAATTAAAGTATTTTTATTTAATTTTTTTAGAGAATCTTTATCTATTAGATGTTTTTTCATTTGTTTTTCTTTGTTTAAACTTGCCCAATAATATCCTTCATCACGAGTACCTTTAGCAATGAGAACTTTCATATTCCCTGTTTTTTTCCTTCCAGTTCTTCCTCTTCTTTGGATCATTCTTACTTCAGAAGGGACTGGTTCATATAAAACAACTAAATCAACAGATGGGATGTCAATTCCTTCTTCAGCCACACTAGTCGAAATTAAAACATCGTATGTTCCCATTTTAAATGATTTAATGATTTTTTTCTGTTCTGCCTGTGTAAGACCTTTTTCACCATCTCTTGATCCTTGGCCAAAAAACTTGACAGAATTAATACCTTCTTTTTCACATTTTTGGTGAATCATTTCAAGTGTATCTCTAAATTGAGTGAACACGATAATTTTTTTATTTTTATTAATATTAGAACCATTATCTTTTTTAGAGGTTTTTTTAATCAATTTTAATTGTTTATTGTCAAAAATTCCTAATTCTTCCTTTAAAATTTCCATCAATTTTTTTAATTTAGGATGTTCCCACCCGTTTTTTTCAGCTTGTTCACTTAAGAGAATGGCTTGAGAAAAATCAGCATCCACTAAAAGGCTTTTAGCTGCTTTAGTACTTTTTTTCTTTATTCTGGAAACATATTTGTTAAAAGTAGAAACACCTTGAGTTTCTAAAAGTTCTAAACCATGTTGAAGATTTATGACAGCGCTTAAAATAGAAATTGCCTGATAACATTCCTTAGGAGGATTAATTGCCCTTGCAATACGATTTTGAACATTTCCTCTTGCTTTTAGAATATCAATTTTATTAACAGAAATAGTAGAAATAACATTCAAATTTTTTAACATTTTAAGTCTATGCTTAAGAGCTTTACTAATGTGGTTTTTAATTTTTTCAAGCTCTTTACTCATATTTACTTTTATCCAATCAATCTCAATAGGATTAAAATAAGGTTTTACATCAGGATCATCTTCATTTTTAACAACAACATCTTCAATAAAAAGATTTTCACAAATTTGTTGAATTTTATTTTTGTCAGAGCCTGGAGAAGCAGTCAATCCTAAAATTAGATGATTTTTTGCTGTTTTAACATATCTTTGTCCAAGATATACATAAGCATAAGACCCAATGGCATGGTGGCACTCATCAAAAACAAGTAGTGATACGTCTTCAAGATCATATCTTCCATTAAGTAAATCAGATTCCACAGTTTGTGGAGTAGCACAAATAATTTGAGACTCATCCCATCGTTTTTTCCTTTCATCAGGTTTAATAGCTCCAGTAATAGATGAACATTGCACATTCAAAAAGTTTCTAAAATTTTCTTCGTGCTGGATAGCTAAAGGTTTACTTGGTGCTAATATAATGACTTTAGATCCTTTAATTTTTTTCAACCTGTCTGCAGATACCAATACTGCAACAAGAGTTTTTCCTAAAGCTGTTGGAGCAACAATCATTGTATTTCCATTTTTAAGAACATCGGCTGCTAAAATTTGCTGATAAATTCTTGCTTCAGCAGTATTTGGTTTAATGAAAGGATGTTCAATATATTTATCCATGTGATTTAATATTGTAAAACAGCTTTAAATATCTTATGAGAGAGATTATGAAAAGTAATATAAAACGTGGAAAAATAAGATAAAATAAAAAATAAAAAATTTATTTAATAAAAAATTCTAAAAATAAAAATTGTCTTTAGAATAAAAATCATCTTAAAAATAAAAAAGTGTTATTAAAAAAGTGTTATTAATAAAACATTAACTAAATAAAACATTAAACCAGCAAAACATTATATCAAAATAAATTCAAATGTAAAAATAATATTAGACAAATTAAATAAAATATTAAAATATATATTAAATGAAATTTATTAAGCAAAATATACATTATAGAATAATTATACTTAAAAATAATTATATTAATAGAATAATTATACTTAAAAAATAATTATATTAATAGAATAATTATAGTAAAAAAATAAATATAATATTTACTAAATTTAAAAATAATTAAATTTATATCAATAAATGGTGATTAATTGATAATTATAATGGATGAAAGATCAAAAAAATATTTAATTGATCAAAAATCTGAGTTTCAAAGTGATTTAGGTATCATAAGTCAGGAATCATTAGCTAATGCAAAGATAGGAGAAACATTGACAACACATTTAAATAAAAAATTTAAAGTAATAAAACCTAATGTTAATGATTTTATAGATTTAATGGATAGAAGATGTTCAATTTTAATTCAAAAAGATATTGGAACTGTAATTTCAAAATGTGGGCTTGGAAATGGGGATAAAGTTGTTGATGCTGGAACTGGAGCAGGAGCAATTGCATTAAATTTTGGAAATATAGTTGGTGAATCTGGCCATGTTTACTCTTATGAAATAAGAGAGGATTTTGCAGAGGTAGCTAAAAAAAATATTGAAAAATTTGGTTTAAGCGAAATTATTGAAATAAAAAATAGAGACATTAAAGAAGGAATTATTGAAAAAGAGATAGATTTAGTATTTCTTGATTTAAATAAACCTTATGATATATTTGAAGATGTTTATGAAAGTTTAAATACAGGAGGACATCTAGCTGTATATGCTCCATATATTGATCAAATCGAAACATCGTATAAAATAGCAAAAAAAGTTGGTTTTATGAATTTATCAATTATAGAAACTCTTGAAAGAGAAATAGAAGTAAGAACCCAAGGTACAAGGCCTAAAACTAGAATGGTTGGGCATAGTGGCTATCTTCTTTTTGGAAGAAAATTGTAAATATTTATCCTATTATTATTAAAATGATAAATGATATATAAAAATAAAAATAATTGAAATAAAAGGGAAAATAATTAAAATAAAAAATTAAAACAAAAGGCAATATAATTAAAATAGTATTAAAAATAAAAATATATAAAAAATACTAAATCTAATAATTAAAAGACATTGATTGCAAGTGAAAATAAATAAAAAATATATGAATAAAAATTAAAATTGGAATAATAATTAATGGAATAATAATTAATATATTGTAATAATAATTAATTTATTAGAATAATATTTGAGTGTGATTAAAATTTTTAATCTTAATGATGTAATTTCTATAAAAGATTTTCAAAAAAAAGATATTGAGTTTATTTTAAAGGAATCTGAAAGTCTTGAAAAAATAGCTAAATCAGAAGAGATTTCTGATGAATTAGCAGGGAAAATACTAGGAATGATGTTTTTCGAACCATCAACTAGAACAAGATTATCCTTTGAAACATCAATGAAAAGGCTTGGTGGTAATTGTGTTGGATTTGCTGGAAGTTCAGCTAGCTCAATTTCAAAAGGTGAAAGTTTAGCTGATACATCAAAGATGTTTGAAGCTTATTCTGATGCTCTTATTATTCGTCATAATTTGGAAGGAGCTGCAAAATTTATTTCGGACATTGTCGATGTTCCAGTAATTAATGCAGGAGATGGAGCAGGACAACATCCAACACAAACTCTTCTAGATTTATACACAATTAAACGGCATTTTGATAAGATTAAAGGATTGAATATTGCTTTAGTTGGAGATTTAAAATATGGCCGTACAGTACATTCTTTAGCATATGCTCTTGGAATTTTCGATGCGCAAATGAGTTTCGTATCACCTGATGAGTTAAAAATGCCTAATGAAACGCTTCATGATTTAAAAAAGAACAAAATAAAATTTCATGAAACAAATAATTTAAAAGATGTTATTGATGATATCGATGTATTATATGTTACTAGAATACAAAAAGAAAGATTCCCTGATGAAGAGGAATATTCAAAAATAAAAGGAGCATATTTAATAGACTATGAACTTGTAAAAGAAAAAGATCTAATTGTGATGCATCCTCTTCCAAGAATTGATGAAATATCTACAAACATTGACAATACAAAATATAATAAATATTTCGAGCAAGCATTTTATGGTGTTCCAGTTCGAATGGCCATTTTAAAAAATATAATTAAAAACAAGCTTTAAATTCTTATAAAAATAATAATACTTAATAAAATTAAGCTAAATATTATAAAATTTAGTTAAATACTATAAAAAATTAAGCTAAATACTAAAAAATTAAGCTACTATAAAATTAAATTAAATACTAAAAAATTGATTTAAATATTATAAAATTAATATAAATAGTGTAAAAATCAATATTAATAATAAAATGGATAAAATAATTGTCAAATTAGAAAGTTTAACAGCATTACTAATATCTTCTTTTTTTAATATATTATCACTATTTCCAATTTTATATACTCCTTTTTTTATAAGAGAAATATCCAATGCACCAGCAACAGCTGCCATTGTAAATCCAGAGTTTGGAGAAGGACAATTTCGAGCATCCCTTAACATTATTTCATAGCTATTTTTATAATTGAAATTGTTTTTTTTATATAAAAAAGCAGCTAAAACAACTAAAATTCCACCAAAGCGTGCAGGTAGATAATTTAATATATCATCAAGTTTTGCAGGAAAATATCCTATATAAAAATATTTTTGATTTTTATATCCAACCATAGCATCTAAAGTATTAATTATTCTATAGAAAATAGATACTAAAACAGCGAAAAATATTATATTGATAGTTAAATTATTTGAAAAAAAGTTGAAGAAATTTAAGTTAAAAATATTATCTATACTAATAGCCAAAATAAATAGAATTGTTGCTAAAATATAATAAAAAATAGGTGAAATAACAGAATCAGTTATATTTTCAGATAATGTTTCTATTGTAGCAGAAATTATTAGGGGTTCATCAAGTTCAAGTGTATTTCTACTTACAAGATAAGACATTGATTTTCTAGCAGATTCGATATCAATATCCAAATCATCTTTAATCGAATTAGCTGATGATAATAGCATATTAATTGAAAAAGTTGAGGATAAAAGTATTGAAGAAACAATGACAAATAAAATGATATTATAGCTTGAAATCCACAAAATTACACTGAAAAAAAATAGAATAAAAATTGAAACTAAAAGTGTCAAAAAGAATCCAGATATTTTATTTTTAAATTCTATCAAATATTTTAGAAATAAGTCAATAATTTTCCCAATAAACACAACAGGGTGTATCTTCTTAGGCAATTCACCTAAAATTAAATCAATAAAAGTCGCAATAACCAATATTATAAGTGATAATATAAGTATTTCTTGAAAATACATTTTTATTCCTTTTATTTTAATATTCTTTTTATTTTAATATATTAACTACTTTTAATCAAGTTATATTATATTAAAATAATAATATTTGAAAACAAATTATACTTAAAATTTTTTATTTAAAAATAATTATTATTTAAATATAGAATATAAATAAACTAAAAATATTAAATGATTTATTTTTAGTTCAATTTCTATTTATAATTCAAGTTAATTGTATAACTACTTATATTTATTTATATAATATATATTTAATAATAAAATATAGTTATATTATCTAAATTTTAACATTAAAAAACAGTGATTATATGATTGATGAAAAAGTAATCAAAAAATGGCTTGTTGAAGAAGGTCTATTTAAAGAACAAATATCTGATGAAACATCTAACTTTCATTTTCTTATAAATTACCCAGATGAGCATGTACTTGATCTTATACAACCGAAACATAAAGAAGATATGGTATTAATAGGGTGTGCTTCTGAAATAGCACCTGAACAATTATCATTAATTAGAGACTCCTCAAATAAAAAAAGAGAAAACTTTATATGGGAAATTCGATTTGCTTTAAATCAATTCCTTCTTGATTTTGAGCTTGAACATCCTGATAATGTTTTGAGCAGGTTTGTAATTTCTGAAGAGATATATGAAGATGGTTTAACAAAAAATAGTTTGATATTATCCATTAAAAAAGTTTTTAAAGGTAAATTACAATGTATTTGGATTACAGGAAAAACCTTTGGTGAAGGTGAAAATTCACAAATAAATGATAATAGTATGTTTGTTTAATTTTAATATTTCTCTTTTTTTACAAAAATAATATTTTTTTTTATTATATTTTAATTAATGAATTATATATATTGAATATAATTGAATTGATATAATTTAATATTATTTAATTTAGTATTTATAAATTATGTTATATTATATAATTATTATATATACATTATATATTATTATAGATTATTTTATATTATTTATAAATTATGTTATATTATCTATAATTTATTTTATATTATCTATTAATTTTATATATAATAATTATATAATAATAATTACATATTTATTTTTTACATATTAATAAATCTATCCCTAATTCTTATTTTAATCAATATTTATTTAATATTTCTTATTTATTTAATATATATTACTCTATTATTCATATTAATACTATATAGATTCTTTTTTTCAATTTTTCAATTTTTTCATTTAATTTAATTCACTTGTTACACTTGAAATAGACGTTTATAAGAATTATAAACATGTAATTTTTTTATTAGTGTGAGAGATATATTTCCAGTGAAACATATTTTTGGTATCTTGTATGAATGAAGACGTCTATTTCAAGTGAATATAATTGAAATTTAGGTTTCTCTATTTATTTTTTTAAAAATTTTTCATTAACACCGTCAAAAACCTATAAAATATCTTCATATCAAAATTTTAACCAATTAAATTCATTTATATTTTTTTTCAGCTTCATATAATTATTTTTCATTTTTTGAAAAATCAGTATTTTTACACTTGAAATAAACGTCTTGTATTTTTTTTCTTTGAAATTTTCATTTCACTTGAAATTTACCTCTCACTTTATTTTTTATTCAATAGGTAATAAAAAAATTATAATAATTTATAATTAAAAATATATTTTATGTAAAATCGAATTAATAGTATTTTTCATAAAATTTTTCATTTATATATATTATTTTTTTATTTATGAATAACCATTAATTTTTTTTTATTTTTTATTTCCGAATTGTTTATTTATTTGATAGCTGATTTTTCAATTTTTTTATTTTTAATAGAAAATTAAATTATTATTCAATTTAATAATACTTTTTTTAATTGTTTAATATATTTAAATTATTTAATTTATATGAAATCTTCAATGTTTTTTGTTAAACTTTTTAATAAATTTCATATTTTTCATAATTATTCACATTTATTTTATTAATAAAATTCTTTTTTTTATTTCTATAATAGTTTATTCTCTAATATTTTCTAAAATAAATTTACTTAATTTTTTTTTTATTATCCAGATGATAATATTTATTTTATTTTTATTATTTTAATGACTATTTTTTCTTAATTAAAAAATAAAGAATAAAATACTCTTTTTACACTTGCAATATATGATTAAATTTTAAAAAGAATTATATATTTAATATATAATATTTTATTTTTTTCAATATTATCTATTATTTATTATCTATTTTTTAAAATTGAAATAATTATTTTATTTTATTTTTTTTAACAATTTTAATTGATTAGCCTCAATTGTTTTTTATTATAAAGCCAAAAACTGAGTTTTTTATTTTAAAAAACATAAAATCATTCTTTTCATATTTATTCTTTTTTAAAATACCCCCTATGATATTTTATTGAGATAATACTTATTATAATTTAAAAAAATCACAATTAACCCTTTTTTACTTAGAAAAAACTATTTAGGTAATATATTATAAGTTATTATTTTTCAATGATTTTTTAATAAATAAGTTTATATGTTTTAATTTCTAATATTACACTTGAAGTATACGATACACTTGAAACTTTTAAAAAAGATATTTAAAATTTTTGTTATAAATTAATATAAATTTTATAAAATTTATTATAAATTAATATTTTATTTAATAATAATATAAAATTTATAAATATAATATTAAAATTTTTTGAATATATTTTTAAAAATTAAGTTTTATCATAAATATAATATTTAAATTTTCTGTTTCAAGTGTATTTAAGGGAATCAACAATGTAATATCAAATAAGAAGAGTGAAATTTCAACTAAAATTATAATAATTTCCTAATAATATTAAAATATTAATAAAACACTGTCATATAAAACTTGAAATAATATTATTATGAAATTTTTTTATTAATAAAACACTGTCATATAAAACTTGAAATAATATTATTATGAAATTTTTTCATGAAATTTTTTCAATTTTAATAATAGCTAAAATTTTTCTTTTTAATAATTATATTATAAGAAAATTACTCAATTTCTTTTTATTTATACTCTCTTTGATTTAATGATATACTTTTTATAGAAAGCTTATGGAATTATTATTAAATTATAATTATTGTATACAATTTTTTCAATAATGTATAAAATTCACTATTCTATAAATCTATCTATAATTATAAGATATGAATAAATTTTTAAAAGATAATACTAACTCAATAATTTTATCTATTAAATATAAAATTTGCGAAATTTTTTATAAATTATAAATTTTTTATATCTTACAAAGAATTATAATTTAGTAAAAATTATAATTCTGTGAATTTATAATTTAGTGAAATTTATAATTTAATAATAACGATTTCAACTAATAACTATACATTAAACTCATAATTAATCTATTGGTGATTTAATGACTAATATTTTCGATAATCTAGCTGATAAAGGTTCTGTTTTCAAAGATAAACAATATTTAGATCATAGATTTTTGCCTGATAATTTACCCCACAGAAAAGATCAGATTACTTCAATAGCTAAGTACTGGATTGAAGCTTTAAATAATGTAACTCCATCAGATGTTACTATTTATGGGAAAACAGGAACTGGAAAAACAGCAGCAGCTAAATTTGCAATGAAACAACTAGAAGAAGCAGCTTCCAATAAAGAATTAAGAATAAGAACAGAATACATTCGATGCACCGATTACACGACTGAATATCAGGTTATTGCAAAACTTTGCCAGCAAATGGGGAGAGATGTTCCTTATAGGGGATGGACTAAGGCAGAAGTTGTAAATACATTTAGAGATATTTTAAAATCTAATTTATATGGAAATAAAATGATTTTAATCGTTGTTTTAGATGAAATAGATATTCTTCTAAAAAATGACGGTGATGGGATTCTTTATACTTTAACAAGAACTGATAATGTATCAATATTATCTATTAGTAATTATGTTGATTTCAAAAAATTTATTAAAAGTAGGGTTATGAGTAGTTTTAGAGATAGAGAAATCGTTTTTCCACCATATGGAGCCCAACAACTAGTAGATATTTTAGAAGAAAGGTCAAAACTATCTTTTATTTCAGAAACACTAACTAATGATGTTATTCCTCTTTGTGCTGCTATGGCTGCTAAAGAAGAGGGAGATGCGAGATATGCATTGGATCTTTTAAGAACTGCTGGTGAAATAGCAGATGAAAAAGAATCTAAAATTGTTAGGGGGGAATATGTTAGAGAAGCAAAGGATAAAATTGAACATAATAAGATAACAGATCTTATCACTACTTTGCCTGCACAACAACAGAGAGTTTTAGAAGCAATTTTAAATTTAACTCAAGAAAAAGAAGAAATTACATCTGGTAAACTTTATGATACTTATAAAGAAGTTTCTAAGGGAGATACAGTTTCATATAGGAGAATATTTGATTTTATTAATGAACTTGAAATGCTTGGAATTATATCCACTAACACAATTTCAAGAGGTCGTGGTAGGGGAAGGACTAATATAATTTCTCTCCAATGTGATAATGATATCTTAGAAAATGCACTTTATTCTATTTAATATTTAGCTAAATTCTTCAATGAAGGATTAAATATGAAAATTGCAATATTATCCGTTTCAGAAAAAGGAAAAATACTTTCATCTAAGTTGAAATCTTTATTATCAAAAGATCCTACTGTAATTTGGATTGATGCTTTCCATAAAAATGTTAAAGAGAATATTGATAATATTTTTATTGACAATGTTAATAATCCAGTTAAATATGATGCTATTATTGGGATAATGGCTACAGGAATTCTTGTTAGATCTATAGCAAAAAATATTAAAAATAAAAAAATAGATCCTGCAGTTTTAGCTATAGATGATAATGGTAACTTTACTATTAGTTTACTTTCAGGCCATCTTGGAAGAGCTAATGATTTAACATTAAAAATAGCTAAATTAATAGATTCACAACCAGTTATAACAACAGCAACTGATATAAATAATAAAATTGGCATTGATTCTCTTTCAAATAAATATTATTGGGATATAATCAATAAAAATGAAATATTAAGTTTTAATAAAGCTATTTTAGATGAAAAAACAATTAAAATTTTTTTGAATATAAATAAACCCCATAATATAAACTATAAAAAGGATATGCTCGATTTTTTTAAAAATAATGAAAGTAATACACTTGAAATCATTGACCTAAAAAACAAGGAAATGTCAATAAAAAGTGTTGATGAAAAATATATTTTATTCAAAAATAATAAAAATAAAGATTTTAACTTGAATATTATTAATTACAATGGTATTGATTTTAAAAAATCCGATTTTGATATTTTTGCATGCTTTGATAAAAAGTATATTTTCTTTAAACAAAGAAAATTAATTGTTGGAATTGGCGCAAGAGCAAACATCGAAAATGAAAAAGTTTTAAATGGAATTAAAATAGCTATGAACAATTTAAATCTTCCAATTGAAAGAATTGATGGAATTGCTACTGCTGAAATTAAGTCTGATGAAAAAGGAATATTAGAAACTGCTAAAAAATTAAAAATACCTCTTAATATAGTATCTTTAGATGAAATAAGGGATTTAAACAATCCAATCATATCACATTCAGATTTTGTAAGAGAAAAATTTGATATTCCTGGAGTTGCAGAACCTTCTTCACTAATAGTAGCAAAAAAAGACAGTAATAGTTCAAAACTTATTCATAGGAAGATGGCGATTGATGGTGTTACAGTTGCAGTAGCTGTTTCGAAATAAATTCAAAATTTTAAATAGTTTTTAAATTAACATTTTAAAATAATTGAAAGTATTCATAAATATCGATTATATTCATATTATTTTCAAAATTATAATATTTATTCATATATTTTAATAATTTTTTTATTTGAACCATTAAAAATACCAACTTCTCATAATAAAATGACATTCTTGTTCTTTAAAGTAATCGATTTTGAATTTTTCAATATATTTTTCTTCTTCTTTTGGAATTCCAACTAAAACATGCTCATAATCTTCTAAGCTATTTTTATTAATTTTTGAATGCATATAAAATATCATTGAACTTTCATTTTGAAAAATTTTGCTTAAATAATTATTTAAATTCACATATTCACTACTAATTTGGTTTTCATAGTTAGAATGATCTTTTATATTATCCAATATCCAATAATTATCTTTATTCAAAGCACTTTCTTTAAATATAATGTAATAATTTTTCTCTTCAAATTCTTTTTTACTAATTTTAAATCCTTTACATATCCACAAGTATTTTTCACTATTAGAATGATTATTTTTATCAATATTTTCATGATTGCATAAAGGAGTATAATATTTTTGATTATTATAATTTTGATTTGAATATAAATCACTTTCAAAGTTGATTTTATCTTTGATTAATATACTAGATATAGCTAAATAACTATAAAAATCACATTTAACTGTTCTATTTACTGATATTACATTTGAGGAATTTTCAAAATTTTTTGATTCAATACCTATCATAATCGGATTGAGATTAGTGTTAATTGGATAAACTGTAATAGAACTTTTTATTTTATTTTTAAATAATTTTTCTGTAATTAAATTTTCATATTCTCCATTTTTTAGTATTTGAATCTTTTTAAATGAAATTCTATTTGGATAAAATTTATTAAGATTATTTTCATCATTATTTTCAATACTTAAACCAGGATTAACAATACCAAAATCATATAATTTTTCCCAGTTTTTTGGTGTTCCAGGACTATTAATTAAAATATCCACTACTTCATTAGTTAATCTTTCAATTTCGGCTGTTTCTAATGAATTTACAAGTCTATCATTTGAACTATTTATAATGTTTGCAATAATTCCAAAAACTAAAATTAAAAAAAAGAAGGTTATTATAATATCAGTAGAGAATGTAATTCCTTTTGAATCTTTAAAAATTTTCATATTATCCCATATTTTTCTTTATGAGAGTCATCTATAAATAATATTTCAGATAAATCACCTTCTTTATAGAATTCAATCATACTTCCAGGGTAATGATCTTTGAAAATAACATGATCTGATCCACAAATTGATTTTTGACTCATATTTCCAAAAAAGTTTTTAGGTTGAGGGACTATAAAAACTTCTAATCCATAATGAGGACATCCACCTTTTCCTTCTAAACGACATAAATAACAGCTACCATCTGCACTTTCATGAAAATACCCATTATCAATACAATTTTTCAAACAATATCCTTTCCCATGATTTTCATAAGGATCATATATGCATTTTTTTATTATTAGAGGGCTTGTAGCATTTTCATACATTTCACCATTTAATAGATTATTTTCATTCATATAATACACTAATGAATCTTTATAGCTAATTTTTGTCCCATTTTCAATCAATGTAGGATGTTCTCTACACATTAAAAAGGGAAGTGGATCTTTAAAACCTTCGATTGAAATTGAACTTTCAACTAAATTATCATATGTTTCTTTTCCTTTTTTTCCACTAACGAGAACTTTAACATTTAGATAGAATGGGCTTTCTCCATTGCTAATACTCAAAACTTCATTTTGAATAGTTATTCCATTATTTATTTTATAAATTTCCACATATTTATCTAACTTTTTTTGAAGTTTATCTTTAATTATTTCTCTACTATTATAACAAGGGTTCTTGCTCTGTATAACTTCATCAGATACTTCTTGGATTGTTTCTTTAGATAAAATTTCAATGTTGTTGTTGTGATTTTGGATTATATAGTTAAAAGAATTTGAATCTTTTGAATCACTAACTATGTTTTGATAAGACATAGTAAAGTTTAAAAGTAATATTCCGATTATCACAAAATAAAATACATATAAAACAGATAAACCTGTAAAAATAGCTCCTTTTTCACAATTAAATTTATTTTTTTTAAATTTTATATCAAAATAACTATTTAATCTTCCAATGTTATTTATTGATTTTTTAAATTCCATGAAAAACCTTATATTTCTAGATATATAAGTATATTACTTTATAATGAATTTAAAATTAATTTAATCCTTTAATAATTCCTTTATTTTGTAAAATTGATTTAAATTAGAATATTTATTTATAATAAAGAATAATGATTTATTGTTAGAAAAATACTATTTGAAAAAAATATGAAAATAGAAATATTATTTGAAAAATATGAAAATAAAAATATTATTTGAAAAAAATATAAAAATAGAAATATTATTTGAAAAAATATGAAATATAAAATATTTTGAAACATATAATTTAAGGTTAAAATATTACACTTGAAATAAATGTCAAAGACTTTTTTTATTAAAAATTTTTTATATATTTATAAAAATAAAAAATTAGCAGATTTTAAGTTTTATAACACTAATTATGTATTTATAATAGACTTAAAATCATAATTGAAATTGAAATTAAGGTCAATGAAGATAATGAATCTGTTAAACTTGTTGAAATTGGAATTACAATATTGTCTGGATCTAAACCATTTTTATATGATACTGAAGAGATTAAATATACTATGAAAAGCATAATACTGATTAAAATTATTCCTGAAATTGTACTTATGCTTATAATGGGCAAAAAACTTAAACCGGGCATATTAAGGAGTCTTGAAGATAATTCTGCTAAAAATCCAATGATTGGGTATATTATAATGACTAAAAAAATTATTATTGAAAAATTTCTAATTGTTACTTTTTCTGGTTTTAAAACAGGATTTATCAAACCTGCATGAAGTGAAGAGGAAAGCCTTGCTCCTAGAATACTTACAAGATTTCCACTTTCACCAGAGAAAAGTGGAACTAGAGTTAGAAGACTAGGGTTTTTAAGAAGTGTATTAATTGAATTGTTTAAAAAACTTCCAGCTGTAACTCCTAAAAATGAACAAATAAGTAAAACAGGGGTGGATTGTTTTATAATTTTTTTCATTTCTCCACCTGCTTTTATTCCATATATAAACCCTAAAATAGCAATAAAAATCACAAATATAAATACTACATTTTTCAAAATCACACTTGATAAAAATGAAACTGAAATTATAGCTAGTATAATGGCAGGAAGTGTGAATAAATCTCCAAAAGCAGCTATAATAGGAGTAGATATATTATCTGGATCCCAACCATTTTCAAAGCTTTTAAGTGATATTAACATTGTCAATGGCAACATTATTACACTTGAAATAATTCCTGCAAATATTGAAATTAGTGTAAAATCAATTAAACTTATGCTTTCAAATCTAAATAATATACATATTCCTTTAGCTAAAAAAGCTAAAAAAATAGATAGTATAATGGTTAAAATGAGAGAAGATAATATATTCTCTGATAAAATTTTAGAACGTTTAAATTCAGGAGATAATAAACCTATATGTAGATTTGTTGCTAATCTTGATCCAAGAGCTCCAAATATGTTTCCTCTCATTCCAATAGCTCCAGGAATAATGACTAGAAGACCAGGAAAAGCAGTTAAGAAATCTGTCATATTTCCAAGAATTATTCCTGCAAATAAATCACCGATAGCACATATTAAAAGAGCAGTAAATGCTTCTCCTAACACATTTTTTGTTTCTTTAAAAAAATGCTTAAATCTACTACCAATTAAGTAGGGAATGGATAATAAATAATTTATTTTTTTATATATAAAAATGAATAAGCTGACTATGAATGATATTATTGTTGAAAATATTTGGCGAATCATCTTCAATAGAAGCTTTGCTTTCTTCATAAATATCACCTACAAACATAATATCAACTCTTAATGAACATTTTAGTAATTTTATATACTTAAATACTATTTTTATATTTTATTCTTTATATTATTATTCAATATTCAATATAATTTTAATATTTAATTTTATTCCTTGATTTAAATATTAAAGAAGTATTTAATTTTTAATTTAAATAATTAATTTTTATAAATAATTAATTTTTATAAATAATTAATTTTTATATTTCTATTTAATTATAGAATCATAGAATCAATCTTCCGATTGGGATTGACCTTCTTCATCAACTAAATTGGATATTTCGTCGAAATCAATTTCACAATTGGCTAATTTTTTAAGGAGTTCTGATCCCATTTCAGTACCTTTAGCAATTAAAGCATCCCCTGCTCTTATAATAGTATGTTTATCTGGCCCATAAATCCATGTTTCATCCCTTCTAATCGCGATTACAATCATACCTGTTCTATTAGCTAATACTAATTCACCAAGTGATTTATCAGTTAATTCTGATTCTTTTTCAACAGTAACACTCACAATTAGCTCTTCGGCCTCTTCCATAACCATTTTAAATACTGGATGTGGTTTTATTCCTTTAATAACAATATCTGCTAAATCTTTGGCTGCATTAGCTATACTTTCAGCAGCTTCAGCTATTTCAATTAATGCAGTTAATTTTTCAGCATCTTCAACAGAACGAGCAGCTACAAGGGATTGTTTTTTTATTTCATAATTTAAACTATTAACTTTATTTTCAAGTTTTAAAACTTCACTTGCGGCATCTTTACTATTAAAGAGTACAGCTGAATAGGCCAAATCCACCATTAACTCAGATAAATTTTTCATTTCTATTAAAATATCCTTTATACTAGCCATGTTTCCATCCTTTATTATTTATTTTTGATTGTTTTTTCAATTGTTTTTAGGTTTATTTCTATTTTTTAGGTTTATTTCTATTTTTTAGGTTTATTTCTATTTTTTAGGTTTATTTCTATGTTATAGGCTTACTTCTATCTTGGATTTATTCTTTTTGTATTTTGTTTTTATTTTCTAATATACAATGTCTTCTTAATTTTAATAATTCTTTCTTTTTTGATTTTAAATCATCAATATCTTCTAATATATTAATTAATCCTTTTCTAATACATTGAACAGTATTTTTTTCGTGAATCCATTCACAGTCTTCACAACTCCAAACACCTTTATTTTTTATCCATTTCCCACCAGTTGATCCATCGCCACAAGGATAAAAGGGACAGTAGCAAAAATCACAATATTGTGGACCATTTTCACATTCATGGCATGGATAATATTCACATTCAGTATTAGGTCCGATTGGGGATGTTCCCTTTAAATATTTTTCATAGAAATCTTCTGAAAGTGGATGAATTTGAGATTTAATAACATAACCTCTTGGAGTAATCATGTATCCATCTTGAACATATGTTAAAGAATTTCCCACAATTAATATTGTAGACATATTTATATTATCTTCATTTAATTCTTCAAGAGTGACTATGCTTGCTTTACTACTTATTTCATCATTATAATCGCTTTCACTGCTATCAACAATTCCAATTAATGTTTTAGGATCTTTTGTTTCATTTAATATTTTTTTAAATATTCTAAAAGGCTTTTTTCGAGTTTTACTAATTGGATTATATATTGCCATTATTAAATCTGCTTTAGATGCATATTCTATTTTTTTTTCTATTTCAGTTAAAGGTGTTAATATATCACTTAAACTTATAACAGCAAAGTCATGTAGTGGAGCTCCAAGGAGAGAGGATGCAAAATTAACTGCACTAACACCTGGAAAAATCTCAATATCTTTTTGAGGATCAAAATCATTATACTTACTAATAAGTTGAAACATCAAATTAGCCATTCCATAAACACCAGGATCTCCAGAACTAATTAATGCTACCTTTTTTCCTTCTAAACTTTTATTTATAGCAAGTTCTCCTCTAGAAATTTCATCTCCCATACCTTTTTTAATTATTTCTTTATCCTTAATTAAATCATTAATTGAATCAACATATTTTTTATAACCAATAATGACATCTGACTCTTCTAATGCTTTAAGAGCTGAAATTGTAATATTGCTTTTATTGGACCCAATACCAATTATATTAATCATTATTTCACCATATACAGATTTTTTATATTTTAGCTTGTTTTTTAGATATTGGTATTATTTAAATTTATCCAATAGTAATTCCATTTGAACTTGTGCTTCCAGAATAATCAGTACTTGTCTGATTAAAGAATTTTAATATAGATATTATCTTTAAAGTACTTAAATCAACTACAATTCCATTATCCGTACTATTTGCTTTTGCAGTAGCTTTAATAATATAATCTGGAGTTCCAGATAATACAATTTGTTGAGATGTAGTGTTTGGTGAAGAATATGCTAATGCAGTAATATTTACTGATATTTGACCTTCACTAGATTTTGAGTATGTTGTAAAATTAAGGCTTTCTAAATCTATACCATCAACCTTTGCAAGACTCGTTAAATTTTCACTCACATCAACCTTGTTTGTAACATTTATCTTTTCTGGATCTTTAATAACAATACTATTGATATTTTCAGAGCTGAATAATTCTGCAATAGTGTTTATTTGCAAGTCAATAAGTCCTTTCACATCTGGAGGTTCTGAAGTTATAATAGTGTATGAACTAAGCAGACCTGCTTCAAAAAATCCTATAAAAAGTATTAAGATAAGTATTATTTTAAGTGCTTTTGGCATATAATCACCCAAATATTTATATTAGCATATTTTAAATATTTTTATTATCTAAAATAATATAATTTAATTTTTGTATTTAATTAGAAGTTTAGATTAGTATAACTTTTCACGAAAATATTTTATCATGGCTCATAAAAATCTAAAATTTATAAGAATGTAGAATAAAATATATAATAAATAATTTAAAATACATATTTAATTTTATAATATATTAAAAATATATAATAAAAAATTTCAATCATAATTTATTATTTAATTATAATTTAAAACATAATTATCAATATTAATAAATATTTTTTAAATTTATTAATAATTCTATTTATTAATTGTTATATATACTACAATAAATTTGTTTATTTAGTTTAATAAAATTAACTATTTTGGATTTTTATTTAAACTTCTATTCGGATTTATTTTTTATATATATTAAAATTTAATTTTTATAAGATTCAATTTTATAAGATTCAATTTTACAAGATTCAATTTTAATTATTATTAAATTATATTAATTGTTTATAATTAAATACTAACATCTATTTTTATATCTTCAATCATGATTCAATATTTTGCATAAATTTTTTTTATTTAATAATTTTACCACAATATTAAATTATTAAATATTTTTAATATATGTTGCAAAATGATTAAATAAAAAATATAGAACTTTAAATAGTTATATAATTACTAAACAAATGATATAAATAAAATATAATAGCAAGAAAAAACAAACTTATAGTAGAAATTTATTTGATATAAATTAATTTGATTCATTATAAAATGTGATATAATTTACAAACACAAAAATTTATAAAAATAAAATCTTATAAAAATAAAATTTAGGTATAAAAATTATAGAAATAAAAAGAATAAAATACTAAAGATCCAAATGACAACAGAAATTCTTTTCAAATTTGCTAAAAAAAATATAAATCTGTCTCCTGAAGCCTATTATTTAATATGTGGTTTGGAAGATCCTTTAGATTTTTCTTCATCTTTAATTGTCAAATTAAAAAGTCAGGAATATTCTAAAAAAGATTTAATTTCTTTAAATTCAGAAGTCGTGGAAGAGTTTATTAAAACATTAGGCTTAAAATTACCTAACCAAGATAAAAATTCCAATAATCAAATTCCTAAATTTCAAAAAACTTTGATTAATGAAGAAGATAAACCTGATATTAATTTAAATAAAAAAGATCTTAAGGATTCAAATACCAAATCTAACCCTTTAAAAAATAATTCAAAATCTTTTGAACCAAATATTGATTCATCAACATCAAATTCTCCTTCTTTTGGTATTAGCCCTGGATTTTCAGAATCTGAATCTCCAGAATTTAAATCTTCTGTAGGCGAATTTTCTATAAATGATATATCTTCCAATGATTCATCTAATGATACTTTTAATGATTATGTAGATGATTCTTCTAATGGTTTTTCTAATGATTCTTCTATATCTAACCCTATGGGGACTGATTTTCCTGAAATTAATAGTCTAAATGAAGAACAAAATAATCAAAAAATTGAATTTATACCTTCTGAATGTTCAAGAAATGTCATTCCATCTAATTTAAATTATGATTATAAAGTAATTCAAGATACTAGCAAGAAGTCTTATACTAGTGGAGAAATTGATAATTTAATAACTTATTTTAAAAACAGGTATTCTAAAATATCAAATATCTTGTCTAAAAGACCTGAACTAAAAACTTATCAGAAGATTTCTGATTTAGAAGAAAAAGCTACAGATTTATGTCTAATTGTAATGGTTAAAGAGATAAGAAGCACAAAAAACGGACATAAAATAATAACTTTTGATGATGATACTGGGGAAATCAGTGTTCTTTTCCACAAAGATAATCATGAACTATTTAGAGAGTCAGATAAACTTGTTAAAGATGAAGTAATTGGCCTTTTAGCTGAGAAAAAAGGAGATTTAGCCATTGCAAATAAAATTGTGCAACCTGGTGTTCCAAGAATTGCAAATAAATCCATGAATTTTTCAGCTGTGTTCACTTCTGATGTACATATAGGTAGTTTAACATTCCTTGAAGATGCTTTTGTAAGATTCACAAAATGGCTAAATGGTGATTATGGAACTGATGAACAAAAGGCTATTGGTGAAGATGTTAAATATATGATAGTTGCTGGAGATATAGTGGATGGTATTGGTGTTTATCCTAATCAAGACAAGGAATTAGCTATTAAAGATATATCAAACCAATATGAAGAGGCAGCAAGGCTTCTTGGAGATGTAAGAAGCGATATAAAAATAATAATAGCTCCAGGTAATCACGATGCTTCTAGAGTTGCTGAACCCCAACCTGCAATACCTGAAAAATATGCAAAACCTCTTTATGAATTGAACAATGTAGAATTTGTAAGTAATCCCGCAATTGTTAGTCTTGATGGATGGAATACCCTAATTTATCATGGTCGTGGTTTTGATGACATAGCTATTACTGTAAAAGGATTTTCGCATGAGCGAAACGATCTTATAATGGAAGAATTGTTAAATAAACGTCATCTAGCACCAATTTATGGTGAAAGAACTCCTTTAGCATCAGAACTTGAGGATTATCTTGTAATTGACAATGTTCCAGATATTTTCCATACAGGGCATGTTCATATTAATACATATAAAAACTATAATGGAATTCATATGATTAATTCTGGGACTTTTCAGACTCAAACAGAATTTCAAAAAGTTCATAATATTCTTCCAACTTGTGCAGAGGTTCCAATTCTCCATAGAGGTGTTTACAAAAAATTAAAATTTATTTGATTATTGATTTTATTAATTAAATTTATTTATATTAATTAAACTTATTTTATCAACTAAAGCTAATTTTATTAATAATATTATAATTAGGTTAATATATTAATAGAATTATTAAGTTAAGATAATACTATATTAGATACTACTATATTAAGCTATTAAATGATTTAAGTGATGATATGAGTGATAAAAAGGATAATATTAAAAGTGTTGTCGATGTTTCAAAATACCTTTTTGAGCGTAAATTAGTTTCTGGCAAAGCTGGAAATGTTAGTGCTAGGTTTAATGATGAAGGCATTGATGTAATAGCAATGACTCCTACTATGAAATCACTAGGTAGTCTAAAAGAAGAAGAAATAATATTAGTCGATATTGATGGAAATAATTTAACTAAAGGGACTCCTTCTTCTGAAATATACTTACATTTAGCTATTTATAAAGAGAAAAAAGATATTGGTGGAATAGTGCATACTCATTCACCATTTGCAACTGGTTTTGCATTTTCTGATAAAAGAATAAAAAGATTAGAAGGTTTTGGAAAAATAGTTTCTCCATATTTAGCTGAAATTGAATATGAAACGCCAGGAAGTGATGAATTAGCTATCAAATCTGCAGAAGCACTTAAAGATGAGGATGTTTTGATTTTAAAAAATCATGGTGTTATTGCAACAGGAGAAAATATTCAAGAAGCTTGTTCTTTAGCGGAATTTGTTGAAGATATCGCTAAAACTCAATTTATTTCCCACACTCTTAATTTATCTGATTCTTTTTAGTTTTAATTCATAAATTCAGGATTTAAATAGATTTTATAAAATATATAAAATACCAACTAAATTTTATAAAATATATTAAAATTAATAGCAAAATAATTTCTATATAGAAGAAAATAAAAAATAATAAAATAAGCATCAAATGAAAATTACAATTTAGTTTATATAAATTTATTTAAATTTATTTTTTTAAATATATTTATTCTCTTAATATATTCAAATTGGCTTATATAATCAGCATTAATAAATATTTAATGATATTATTAAATAGCTTTATAATTAATTTTTTTATAATTAAATAATTTAATTAGGAAAATTTTATAATTATATTTATTTATAAAATATTAAAAAAGTAGTAATTGTTTTAATTTGTTTTAATTGATTCTAATTTGCTTAAAACTTCCCATATAAGAGTTCTAGCATGTATTGGTATATTAGGGTCGTTACTAATTTCATCTAATATTAAAATAACTGCACTTGCTCTTACAGTTTCATCTTCCTCATCATTGTTAAGAAGTGTATTAGATTCATCAGCAGCTCTTCTAATATTACGAGGAACACTAGGATTCTCCATTATATGCTTTAAAATTTCAGAAACTTCACCAAAAATATCGTTACTCATAAATAATCCTCCAAAAATCAAAATAGATAATAACTAAAGATTTAACATTTAATAATTAATACAAATTAATATTCATGAAATTAATTAAATAGAATTCGAAATATAAAAATGAAAACATCTATAATATTGAATAAATTAAATAATAATCAGTATGTTAATTGTAAATAAGATAAATATTAAAAATTTTAATAAGTTAAAATATATTAGAATATAAGTATTTTTATTATAGTATTTTTTTATTAGTATTTTTTATTTTAAAAATTTTATTTTCAAAAATTACTATACATTTATTATATAGAATTAAGTTATTTAAAAACTTTTGTATTTTTTATTAATTTTTAGATTTGTTTATAATTTTTTTTAAAATGAATATAAATACAAATATTTATTTACTATTAAAACAAATTAAATAATATAAACTTACAAATAAGTATTACTAATATTAAATAAATTTTTATATGATTATTACAAATAATTTATTAATATAAATTAAGTTTTTATATAAATTTTTATATAGTAACAATTATTAATCAATTCTATAAATAATTATTGATACTTAATTTGAGTTTAAGTTTATTTAATATAATTAAAATACTTTCTAATACTTTTGATGCTTTATTATACTTTTCAATGCTTTCTTAAGTTTATTATTTAATATTTAGTATATTTTATTAATTTTATCTTTAGTAACATAGATATTTAATTTTAAGGATAATATAGTAAAATTATATATTAATAGATAATATAAATTAGGTAGCATAATTATAGTATAATCTAAATTAAGGAGTATATTAAGAGATATATGAATTATAGAATATTTTATTATCAATTAATTTACTTATAATATAATATTAAAATCATGAATTTAAGAGTTAATAGGAGGATTTAAATGTCTGATATTGTAAGAAGCTGGCGTCATATTCAACAGAGGTATAATCTTATTGGATCAAAGTGTACTAATTGTGATGGAGTTTACTTCCCTCCACGTGTAATTTGTCCAAAATGTAGAAGAAAAGGTAATATTGAAAATGTTCAATTTAGTGGAAAAGGTAAAATTCATAGTTTTTCAATAGTTGAAACTCCAACTAGTGATTTTAAGACTATTTCACCATATGCTGTAGCTATAATTGATTTAGATGAGGGTGCAAGACTCACATCTCAGCTTGTAGATTGTGATCTTAATGAAATAGAGATTGGAGATCCCGTTGAAATGGTGTTTAGAAAAATTAGGGAAGATGGGGAAGACGGAGTAATCTCTTATGGATTCAAATTTAAACCAGTCAAATGACTCTAATGTCAATACAAATTATGAAAACTTGAATGCTTCAAATAATTCACTTTCAGAAGATTTTGGTGTATTACTTATTAGTCATGGAAGTAGTTTGCCTTTTGCAGAAGAAACTTTTAAAGATATACTTAATAAGTATGTAGAGTTAACTGGCCATAATGCGGAAGTCGGATATATGAAAGTTGCTAAACCTTCTATTTCTGAGGCAATTGATAATTTAATAAATAAAAATAATAGCATTAAAAGGATTATAGCAATGCCTGTATTTCTGGCTCCAGGTATTCATACTAATATTGATATACCAATAATGCTAGGGCTTGAACCTAAAGAAGCGGATCCAAGATGTCCAGATGGAAATTATCCTGATGATCATTATTTAATGGAATCTAAAGCTGTTAATTTTTCTGGTGAAATTGATTTAATTAATTGTATTGGTCCAGATTCACAGATTATTGATATAATAAATAAAAAGATTGAATTAGCTGTATCTATGTCTGATAATGATATAGGTCGGGATAAAACTGGTGTTTTGCTTGTAAGTCATGGTAGTAGGCTCAACTATAATCGTGAATTTATAACAGATATCTATAATCAATACAAATCTCAAACTGATTATTCTGTTTCTCAAGGATTCATGGAGCTATGTGAACCTACAATAGCACAATCAGTAAATGAAATGCTTGAGAATAAAGATTTAGATAGATTAATAGTTGTTCCGGTATTTTTAGCCCCTGGAGTTCATACAAAACGAGATATTCCTACTATTTTGGGAATTTTCGATGATGAAGATAGTATTAATAATAATTCTTCTAATAGTAATTCTAATGAAGTAACTCACTCTCATGATCATATTCATGACCATTCTCATGATCACAATCATTCTCATGATCATGCTCATGGTGGTAATATCGACTTTGATGGTGAAATATTATATACAGAACCGTTAGGTGCAGATGATATTATAATTAAAATTCTTAAAGATAGAATTGAAAGAAATATATAATTACTTTCATTCTGATCTTCTTATTATTTCTTATTATTTCTTATTATTTCTTATTATTTCTTATTATTTCTTATTATTTTATTTATTAGATTATAACTATTTTTTATTATTTTTTATTATTTATTTATTAGATTATAACTATTTTTTAAATCCAATTTTAATATTAAATATCTTTTTGTTAATTATCTTTTATTAAAACGATATTTTTAAATATAATAATCTTAATATTTAAAGAAAAATTGATAAAATATATAATGTACTTTACTTAATATTAAAATTGGATTTAATAAATGTGATATAAGTGAATTAATAATAAGATTTAAATAGAATTTTTATCATGTTAATTAGTATAATATTAATTAAACTCATTATTTAAATTAAAAATATCTAATTATTATTAAAAACACTTAATTTAATTTTTAACCAACTCAAAATTACTAATTGTATTAACTAAAAATTTTAAGGAAAAACTAATATGTTAGAAGAAAAATCAGAATTTAATCCAGATAACACTGGAATTTTACTTATAAGTCATGGAAGCAGATTACCAATAGCTAGTGAAACTATAACTAGATTAGCTGAAATGTATGAGCAAGAAACTGATTTAAAAGTGGGTGTAGCTTATATGGAAATACATGAACCTAATATTCCAGATGCACTAGATATTTTAGTAAAGGATACAAATATTGATACTGTAATTGCGGTTCCAGTATTTTTGTCTCATGGAATGCATACTACACGAGATATTCCTAAAATATTACGCTTAAAAGATGAAGATTCTGATGAAGTTTCTCATCATCATAGTCATGAAGATCATAATGAAGGTTCTCACCATCATCATAGTCATGAAGGTCATAATGAAGGTTCTCACCATCATAGTCATGATTTAGAAAAAATAAATTTCGATGGAAAAATTATTTACACTGAACCACTTGGAGCGGATCCTTTAGTTTTGGAGATAATAAAAAAAAGGGTGGAAAATGCTTTAAATCAATAAATTAATTTTTAATAATATTATATTAATTAAATTTTATATTTTATTAATCATTAATTATTTAACCAATTATTAATCATTTATTAATAATTTAATAGATAATTTATTAGTCATTAATAATATAACCAATAATCAATCAATTAGATTGATTAATTAATAAAGTATATTAATATATTTGGTTTGATTTTAAAATTTCAGTACCTCTTAATATTAATAAATAAGCTTTCCCGTATTTGTCAAAGCTAATGCTCTCAAATTCACGCTTTGTTTTAAAAAGAGTATAATAAAAATCACTTTCTTTTAGATTACCGTTTAAAAGTTTAACCATAGGAATCGAATAAATAGCTCCATCAGAAACCAAATATAGTCTCTTATTTTTATTGTTAATGGCTAAAGATTGAGAATATATTCCAGGTCTTTTTTTTATGATAGTTAATAATTTCATTTTAATTTTATTGTGGTTTAATCTTCCAGAAAATATACAAATATACCCATTTGGATTTTTTTTAGTTTTAACTATTTTATCTGTATAAAAATTTCCATATCTATCAAATGCTAAGTTATGAAATTGCTTAAAATATTTTTCAGTATTTTTTACTTTGAATTTGTAAATAATAGAAGGTTTCAATGTTTTTTTGTTTATTTTCATTAATTTCAAATTATTTGAGTTTTTCGCATTGTCTTGCCACATCCACAATGATTTAGTTTTTGGGTTATAAGTTAATGATTGCCCATGCCCAACAATAAATTTAGGGCCAATTTTTATTGCTTTTTTTAGAGATTTTTGGCTTTTTGTAAGTTTTTTACCATCTCTCATCGTTGCTCCTAATTTTCTCAATTTAACTAAACTTTTTCCATTATATTTATCTAATATATTTCTATCATATCTTATAACAAATCCCTTATTCATTCCATATCCTGATGAAGTCAATAGGTACATATATTTTCCATTTATAACAACGGATTGGCAATTATACCAGTATTCTGTTTTTCCATTTTTACCCCCATTTTTCCAGGACATTGGAAGAAAATATTTTGTTATAAATATATATTTTTTACCATATTTCGTTTTTAAAATGTTTTTTCTTTTTTCAAATCCCTTTGTTTTTGAATATTTTGCTGATTTTAGATATTTGCTAGCTTTAATAAAATTAGGTGCTTTATCATTATTTATTTTAACCATATCTTTATAATCAACATTACTTGTTCCTAATTCTTTAACAATAGTTGCATCTACACTTGAAATAGTTGAAAATAAAACCATAATTCCTAATATTAAGATAATTAGGGACATATTTCCTTTTTTCATAATTATTTAAATCCTTGACTATTTTTGAATATAAAAATTATTCAGAATACTTATTAATATTATATATTTTTTTAAATTTGAATTTTATTGTTTTTGACCTAATTTTAATAAGATATTCTTATAATTAATGTTTATTTCTTAAGATAATTTTGTTAAGATATTTTTATAATCTATTTTAATATAATATTTTAATAATTTATCTTCAATAATATTTTCATAAATTTTTTATAATAATTATTTTAAATTATGTTACAATATTTAATTTTTTTAAATTAAATAATTATCCTTCTATTTTATATTATTATTAGCCTTTAAAAAAGAATTAAATAATTTTTTAATATTTGATTTTAAATTTAAAATATTTTAATAAATTAGATAATTTTCATTTCTAGTGATTTTTATTTTAAAAAATTTTAATAATTAAATAAAATTTTATTATATTTAATAAACATATACATTTATATGAAAAATAGGGATCTTAAAGTTTCAGATCTTGGTGAGAAAAAATTAATTGAAAGAATAGCAAAAAAATCCAAAAATTTTGATTTTAATCATAAAAAAGGATTAAATTCTTATATTGGGGATGATGCGGCATTAATTGATTTTTCAAATACTTCAATAAATGAAAAATATTATTTGGTTGCTACTTCTGATTTATTGATTCAAAAACATCACTTTCCAATCCAAATGTCTTATTTCCAAATGGGATGGAAATCAGTTACAGTTAATGTAAGTGATATTGCAGCTATGGGGGCAATTCCAACTGGAATTTTAATTAGTCTAGCTATTCCTCAAAATTTATCTCTTAAATCTTTTGATGAGATAATAAATGGAATTTTAGAAGCATGTAATTATTATAAAATACCTTTAATAGGTGGAGATACAAATCAGGCTGATCAAATAATAATCTCAGGGACTGCTTTAGGAAAAGTTGAACATAAAAATTCTAAAATGAAGTATGGATTTAAAAATGGGGATAAAATAGCTGTAACTGGACAATTAGGTCTTGCAGCTCTTGGTTTTGAGATATTGAAAGAAAAAAATCAAGAAATAATTAAAATGCTTACAGAAAAACACTTAGAAAATAAGGAAAATATCTCTAATATAATCAATTTATCTATAGAAAAAGCCTTAAATCCAAGTGCAAAATTAAATGAAGGGATCAATTTATCTGAAATTGCTTCATCGTCCACAGATATAACTGATGGTTTGGCAAGTGAGCTTTATGAATTATTTGATGCAGATAAATCCTTTAATAAAAATTCAAATCTAGGAATTAGAGTTTATGAAGATAAGATATCTAAAGAACCACTTTTTAAAGAGATGAATATTTTATCTAAAATATTGAATAAAGATATATTTGAACTTATTTTCCATATAGGTGAAGATTTTGAACTTTTATTTACTTTTAATGATAAGATTGAGGATATTGATAAATTATTAAAAAAAGTTAATTTTTTCATAATTGGCGAAATTAATAATTCCAATAGGGTTGAAATTGAATATTCTAATGGAAAAGTTGAAAAATTATCTTCAAAGGGGTATGAACATTTTTCCAATGTTTCATGATTAATAATAACTTTATTAATGAATTTATTTTTAATAATTATTTTTCATTAAATATATTTTTAATATATTTATTATTTATAATTTAATTTAAGGAGTAATTTTAATGATTATTGAATCAATTTTATTCAATAAATTGGAAAATAAAAAAGTTAAATGTAATGTTTGTAATCATAGATGTAAAATTGCTGAAAATAAACAAGGGTTTTGTTTAACAAGAAATAATTTAAATGGAAAGCTATATTCTTGTAATTATGCTCTTATATCATCTCAAGCTATCGATCCAATTGAAAAAAAACCTTTATATCATTTTTTGCCAGGATCATTAACATATTCTTTAGGTGGTTTTGGTTGTAATATGAGATGTTTGAATTGTCAGAACTATATAATATCTCAAAATATTGATAAGCATAATGAATCCATTGAAATTCTTCCAGAAAAGGTTGTTAAAAATGCAATCAATGCCAATTGTCAATCGATTGCTTGGACATATAATGAACCTACCATGTACTTAGAATATGTTCTAGAAACTGCTTTAATATCACACGAAAATGGACTTAAAAATATTTATGTTAGTAATGGTTATATGAGTGATGAATCTCTTAATTTATTACTTCCTCAAATTGATGCTTTTAATATAGATTTAAAATCAATGAGTAATGAATTTTATATAAATAATTGTAACGCCACACTTGAACCTATTTTAAACAATTTAAAAAATATATATGAACATAAAAATCATCTAGAAATTACAAATCTTTTAATAGGAGGATATAATGATTCATATGAATTAATAAAAAGTTTAACTGATTTCATTGCAGATGAACTTGGTAAAGATGTTCCACTTCATTTTTCTAGATTTTTTCCTTATTATAAAATGTCACATGTTCCACCTACAGAAATTAGCAAACTTGAGATAGCTAAAGAAATAGCTATTGAATCTGGTTTAAATAATATTTATTTAGGAAATGTGCCTTTTAAACAAAATACCAAATGTCCTAATTGTGGTGAATTGTTGATTGAAAGAGATGGTTATAATATTAAAAATATGAATATGATTACTGGTGGTAAATGTGGTATCTGCCATAAAGAATTAAATTTTGTTGAATAATTAAGTAATTAACTATTTTTATAAACATATTATAATAATAGGTTTATATATTTAATATGGTTATTATACAACTATATAATATTAAAATACTATTAATAAGAATATTTTATAAAAACATTTTAATAAAAAATTTTTATTCAATACTCATCTAATCTTTATTTAAAATTAATTTAATCTTTATTTAAAATTCATTTAATTTTTATTTAAAAATATATTGGGAGAGAAACTAATTTGAACAAGTTTAAATTCATTAAAACTTCTATCAACGGAGTTTTTATAATCGAACCTACAGTTTTTGCTGATGAAAGAGGATATTTTATGGAATCTTACCATAAAAAAGAATTTGAAAAAAATGGTTTAAAAGTTGATTTTGTTCAGGATAATCAATCTAAATCTACAAAAGGTGTTTTGAGGGGGCTTCACTTTCAATATACTCGACCACAAGGTAAATTAGTTAGGGTTATTAAAGGAGAAGTTTTCGATGTAGCTGTTGATTTAAGAAAAAATTCTTCAACTTATGGAAAATATGAAAGTGTTATTCTTTCAGAAGATAATAAGAAACAGTTTTATATTCCTCCAGGTTTTGCACATGGATTTTTAGTTTTAAGTGATGAGGCAGAATTTACTTATAAATGTACAGATTTTTATAATGGTTCTGATGAAGGAGGAATCATCTGGAATGATTTGGATATAAATATCAATTGGCCTTTAGATGATAAAGAATTGATTCTTTCAGATAAAGATCAGAAATGGAAGACTTTAAAAGATACAATAACCGATTTTAAATAATTTTAAATAATTTTAAATAATTTTAAATAATTTTAAATAATTTTCATTAATTCAGTGATTTGTTAAAAGGAGGAAAATTATGGATATATTAGTAACTGGAGGAGCAGGATTCATTGGAAGTAATTTTATACATTATATTTTAAATAAATATCCTGATTATAATATTATAAATTTAGATTCACTTACTTACTGTGGTAATTTAGAAAATTTAAAAGAACTAGAAACTAATACACACTATAAATTTATTAAAGGCGATATTTTAGACAATAACCTTCTTGATTCTCTAATAAATGGAAATAATATTGATTATATAGTCAATTTCGCTGCTGAATCTCATGTCGATCGTAGTATTCAAAACCCTAAAATTTTTCTCGAATCTAATATTATTGGGACTCAAAATCTTCTTGAAATTGCTAAAAAGTACTATGAAAATGGTCAAATTAAGAAGTATATTCAAATATCTACTGATGAAGTATATGGGACTCTTGGAAAAACAGGTTATTTCACTGAAGAAACACCGTTAGCTCCAAATAGTCCTTATTCTGCAAGTAAAGCTGGAGCTGACATGATCGTTAGGGCATATTATGAAACATTTAACCTTCCTATAAATATAACTCGATGTTCTAACAATTATGGGCCTTATCAGTTTCCAGAGAAATTAATTCCTTTAATTATAAATAATGCATTAAAAAATAAGAAATTACCTGTTTATGGAGATGGAAAAAATATTCGGGACTGGCTACATGTCTATGATCACTGCACGGCTATTGATTTAGTAATGAAAAACGGAAAAATTGGGGATGTATATAATATTGGTGGAAATAATGAAAAAACAAATATTGATATTGTTAAAATAATTCTTGACTATTTAAATAAGCCTGAAGATCTTATTGAATTTGTGAAAGATAGATTAGGGCATGATAAAAGATATGCAATTGATTCAAGAAAAATAAAAAAGGAATTAGGATGGAAACCTAAATATAATTTTGAATCAGGAATAATTGAAACAATAGAATGGTATTTGAATAATAATAAATGGCTTGAAAAAGTTAGCTCTGGAGAATATATACATTATTATGATAAAATGTATAATAAAATTTGATTAGGAATATAATTTAGCTATTTCTATAAAATTTATTTTCATAACTTTTCTTTAAATTTTTATTAAAATACTAAACTTTCCTATTATTATTATTATTAATATTAAAGTGTTATCTTTAATTTTTTATTTATTCACTAAAACTTACTCTTTCAAATTCATCTTCTTTTCCAAGTAATTTTGTAGCATCAACACCAACTTTTGTAGTTGTACCATCAGGCAGTGCTACAGGATCAAGAGATGATCCTCTTGCTTTAGGAACAATTATTATATCATCATCGCCTTTAACTCTAGTAGCTATAGCATATTCAATATCCTGTGGATCAAAAATGTTAACATCTTCATCAACTACTACTGTATGTTTTAAAGAAGGATGTGCAGCTAGTGATGCCATAATAACATTTTTACCATCACCTTGTGTCTGTTTTTTGATAGATATTGCTGCATGAAGCCAACAACAACCTCCTTCTGTTAATAAAACATTTTTAACAGTTGGAACAGTATTTTTAACAGCTTGGAAAATTCTAGGCTCTTGAGGAAGGCCTTGAAGTAATTTATGCTCGAATCCTGCTGGAAGAATTGCATGATACATTGCATTATTCTTTATATACATATAATTTAATTTTATCACTGGTTCTTCTCTAACTACATCATAAGTATCTGTTAAATCTACAAAAGGCCCTTCTTTAGCTCTTTCTCCAGCCAATATTTTCCCTTCAAATATTATGTCTGCTTTTGGAACTTTTAAACCACTTTTTTCTAATTCTATCAATTCAAGATTTCCATTATTAAATGCATTTGCCACTTCCATTTCATCGTAGTCTATAGGAACAGATGTAGTTGTTGAAAGAAGTGTTGAAGGATTCATTCCAATAGCTATTGCTATTTCCAAATCTTTACCTAATTTTTCTGATTTTTGGAAATAAGTATATAGATTTCTTGGAACAATTCTAATAGCTAATTTATCTTTTCCAATAACTAACATTCTATGGATAGATGCATTTTGTATTCCTGTTTCTGGATCTTTTGCAAAAACAACTCCTGCAGTTATATATGCTCCTCCATCTCGTTTATAATGTTTCAATATTGGTATTTCACTTAAATTTGCTTTTTTTCCATTGTATTCTAAATCATCAATCTTTCTATATTTAGTTACTTTTTTAGGATTTTCAGTAGCTTTAATAACTTCTTTTGTTATTTCATCAACATTGCAACCTATTGATTTAGCTATTTTTTCTCTTGTATTGCAAATTCCAGAGATTATTGGAATATCATAACCCTTTATATTTTTTAATATAACTGTCTTTTTTGGATGTTTTCTTAGTATTTTCGCCGCTTCAAATTCGGTAGAAATTTCTCTTTCTATAGTTAAAACTTCATCCTCATCTTCTATTATATTTAAAAAATCTTTCATAAAAATACCTCGTGGTTTATATTTTTAATTAATAATTTATTAATAGCTAAATTTATTTTTTTTATTTGAATATTTTTTTCATTGGCTTTATTTATAAATAAACCAATTTTATTTAAAATTTTAGTTTGTTTGAGTTCATATATCGGCTGTTTTGTATTTCATTAATTTTAATTTCTTTTCAATATTTTTATCAGAAATTCCTAAAATTTCACCAGCTAAAACTCCTGCATTTCTACCATTTTCAATACCTACTGTTCCAACAGGAACTCCTGGTGGCATATTTACCATAGATAATAAAGAATCAAGCCCATTTAATTCTACAGAACATGGAACTCCTATAACTGGCTTCTCACTTAATGCAACAATTGACCCAGTAACATGGGCAGATAATCCAGTAACCGCTATGAATAGTTTAACATTCTTAATACTTTCCATATATTTTTTAAATTTATCCGGGTATCTTATTGGTGATATAACACTAATATCGTAACTTATTCCTAATCTATCCAATGTTAAGGCCACATTTTTAGCTTCTTCAATATCAGAATAACTTCCTGGAACAACAGATACTAAGGGATTATCTTCGTTTAATCCGATAGCTTCTGACTCTTTAAATACTTTATCTGTATGAGGTTCTTCTTTTTTAAGTTTTTCTTCACTTATTTCATCATAATTAGATAAAAAGTTTTTTTGTAGTAAATTACCATTTAATTGTGAAATCAGGTTTTCTTCATCACTTTTTACTTTTTCTTGATAAGATTTTCTAAGTTGAGATACTCTTTTTTTAACTTGAGGATTATTAATTCCAATAATTTGTCCTGCAAGAATTGCTCCATTATCCCCTCTATCAATTCCAACAGTTGCTACTGGTGCAGGAAACGGCATTTGTGATGAAGCAAATAATGCATCTAATCCACCTACTTTAACATCAACTGGAACACCAATAACGGGTCTATGGGTATAAGCAGCTATAGAACCTGGAAGATGTGCAGCTAAACCAGCAATTCCAATAAAAACCTCTATTCCTTTTGTTGTAGCTTCAATTACAAGTTTTTTAACTTTTTCATGAGTCCTATGTGCAGATGCGACTTTCAAGCTATATGGAATTTGAAGTGTTTCAAGAATATCAATAGATTTCTGAGCTATTTTTAAATCAGATGCACTTCCAAGTATTATCATCACTTTAGGGTCCATTTATTCACCTTTAATAATCATTATATTTAATTATTTCTATTTTCCTTATTTAAAACTTATTTTAATTATTTCTATTAATAATTTCTATTTTTATAAGTTTATTTTTAATTTTACCTATATTCCATTTTTAAGAATTTCATCTTTTAAACTTACTTATTTAGATATATTTATAAGTTCTCAGATTAATATTTTTATAATTAAATTTTTTATACAAATTTTTTATAAGAAATATTTATATTAGAAATATCTTGCTTAATTATGTTTCTCTGATTATTTAATTATTATTTATTTATTATTTTTACATTTATTTTAGATTTAAAAACCTTTATAATGTAATATTAATAAAATAAATACTTAGTTTAATTATCCAATCTTATTTAGTAATAGGTTATAAATCTTTAATAGATAATTATAATTAATATGGATAACATTATAATTAATTAGATAATTTAATAGTTTATTATATTTATTTAATAAATTTCATCTATTAAATTAAATTTAAGTATTAGCCCTAATAGGCATTGTTATTTAACTATTATTCCTGATATAATTTAAGATTTTATTTATTATGATGAATTTAATTATAAATTTCAGTATTAGTAATATTTTTTCTATATAAAATTATTTTTATTAATTTATATAAAGGTGCAAAATGGAAAATAAAATCTCTTCGTCTGTTTCAATTATAATTCCTGCTTATAATGAAGAAGCAACTGTAGCTCATGTTGTTAATGTAGCTAGGGAATTATCTTATGTAACAGAAGTTCTTGTTATTGATGATGGGTCTTATGACAAAACTGCTAAAGAAGCAAAATCTGCAGGAGCAAATGTTATATCTCATACTAGTAATCAAGGTAAGGGTTCAGCTATTAAAACTGGATTTAAACATTCAAAAGGAGATATTGTAGCTTTTATAGATGCAGACATTTATAATTTAACTTCTGATAAAGTAGACATGATTATAAGTCCTATTTTAGAGGGAAAAACAGACATTACTAAGACAAAATTTATGAGAGAAAGTGGAAGAGTCACTGAGCTCACTGCAAAACCACTTCTCAGATTTTTTTTCCCAGAAGTGAGTTTTGATCAACCTTTAAGTGGTCAATTTGCTGGAAAACGCTCAGTTCTTGAAAAAATCAAATTTGAAAAAGATTATGGTGTTGATGTTGGTATTGTCCTTGATGCTGATGCACATGGGATGAGAATAAAAGAAGTTGATATTGGAGAGATTAAACATGACATGTCTCCTCTTGAAAGTCTTAATGAAATGGCTAATGAGGTTACAAGAACTATTGTTGATAGGGCAATGGAATATGGCCGGGTAACAATGATGGATTCTATGGGTAATTATATTAGAATGACCACTTTAGGACTTTCACTAATTATCTTAGGTCTTTTTACAATATTTTTTGTTCAAGGAGTCCCTTTAGAATTGGGGGCGATTATATCCATTATAGGAATAGTTTTAACTATTTATTATATAATAAAACTTATTATAAAAACCAATGTAATGTTTAAAAAGCGACCTAAGGGTAACTTTTTCAGATCTTTTATTAAAATGCATTTTCCTGTTGTTATCTCTGCTATTGTTTTATTACTCATGATTTCGACATTTTTAAGTGCTGCTACATATTCTGATGGAAAGTTATCTATTGAACCAACATCAAAAAATCTAGTAATATTCCCAGGATCCCCAGATCAGACAATATATGTCAGAGGACCTTATACTGTTGATAGTGCACTTGAAAATCAATCTACTATTATAAGAATGCCTCAAGATGCTTTAAATACTTTGGAACTTAGTTATGGGGATAATTTGCGCATTGGAGATGAATATTTTACAGTTAATAAAACTAGGGATGGGGAGTCAAATATTTTAAGGCTTCCATTTGATGTAAGAATGTTTTTAGATTTACAAGTTGGGGATGTAATTTCTGACGGTAAAATAAAAGGTGTTTTTGAAGGAGTTCAAGTAGAACATAATCTTAACACTAGCAATTTATCTAATGTATCTGGAACTGAATATTTCATAATAAATTCTAGAAATATGGAAGGCTGTACTATGGATATTTATGTTGATCATGAAAAAATTAGTTCTATTTCCGGTTCATTCAATCCTGATGAAACTTATAACATTTATGTTGGTGGTTCGGTAGTTAAATCCATAAATATAAATAAAAATAATATAAAACAAGGAACTAGCTATTATGCTTACTCTGGAGATCACATTATTGAATTAAAAGTTTCAAATAATGTTTCAACTTCAAAAAGGTTCTTACCAAATAAGTTTGGTCCTTTTTTAGTATTTAATTTTAACTGATTTTTAGATAATACAAATTTTCAATTTTTTTTAAATAATTAAATTATTTCTTAATTATTTTAATAAATTTGTATTTTATTATTATTTATAAACTCTTTGTTTTGAAATTCTTTTATGAATTAGATATATAAATCTATTTTTCGATTATTAATCTATTTTAATAATAAACTTTAACAGCTTCTTCTAAGTTGTTGTAAAGTCCAAGTGCAGCCAATGCACCTATCTTTCCATGATCTCCAGTAACAGCTATTAATTTTATATTTAAGTCTTTAGCTACTTTTTCAGCTTCTTCAACTGATACCATGCCAGTTTTTGCTTTCATTGAATATTCAACCAGATTTTTTGGAATAATTAATCCATTTAATATTGCAATAGCTGTTTTATCAGAAAGAGTATCCTTTTTAAGCAATTCTATTGTTCTATTAACAAGTTTTTCTTTTTCATCTGGAAGTACTGCAAATGTTAATGCTATTGAAACGCAATTTTGTGTTTTATGGGGATTGTGTGGATAGAGTTGCACAATAACATGGTCTAAATATTCGAAACCTTCTTCTTTCAATTTCAATCCTATATTATGTGCCATGGTCCAAGTAGCTCCTTCGTCTTTAGTATCAGTATCATCAATACCAATAACTATTTTTTCCATTTTTGGTGTTATAACTCCAGCTTTTCCAAGTTTGGATCCTCCACCTTTTTCATAGATCTCAACTTGTTTTATACCATCACCCATTCCACGACACATTCCTGCTCCAACACCAGCACCAGCTAAACCACTGTGAACAACTTTAACAGTGTTATTTTCATCATCAATTGAAACTTCTTCAATTCCTGCAGCATTGACACTAGCTTTAAGATTAAGTGGTTCATGACCAACTTTTGTCAGAAATACTTGCTTGTTACCATCTCTATAGGCATTTAAGATTAGTTTACTAGTATTTTTATATTGGTTAACAAGCCAATGTGAACCTGAAATGCAAGGGTGATATTCAACAATTTCAACGAGATTGTTATCGGCCATTGTTATTACTTTTTCATAAGGCGCTATCCAAGGGTCATTAAATTTCTTTTTTAAATCTTTAGGCTTCAAAATTTCCATAAAAACCAGTCTATTTTTAATCGATTTATAATAATGTAAAAATAAAAATTGAAATATATTTAAATAATATATTTAAATTTAAATATATTTCAATCTAATTATATTTGTTTAAGTTTAATATTTCAAAATTTATCCATTAAAAGAACAAATATTAATTTAAATATAAATGTTAATTTAAACTATAAATATTAATTTAACAAATAAAATTTATTACTAAAGTGAATTGACTAAAGTTAAATTATTCTAAAATAATTTTCAATTAAATTTTATCCAAATAATAATTCTAAATAATAAGAAATCAAAGATTTTAAAATTATAAGAATATAAAATTTTTATAAATACTAAAAATAATAAATTTTAATTATATATTTTAATTATAATTTTAATAATAAATTTTAGTAATAGATTTTTAATAATTAATTTGACTATTATTAAAATTAAATTTCTTTTAAACGATCACACATTTTAACTGCTGCTTCTACAGCTCTTTTACCATAATCAACGCGCTTATGTGCATCTAATCGTGTCATTCCAGGACCACTTATTCCAAGCGAGACTGGCTTTCCAGATTCTAATGAAAGATCTGCAATTTTTCTTGAAGCATGTTGTGCTACAATTTGGTCATGATCAGTTGAACCTTCAATAACAGCACCAAGTGTAATTACTGTGTCAATGTCTTCTTTTTCTAATAATTTTTTAATAGCTAATGGCATATCAAATACTCCAGGAACTGGAACAACTTGAACAATTTCACAATCTCTAATTTTTGCTTCTTCTTTAGCTAATTCTAACATCATATGGGTTAAATCATAATTAAATTCAGCTACAACTGCCCCTATTCTATATTTTACCATAAAAATCCCTCTAATTTACTATATTTTATCATATTATAATTCAATATTATGTTTATTAAATTCTAATCTAATATATCAAATTTTAATTAAATATTTATTAAATCTATTTTATTATAAGATATTTTCACTGTATCATCAATAAGAAACCTGCTGCTGCACTCATAACCATAATTAAAATAATTATTATGGCTGCTATCTTTATTATGTCCATTGTATTCCTCCAAGTCAATATTTATTAATTAGAATAATATTCATTAAAATTTTAATAAAAATTTATAAATAATCTATATTTATTTTATATTTATTAAAATTTATACTTATTAAAATTTATATTTATTAAAATTTATAATTAATCAAGTTTTAATTTTTAACTGAAGTTTAGTTTACAATTATATTTATTATTTTTTAATTTTATTTAAAAAGCTATTTTTAATTTTATTTAAAAAATTCAGATATTTCTTTTACACTATTTGCTAATTTTTTTATATCGTCTAAATTATTATAAAAATGTATTGAAGCTCTTACAGTTCCTTCATTTGCATTTATAATGTCTAATGATGGTATTGCACAGTGATAACCACTTCTAACACAAATATTTTCTGTTTCATCAAGTATTTTACTAACATCATGAGGATTAACATTTTTTATGTTAAATGAAACAATATTAAATATATTATCTATGTTTCCATACACAATAACATTATCAATTTCAGACAATAATTTGTACAACTCTTTAGTTAAATAAATTGAATGTTTTTCAATTTTTGAGATGTTAAGGTCATTGATATAGTCTATTGCTTTTCCAAAACCAATAATACCACTTATATTTTGGGTTCCTCCTTCGAATCTGTAAGGAACATTTTCTAATTCAAATTCTTTATTTTTAAGATTTGTGACAGTTCCTCCACCGAGATTAGTAGGAGATAATTTCTCTATCAATTCTTTTTTTCCATATAAAAAACCTGTACCTGTAGGCCCAAGTAAACCTTTATGACCAGGTGCAGCTATAAAATCAGCATTAATCTTTTTAACATCTATTTTGCTGTGTCCAATAGATTGTGCAACATCAATCAAAAGATAAACATCGTCGTATTCATGTACTATTTTTGAAATATTATTAATATCTTGACGAGACCCAATAGAATTAGAAATATGGGTGATAGCTATCATTCTAGTATTGTTATCAATTAACTCTCTAATTTTCGATGGTTTTATAATACCGTCTGAATCAGCATTAGCTATTTTTACATCTAGAGATAAATTATTTTTGCTTCTTTTTTCAAGATTAATCCAAGGTATAAAATTAGAGTGATGTTCAATATCTGAAATTATTATATTTTCATTTTTTTCAAAAGGATAACCATTAATCACTGTATTAATGGCATTTGTCGTGTTTTGAGTAAAAATAATTTCTTCTTCTGAAGCATTTATTAGACTAGCTATTTTAAATCTAGTACTTTCTACTTTTTGGCTAGTTTTAATGGCTGTTTTATATGCACCACGTCCTATATTTGCATTATAATTATAATAATAATCACTAATGGCTTCAATAACTGGTTTTGGGGTAAGGCTAGTGCTTGCAGAATCAAGATAAGTAATATTTTTCAAAATAGGAAAATCTTCTCTTATTTTTTCAGCAGATATCAAAAAATCACTCTTATCTGGTTAATTATTAATTTCTAATACTATTTATTTTCAATGTTTTATAAATATTAGATAATTATTTTATATTTAATTATTTATCTATTTGAAATTTAATTTTTCTTTAATAGCTTCAGACATTTCCATAGTACTTGATTTCCCATTTAAATCCCCAGTAACTATCTTTCCTTCAGATAAAACATCTAAAACAGCTTTTTCTAAAATATTGGCTTTTTCTTTTTCACCCAAATATTCAAGCATCATTATAGCAGATAATATCATAGCTGTTGGATTAGCTAAGCCTTTACCTGCAATATCTGGAGCAGAACCATGGACTGGTTCAAATAAAGCCCTTTCCTCACCAATATTGGCAGAAGGTATAAGTCCAAGTCCTCCAACAAGCCCAGCACCTTCATCAGATAATATATCTCCAAAGAGATTGGTTGTAACAATAACATCAAAACTTTCAGGCCTTGTTAAAAGATACATTGCTGTTGCATCAACATAAAAATCTTCGGAATCAATGTTATAATCCTTATAATTTTTAGCTACTTCATAAAAAACTTCTTTAAACAATCCATCGGTTTTTTTCAAAACATTTGCTTTATGGACACCTGTAACCTTCTTTCTATTATTTTCTTTCGCATATTTAAATGCATAATCACATATACGTTCTGAAGCATCTCTTGTTATAATTCTTTTAGCTGCTGCACCATTAATGTTTCCTGATTCGTCTTTTATATACTCTTCTTCTCCAATATACATTCCTTCAGTATTTTCTCTAACAATCATAAAATTAAGATCATTAAATATTGAATTGGTTCCAGGATATGATTTTACTGGCCTAAGATTTGCAAATAAATCCATTTCTTGACGAAGTCTAACTATCACATCAGCAGCTGTTTCACCAGCAGCTCCAAATAGACAAGCATCAGTTTTTTTCACAAGGGCTATTGTTTCTTGAGGGAGAGCTAAACCATTTTTTTCTTTACACTCGTCACCTGCTTCTCCAAATTTAAATTCAAAATCAATATCTAGTGCATTTAGAACGTTTAAAGTAGCTTCCATCACTTCTTTTCCAATTCCATCTCCAGGAATCACGGCAATTTTGTACATATTTATCACTAATTATAAAAATATTAATCTTTTTCTTTAAGATATGGTATTAAACCACCTTTTTCGAGAATTTCAAGCATAAATGGAGGTAATTTCTTAAATTTATATTCTTTTCCACTTTCTGAAATAATCAGCCCGTTTTCCATATCAACTTCTATTTCTTCTCCTTCTTTTAAAACTTTACTTATTCCAGGAGCTTCAAGAAGAGGAATTCCAACATTTGTTGCATTTCTATAAAATATTCTTGCAAAAGATTCAGCTATTACGGCTCCAACACCAACACCTTGAAGAGCTATTGGGGCATGTTCACGTGAAGAACCACATCCAAAATTTTTTCCAGCTACAATAAAATCTCCTTTGTTAATCTTAGTGCAAAAATCAGAGTCTAATCCTTCCATACAATGTTTAGCTAATTTATTTGGGTCTGTTACCACTAAATATCTTCCAGGAATTATTATGTCTGTATCAATGTCATCTCCAAATTTCCATACTTTTCCTTTCATTTTATCACTTCAAAATTATTCAGGACCCACAATTTTTCCTTTAATAGCTGATGCTGCAGCTACAGCTGCTGAAGATAAGTAAACTTCCCCTTCTGGACTACCTTGCCTTCCTTTAAAATTTCTGTTGGAAGTTGAAAGGCTTACTTCTCCAGGACCTATAAGTCCTACATGTCCACCAAGACAAGGACCACAGCAAGGATTACAAACTAATGCTCCGGAATTAACAAAAATGTTGATTAATCCTTCATCGAGTGCTTTAGTATATACTTCTTTTGAAGCAGGAATAACAAGCATTCTGACTCCATTAGCTATTTTATTTCCTTTTAATATTTTAGCTGCTTGCCTAAGATCACTTATCCTTCCATTAGTACATGAACCTAGGAAAACTTGATCAATTTCAGTATCAACTTCGCTCACTGGTTTTACATTATCTACATTATGGGGACAAGCTATTTGAGGCTCAAGGTCATTAACATCAATATCAACAACTTCAAGTGAAGGAGCATCTAAATCAGTTTTAAAAACTTCAAATTGTTTATTAGACCTTGATTTAACATAATTTAAAGTTTTTTCGTCTGGTTCCACAAGTCCAGTTTTTCCACCCATTTCAATAGCCATATTACAAAGAACCATTCTATCAGAAACAGTCATTTCAGATACAGTAGATCCAGCAAACTCGCATGCTTTGTAAGTTGCCCCATCTGCTCCAACTTTTCCTATTATGTTTAATATTACATCTTTAGCATAAACATTTTCTTTTAAAGTTCCCTCAATGTTAAATCTAATAGTTTCTGGGACTTTAAACCATAATTTTCCAGTTGAAAAGACCATAGCCATATCAGTAGATCCAATTCCAGTTGAAAAAGCACCTAATGCTCCATGAGTACAAGTATGAGAATCAGTTCCAACGATTACTTCTCCTGGAACAACATGACCAAGTTCTGGTAATATTTGATGACAAACGCCCTCGTTTACATCATAAAAATTTTTTATTCCTTGTTCTTTTACAAATTCTCTCATAATAATGTGATTGTTAGCTGCATCTAATGAATCTGCAGGTACTTGGTGATCAAAAGGGATGACAATTTTATTTGGATCCCATACTTTTTCAGTTCCTATTTTTTCAAATGATTCAACCGAAAGAGGTCCGGTTAAATCATGAGTCATAGCTACATCAATATTAGCCATAACTATCTCGCCAGCCTCAGATGAAGATTTATTAGAAGCTCTAGCTAATATTTTTTCAGACATTGTCATTGACATTATTTTTCCTCTTATACCCTAATTTGATTGTTATTATGAATTTTATAATTGAATATTCTATATTTTATAATGTTATATATTATTAGTTTATAATCTTTTATAAGTTTTAAATCTTTTTTATTTTAAATTTATTTTACAACATTTTATATTAATTGAACAAAATACAAATTTTGTTATATATATTAAATTATATTTAAAACATATTATCTTTTAAAAATAATAACTGTTTATTATATCAAATATTTGATTATAAATATTTAGATAATATTAATTTGTATATTTTATTTATATCTGTTTTAAAAGTTATATAAGTTAAAAAAATACTGCATAAAGAGCTAAAATATATATAATTTAAATAATAATAGTATATTAAAAAAATATTAAATTATTAGTAATTAGAATCATATAAAAAATTATCAGATATCATATTAAATATATACCTTAATGAATCTAAATATAAAACTAATATAATTAAAAATAAAATTTTTAAAATAAAAAATATTCCAACTTAACAAAGATATTATGTTAGAAAATGTTTATGATAAAAATTTTTATAAGGGTCAAAAAGACATATCCTATCTTTCAGCAAAAGAAGTTTTACCTATAATAGTAGATTTGCTGAGTCCAAACACTGTAATTGATGTGGGTTGTGGTTTAGGTACATGGTTATCAGTTTTCAAAGAATTAGGTGTTGAAAACATACTAGGATTAGATGGAAATTGGGTAAACGAAAATAGCCTATATATTGATAAAGAAGAGTTTATAAAAACGAATTTAGAGAATCCTATAATCTTTGATGAAAAATTTGATTTGGCCATGTCTTTAGAAGTAGCTGAACATTTAAGTAATGAAAATGCACATAATTTTATAAAGTATTTAACAGATAAATCAAATTTTGTTCTTTTTTCGGCTGCTATACCACATCAAGGTGGAACTAATCATATTAATGAACAATGGCAAAGTTATTGGATTGACATTTTTGAAGAAAATAGATTTAAAACATTGGATTTTTTGAGGCCATTAATATGGAATAATGATAAAATAGGATGGTGGTACCGACAAAATATTTTTCTTTTTATTAAAGATGATTATTTCGACGAATTTAAGACTAAAATCCCTAAATTTGAAAGTATAGTAAATATTGTTCACCCAGAATCATTTATTGATTGTAAAAAGCATATTAATAATTATAAAACTAATTCAAACCATTACAAAGAGCAAATTGAAAATTACGAAAAAAATCTTAATAAATGCAAAAAAAGGATTAAAAGCAATGAAAATGAAATAAAAAAATATAATGAAAAAGTTGAAAATTTTAAAGCAAATATAAAATTTTATAAAAATATAACTAGAGAAAATAAAAAAGAAATATTAAAAATTAAGAGAGAAATATTAAAAATTAAAAAATCTAATAGCTGGAAAATAACTAAACCTATGAGAAATATTGGTGGAGTTCTAAAAAATAAATGGAAATAGAAAATGAAAAAAATTATAAATAGTAAAATCTCAAAACTCTTCAATGTAGTCAGTAAAAAACGATATGAACGACTTAAGAAAAAGTATCTAAAAAATGAAGAGGCTTATAAAGATTTAAAGGTAAAAAATGAGGAAATTTTAAAAGATATCTATATTAATAATCCTAATCTTTCCTCTGCTAATTATGTTAAAAAATCTTCAAGGGAGTTTGAAAGAAAAAAGAAGGACCCTAAATTAATTCCTTTTTACCTACCTCAATTCCACACAATTCCTGAAAATGATAAATGGTGGGGGAAAGGTTTTACAGAATGGACAAATGTTACTCAAGGTCAGCCACAATTTATTGGACATTACCAACCACATCTTCCAGATGAATTAGGGTTCTATGATTTAAATACTACTAAAATTTTGAAAAAACAAATTATTTTAGCAAAAAAATATGGAATTTATGGGTTTTGTTTCCATTATTATTGGTTTTCAGGAGGAAAAAGATTATTGGAAAAACCTATTTTTAATTATTTAAATGATGAATCTTTAGATTTTCCTTTTATGCTTTGTTGGGCAAATGAACCTTGGTCTAGGAGATGGGATGGTTCAGAAGAAGATATACTAATAGATCAAAAGTTTGAAGAATCTGATATTCAAAATTTTATTGAAGACATTATGCCATTTTTAAAGGATAAACGTTATATTAAATTTAATAATTGTCCCATTTTAATTGTTTATCGCCCTCATTTTTTTTCAAAAAATATGATGTTGAAAATGTCAAAAATTTGGAGAGAGTATGTTAAAAAAGAGGGTTTTAATGATTTATATTTATTACATACACGAACTGGTGGATTCAAGTCTAATTCTACAGAATGGGGATTTAATGGTGAGTTAGAATTTCCTCCAAATAATATATCACATAAAAATGCTATAAATAATGAAAAAATTATAAATCCTAACTTTAAAGGAAAAATTCTCGATTTACCAAAAATTGCAACAAATAATTTTATCAATGTTCCAGAAGATGAAAATCTTTATAAAACTGTTATGCCTTCTTGGGATAATACCGCAAGAAAAAAAGATAGTGGGCATATATATAACAATTCTTCCCCTGATTTTTATAAAAAATGGCTAGTTAATTCAATAAAAAGAACTGAAAAACTTCATCCAGATAATAAAATTATTTTTATAAATGCTTGGAATGAATGGGCAGAAGGGGCACATTTGGAACCAGATAAAAAACATGGATTTGCATATCTTGAAGCAACATTAGATGCACTATTAGAAAGTAGATTAAATCTATAATAATAAATTAATAATATATATTTTTAATACAATAATAAATATTTTCAATACTTTACTTCAACTATTAATTATATTAATTACAAATAATATGGGCATGGGAAAATAATGGATCAATCAATATTAAAAAAACCTTGTGTTTGGGAATTTAGCAAATATTTATTGGATAAATCACAATCTAATAATCTCATTTATGTTACTGCTGGGAAAGAACATAATTTGAAAATCTTCAATGACAAATATGATATTTTAGTAATAACAATTGAAGAATATATTAATTATTATATTAATTTAAATTATGATACTAGAAGTTTGAATAATATTAATAATATAAAAGATCTTGAAAACTCTGTAATAATAGCGGATAATATATTAGAACAGATTGATGATCAAAAAACTTTAAATAAATTTCTAGAAACTATTAAACTTTTTGCTAATACTAGTAAATATTTATTATTTACCTCTGATTATAAGTACTTTGAAAAAAAACATTCAAATTCCCAATTTTTAGATGAAAAGTGCTTTTCGGATGATTTTTGTAGTTTTTTAATAAAAAATAATTTGGATCCTTATTCTGTTGGATATACACGAAATAATAATTATACAAATGAAAAAAATGCCCTTTTATCTATATTTGGCAGAGAAACTGTTATAAAAAAAGTTCCTAATGTAACATGCTTAGCAATTATATCAACTTTCAATGAAAAAGACATCATCCTAGAGGTTGTATCTCATTTGTTAAATCAAGGTTTAGATGTTTATATAATGGATAATTGGTCTACTGATAATACATATGAAATTTTGGTTAAAGAATATCAAAAAAATAATAGAGTAACTATTACAAGGTTTCCTATCGAAAAACCGGAACATAACCAATACAAATGGCATGAAATTTTATTAAATAAAGAAAAGGTGGCTATAGGCTCTAATTATGATTGGATTATACATCATGATGCAGATGAAATAAGATATTCTCCTTGGAAAAATATAAAACTTATAGAAGCAATTTCTTGGGTTGATTACTTAGGTTACAATGCAATTGACTTTTCTGAATTAGTTTTTAGATTCACTGACATAAATTTATCTATTCATGAGGAATTTGAAAAAAATCTTTTAGATTATGAATTTGGTAGAAGAGATGGCCATTTTTTAAGAGTTAACACATGGAAAAATAATGAAGATGTGTCTTTAGCAGAATATGGAGGCCATAATTGTGAATTTCCATCAAAAAAAGTTTTTCCATTAAAATTTTTAATGAAACATTATCCTTTGAGAAATGAGGAACATGCAATAGAAAAAATTTTTAAAGATAGACTTCCAAGATTTAAATCTGACAGAAAAAAATATGGGTGGCATGGTCATTATGATAAGCATCAAAGGGAAAATATTAAAACATGGAAAGATTACAATTTATTGTATTATGAGGAAAATAAATTTAATAAGAAGTATCTAATTGAAAGACTCTCTGGAATTGGAATAATTAGAGATAATTCTTCTGCAATTGATAAAAATAAAAAATTTAAAGATGAAATTAATAAACTAAATAAAAAAATAAAAAAAGAAGAAAGAAAAAATAAAAAATCCAAAGAAAAAATTAAAAAATTAAATAAAAAATTAAAAAAAGAAGATAAAAGAAATAAAAAAATGAGGTATTTTTTTAAGATAAAAAAAATTTTAAGGCCTCTAAAAAAGATTCTAAGAAAATAGATATTTTTTATTTTATATAATTTAATATTACTATATTTCATGTTTTTTCAAGTTTAAAGTGATTAGATGGCTATAATAAATAAAGAGTTTTATAATGGGGAAACAGAATATTCTGATGGTTCTGTTGAAGATGATATGCTAAAAATTGTCAAAACTCATGATAATTTAGAAGAATTAAATGATTTTAAAGATAATTGGGCTATTTTTTATCATTTATCTCATTTAAGGGAAAATATTCTTAACTGGTATCCATTTAAAGAAAATTGTTCAATTTTAGAAATAGGTGCTGGATGTGGAGCATTAACTGGATTATTTTCTAAAAAAGCTAGTAAAGTTAAAGCAGTCGAATTGACTGAAAAAAGAGCTCAAATTACCTATGAAAGACACAAAGACAAAGAAAACATAGAAATTATTGTTGGAAATTTAAACAATATGGAATTTCACGAAAAATTCGACTATGTAATTTTAAATGGTGTTCTAGAGTATGCAAAACAATTCACGAATACGGAAGATCCTTTTAAAGATTTTTTAACAAAAATTAAATCTTTTCTTAAAAATGATGGTGTTATTTTAATTGCTATAGAAAATAGAATAGGGTTAAAGTATATATCCGGATTTAAAGAGGATCATACAAGTAAATTTTTTTCTGGAATAAACCAATACTCAGATACTAATAAAGTTAGAACTTTTTCTAAGTTAGAATTAGAAAAAATTATTGAAAGTGCGGGTTTTTCTAAATACAAATTTTTTTACCCTTATCCTGATTATAAATTTCCAGAACTAATTCACACGGATTATTTCATAGAAAAATATCCTTTTAAAGAAAAAATCCCAAATTATGATCAAATCAGGGCTAAATTTTTTAATGAAAGTTTATTAAATAAATCACTTGGATATGAAGGAATTTCAAAACATTTTTCAAACTCTTTTTTAGTTGAAATAAAAAATGATGAAGGTAATTTAACTGAGAATATTAAACTTGTAAAGTTAAGTGCAAACCGTAGAGAAGATTTTAGAATAGCTACTTTTATTGAAGAAGAGGATAATAAATTAATAGTTATTAAAAAACCATTAAATGAAAAAGCTAAAGATCACCTCATAAAAATGTCTCAATCAAGTGCAAAAAATAAAATCACAGAATTAAATTATCTAAAAACTAAATATATCAAAAATAATGGGTTAACATATTCTTTTATTGATAAAGATCCATTAGAAATTATATTATTGGATTTAATAGCTGAAAACAATATTGATAAATTTTTGAGATATGTAAAATCTTTTAATAATATTATTAAAAAGTCTTCTATAATATGTAATGATTATCATGACTCTCGATTTTCTGAAGTATTTGGAGATAGAATTGACAATAGATTTAATAAATGTTTAGAATATCCAAATCTTGATTTAATTTTTAATAATGTTTTTATGAATGATGATGAATATATTATTATTGATTATGAATGGTGCTTTGATTTTCCAGTACCTGTAGATTTCATATTATGGAGAACTATAACTATTTTTTACTATTTTAACGAGTTTTTAGAAGATATTATGCCTCAAAATAATTTATTGGAAGAATTAGGTTTACCCGAAAAGCGAGATTCCACATTTTTAGAATGGGATCAAAAATTTTTAAGCTTTGTTAGAGGAGGAAAACCATATGAAATACATAATAAACCTACAATTCAATTAAACAATGAAAATATAAATCAATACTCTAAAAATAAAATAGAAATTCAAGATTTAAAGAAGAAACTTAGAAAAAGAAATAAAAAAAATAAAAACTCTATAAGATATCAAATTGGGGATTTGATGATTAAATCAAGTAAACTTTCAAAAACATCTTTTACATGGCCATATCACTTGCTTAGATTGTTCAATAAGAATAAAAAAGAAAAAAATAGGCCAAAATAGAAACAAATAGAGGAAAATAAAAATGGATTATAAAATAAGTATAGTTATACCAACATACAATATTGAAAAACATCTTAATGAAACTATTGATTCTATTATAAATCAAACTATTGGATTTTCCAATATAGAACTTATAATAGTAGATGATGGATCGATTGATTCAACTAAAAAAATTATCAACGAATATAGTGAAGAATATGGGAATATTCTTCCTATTTATTTAGAGGATAATTCTGGTTTTCCAGGTAGGGCAAGAAATATTGGAATCGAAAATTCAATTGGTAAATATTTAATGATAATTGACCATGATGATTATTGTCCAAATAATGCATGTGAGATATTATACAATAATATAAAAAATGAGGATTTAGATATAGTTGTTGGTAGATATCAAGTTTTTAATAATGATAATAATAAGTCAAGTTATCTAAAAGGCTTGAAAGAAGTTGAATCTATTTATGAAAACCCTAATTTTTTTTCTTTACCTCCAGTAGCATGGACTAAGATTTTTAGAACAAATTTCATTAAAAAAAATCAAATTAGATTCCCAGATGATTCTTTAGCAGAAGATTTGGTATTTTCCTCTCATGCATTTCTAAAAGCAAATGGAATAAAGTTCATAGATGATATTATTTATTTTTATAGATTACAGGATTCTGAAACAAAATCAACAAGCAGAATACGAAATTATAAATATACTGCAAGTTTCATCGATGGGTATGAAAAAACATGGCAGCTATTTAAAACAGAAAATAAAGAAGAATACTTTATTAATTTTCTGAATATTCATTTAACTTGGTGGTTAAGAAATTTAATTTTAAGCAATTTAAATGACTATGAAAAAAAGGAACTTTTAATAAAAGCAAAAGAACTTTTTCAATTACTATCTAAAAACGATATTAAGCCAAATATAAATGCTTACAAATCAATTTTCGAATCTATATCGCAAGAAAAATATGAAAAAGCTATTATGTTGGAGAAATAAGTTATTTATATGAAAAGTGTGCAATTAAAAATAAAAAAATTAAAAATCAACTTATGAAGAGTAATAAAGAATTGAAAACAATTAAATCTACAAAAAGTTGGAAAATAACCAAACCAATTAGAAGATTAAGGAAATTATTATACCATTTAAAATAGCCTAATTTAGGCTTCTACTTATTATGATATTTTTTACATTCTGACTTAATTAATTTAAAATTTAATCTTCTTATAATATAATTCAACGTGATTATATGAATAAAATTAAAGTATCTGTAATTGTTCCAGTATATAACTCTGAAAAGTATTTAGAGGAATGTTTAAATAGTCTTTTGAATCAAACACTTGCTGAGATAGAAATTATATGTGTAGATGATGGTTCAACAGATTCTTCCCCCGAAATATTAGAAGCTTACTCTAAAAAATATGATAGAATTAAAGTAATTAGTCAAGAAAATAAAGATGTGGGCCCTGCTCGAGAAGCTGGCTTAAAAATAGCTAAGGGAGAATATGTAACTTTTGCAGATAATGATGACTGGTTTGCTCAAGATGCTTTTGAAAAACTATATATCAATGCTAAATCTAATAATTCTGATGTAGTAATATTCAAAATTGTTTTTTATTACTCTGATAATAATTCTTATATCTATCCAAAATCACTTAATCTTGAAAAGTATTTTGAAGAAGGAGTAGATTATAATAATTTTGTTTTCAAAGCAAAGGACATTAAAGAACATGTCATGAATAGCCTTTTTGCTCCCTGGTTTAAGTTTTATAAGTTAGATTTTTTGAAATCCCATAATTTTTATTTTAAAGAAAAAATTACCTATCCTGATGTTCCTTTTCATGTTCAAGTTTTACTAAGGGCTAATAGATTGTCTTTTTGTCCAGAATATTTATATTTTTATAGAAGAAACCATCAAGAGTCCATGTTATCTATTTCTAAGGATACTTCTAGAATATTTGATATTTTTGAAGTTATTGATGAAGTAGAATATTTTTTGATTTCTGAAAATCTTTTTGAATTTTATAAATCTGAATTTTATAAGTTTAAAATACAACAAATAAATTTTTGGCTATTAAGATGTGGAAAAACCTATCAAGAAGAATATTTTCTTAAGTCAAAAGAAGAACTTTCAAACATTAACTTTTCTAAGAGTGAATCAAAATTAACTAGAAGATATAAAGAAATTTATTTGAATATTATTAATTCTAATTCTTACAAAGAATTTATATTATTAAATGAAAGAATGGAATCAAGGATCAATAATATTAAATCTAAAAATAAAAAAAACAAGAATAAAACAAAAAAAAAAGTTGAAAATCCAAAATTTCAAAAACCAATCTCTCATAATAGAATTTTTAATTTTTTGAGAGGTTTAAAGTAGTTATTATCTATATTAATAATTATAATATAAATTTTTATAGAGGATTTGTTATAATATATTAAAATAGTTAAAATATTATTATAACTTATTAAAAACAGATTAAACATTATATAATGGATTAAAAATTATAAAATATAAAATAATAATCATAAAAATAATTATTATAAAAGGAATGATTTTAATGAGCAAATTAAAAATTTCAATAATTATTCCAGTATATAATTCTGAAAAATATCTGGAAGATTGTTTAAATAGTGCTATTAATCAAACACTAAAAGAAATTGAGATTATTTGTGTTAATGATGGGTCTATTGATAAATCTCTTGAAATATTGAATCAATACTCTTCAAAAGATAAAAGAATAATTACTATAACTCAAAAAAATGCTGGTGCAGGATCAGCTAGAAACTTAGGTATTGAAAAAGCTAATGGGAAATACATACTTTTTTTAGATTCAGATGATTGGATTTATCCTAAAACATGTGAATATTTATATTCAAAGGCTCAAAAAAATCAAACTGATTTAATAATTTTTAAAATGATTAATTATGATAATGAAAGTCAAAAATTCTATAAAACAGATTATTATGATATTGAACCATTAAAAGAGTTTTTTACAGATTCTGTATATAACTTAAATGATTTTAATGATAAAATATTTTATTTAGCTGTTTCACCAGTTAATAAATTCTATAAAAAAGATTTTATAGATTCAATTGGTGCAAAATTTATTGAAGGGTTGATTTTTGAAGATAATCCTTTTTTCTTTAGTGTTATTTTGAATGCTAAAAGAGTTTTGTTTTATGATGAATATTTTTATTTCCGTAGAAGAGTAAAAAATTCTATAACCTCTTCTATTGATCAAAAACATTTTGATATTATTCCAATAACAGATTTAATAATTGAAATCTTTAAAGAAAATAATCTTTTTAAAATATTCAAAAAAAAGGTTTTAAACAAAAAAATAACATTAATTAAACATGAATATAACAAATTTGAAGGTGAAAACAGGTCAAAATTCTTTAAACTATTAAAAAACGATTTTAATGTAATAAGAAAAGATAAAATTTTAAATGAAGAATATGAAAATAGTTTAATTCCTCGTAATTTAGATTTTTATATTAATTCGCAGAAAACAGATGACTATTTGAAATTTGACATGTTAAATAAAAATTTATATTTGGAATCTAGGGTTAGAATTCTCGAAAACAATTATGAGAAACTGAAAGTCTACAGAGATAAGTTAAAAGATAAAAATAATAAACTTTTAGAAAAAAATCAAAATTTAAAGGATAATAATATAGAAATTAAAAAACATAATATTGAGCTTAAAAATGAGCTTGAAAAGGTTTATTCTTCTACAAGTTGGAAATTAACTAAACCTATGAGGGTACTAATGAATAAATTTAGATAATTTTTTCATAATCATATAATTTTTTAAGATGAAAACATATTTCTATTAGCATGACAAATCTTACTATTAAAACGACTATGTGATATTAATCAAGTGATGTTCATGAATCATATCAAAGTATCAGTAATTATACCAGTTTATAATGTTGAAAAGTATCTTGAACAATGTTTAAATAGCGTTGTTAATCAGACTCTAAAAGAAATTGAGATTATTTGCATAAATGACAGTTCTAGTGACAATTCTTTGGCTATTTTGAAAAAATATGCAGAAAAAGATGATCGAATTACCATTATAAACAACTTAAAAAATAGTGGTGGAGGATTTTCAAGAAATGAAGGCCTTAAAATTGCAAAAGGGGAATATATATCTTTTATTGATGCTGATGATTGGGTTGAAGAAGAAATGCTTGAATATTCTTATAGGGAATCTAAAGTTAAGAACTTAGATCTTTTAATATTTTTAGCTAAGAATTATGATGATATAACTAGTGAATTTTATGAAATTGATTATTATAACTTCAAATGTTTAAATGATTCTTTTAAAAATAGATTATTTTATTTTGATGAGGTTAAAGATTCCATATTTTGTTTTGCTGTCAGTCCTTGGCTAAAATTGTATAAAAAAGAACTTTTAGATAAATCCAATGCGAAATTTCCAGAAGAAAGAGTAATGCACGATAATCCTTTTTTTTACAATATTTTTTTAAATGCTGAAAGAATGGAGTTAATTGAGAAATATTTTTACTATAGGCGAAGACATAAAAGTTCATTAGTCAATATGAGGGGACATAGATGTCAAGATATAATTCCAATAGCTGATCATATTATAAATTCTTTTAAAGATAATAATGCCTTTGATTATTATAAAAGAAAATTATTAAATCGGAAAATTTTTTTAATTCGTAGCGAATATAAAAAAATGAGTGATGAATTTCAAGAAAATTTTTTTAAGTATATCACTAAAGAATTTAATAGTATTTATAATGATAATGATTTGAAATATGAATATTTTATTAACTTGAATCAAAGAAATTTGAGTTTCTATTGTAATACTTTAAAATCAGAGTCTTATTTAGATTTTAATCGACTAAATGATTTTTCAGAGGCAATGATCACTGTTACTACTCTTGAAAAAAGAATTAAAAAACTTAAAAAGAAAAATGAACTATTAAAAAATGAAAATAATGATATAATTTCCTCTAAGAGTTGGAAAATTACAAAACCTATTCGTAAAATAACAGGACTCCTTAAAAATTTTTTTAATTAAAATTTTATGTTAATTTAGGATTGAGAAAAAAATGAAATATAAAATTAGTATAATAATGCCTATCTATAATGTTGAAGAATATATAGAGAAAGCTTTTTCATCCATAAAATCTCAAACATTAGGATTTGAAAATCTTGAAGTGATAATGGTTAATGATGCTTCAACTGATAATAGTGGGAAAATAATTGATAGTTATGCTAATAAATATTCTAATTGCTCAGCTTTTCATCTTGAAAATAATACTGGCTCTGCAGGAATACCTCGAAATTTAGCTATATCTTATGCTTCAGCCCCATTTATAATGTTTTTAGATCCTGATGATTATTATTTGGATAATGCTTGTGAATTGTTATATAATGAGATAATTAATAATAATATCGACGTAGCTTTTGGAAATCGTCTCGAAAATAAAGGAGGTAAATTTAAAGTTAGGAATAATGATTGGTTTTCTGGAAAAACTTTTGTTAAGAACATTGATGAAAATATGAAACTTTTATCATTATCTCCAGCACTTCCGGGAAAAATAATTAATAGAACATTTTTAGAAAAGAATGATATAGATTTTGTACCAAATATTCCTGGCCAAGATTCAATTTTTTCTTATGAAGTCTTTTTCAAGGCGAACGGAATTAAATATCTTCCAAATGAAAATATATATGTTTATGTTTTTAGAGAAGATTCTATAACCAATAATATAAATTTAAAATATATTAATGGTACTATGATAGGTGCCAGGATTAAGTATGATTTATATTTAAAATATGGTAAAGAAAAATATATAAAAAATATTTTTAGGGGTTTTTTGAATTATCTTTTACCAAAAATTCTTTTTAGCAATTTTTCAACAGAAGAAGACTTTAAAAGAATTTTAGATGAAATGGAATGGTTTATTAATAAAAATGTCCAGTATAATAATGAACCAAAAACTGATACTTTAAAGTTATTTTTCAGTTTAATGGTTAATAATGATATTAAAAATATTTTGAAATTTAAAAAGATTATAATTAATAATAAAACTAAAGTTAATAATCTTATTGTAGAAAAGAATAAACTGAATAATAAATTAAAAGAACAAAAAAATCGTAAAATAGTTAAATTTATAGATAATATAACTAGTAGGATTAAAACTAATAAATAATAATATTTAAATTAGATAATTATTTTTATTAAATATTTATTTTTAATTAAATATTTTTATAATGGTGTTTCTTTTAATCACAAATACTGTATATATTGCAGTTTCTAACCTTATTTTAAAACTTTATTCTTAATATTGATAATTTTATCAGTAATTTTCATTATTCTTCTAGATTTGTATTTTTTTAATCTTTTTCTCAATATTTTTGTCTTTTTAAAATAGTTATAATTATTATTATAATTTGAAGTATTTTTGATTATTTTTATAGTTTTTTTATAGCTAAGTGGATGATGTCCTCCTCTACCACTTTCTTCTTTATAAAATATGATTTCAACTTCATTTTTTTTACTATCTTCTATTTCAAGTTTTTCTTATCCTTGGATAAAAGGTATACATTGTCTATTTATGTCGGGGGCTGATTTCAAATTTACATAGTATTTTATTTTAGGGATATAATTCTCTCTTTTAAACATTTCTAAAACATTTAAACGATATCCATACTTATTGAATATTTCATCATCATCTAGATTACTGAAGCATACTTCTTTTAATTTGTCAACATGAATATCATAATAATTTTTTATTATAAGCTGTGAATTATTCACTAGTGCTTTAGATCCTTTAATTAATGTTGCAAGAATTATTGATGTAAATCCTCCACCAGAACTCCCATAAAATAAAATATTTTTAGTTTTAATTTCTTTATTGAAATGAATTTTATAATTTTCAACTAATTTTTTGATAATATCTGCAATTGTTTCAATATAATATTCTTTTTCTGTACCAACACCCCACCCTAATGCAATTTCATCACTTAAATATCGTGTAGGGTCGTTATAGTATATTAAAGATTCTTTAAAACGTTCATTCCAACTATATCTATTAAAAATAGGAGGTTTAATGGCTTTAGGCCCATTCAATGCCACAGCGCCTGATCCAAATACTATTAGTCGATTTATATTAGTCATTTTTAATAAAAATTCATATTTAATGTCATTTTTATTAATTATCAATCCAAAAAGCTCTTTTTTCGGAAATGAATAGCTTGATATTTCTTCATATTCTAGTTCTATGACTTTTTCGACTAAGTGTTCGATAATACCGCCCCTTATAATTTTAATCTTTATATTTTATAATAAATTTAGAGTCTATAAATTATTTAATACTTAAATATATTATTATTGGTGTATTAAAGCTAAATAATAAAAATATATTACAAAAAAATAATTAATTATAATTAGATTTTATTATTAGATATTAAATTTGTCTAACATATTATCCAATAAAATAATTTTTATTAGTATTTTTATATTAATCATTTTTTATTATAGTAACTGTACTTACTTTTTGATTATCTCTTAGTTTTATTAATTTTACCCCTTGTGTAACACGTTCACTAGTTTTGAATTGTTTTAATGGGGATCTTATTATAATTCCATCATTAGTGACGACAATGATGTCTTCATCACCATCAATTGACTTTATAGACACAATATTTCCTGTTTTAGGGGTTTTTCGCAATGCTTTAATTCCTTTTCCTCCCCTATGTGTTAAACGATATTTTTCAACATCTGTTTTTTTACCATAACCATTTTCTGTTACCACTAGAATTTTCTGACCTTTTTGAGTAATTTCACACCCAACAACAACTCCTTCATCCATTCTTATGCCTATTGAACCAGATGCATTTCTTCCAGCAACAGAGATCTCTTTTTCATCGAAATGGACAGATTTTCCATTTGAAGATGCAAGGAATATTCTATCATTGCCTTTTGTCTTTTTAACATTTATTAAAGAATCTCCGTCTTTTAGTTTAATAGCTATTTTACCAGTTTTTCTTATTTTTTCAAATTCTTTTAAAGCTGTTTTTTTGACCAAACCATTTTCTGTTGCGAATACACAATATTTAGATTTTTCTTCCTTACTAATTTTTAGTATACTTTTTACAGTTTCTTCTTCATCTAAAGGCAATAAATTTACAATAGGTAGTCCTTTTGATTGTCTAGAATAAATAGGGACTTCATAACCTTTTAAACGGTAAACTTTTCCTTTATTTGTGAAAAATAGGAGATAATCGTGGTTGCTCATGTTAATCATGTTCTCTACAGAATCATCTTCATTTGTAGACATGCCTTTAACACCAACACCTGCACGGTTTTGTGTTTTATAGGTATCTTGTTTAATGCTTTTTACGTATCCTTTAGTTGTCAATGTCACAATAATATCTTCTTCTGGAATTAAAGATTCATCTTCTATAAATTCGAGGGTAGATTTATCTATAATTGTTTTACGAGGGGTAGAAAATTGATTTTTTATTTCTAAGAGTTCTTCTCTGATAATATCTAAAACTTTATCTTCAGATTTTAAAATTTCTTTTAGTTCTTTAATTAATTTTAAAATTTTATCTAACTCATCACTGATTTTTTTTCTTTCTAATCCAGAAAGTCTACGAAGTTGCATATCTAAAATAGCTTTACTTTGTACTTCACTTAGGTCAAATTTTTCTTTAAAAATCTTTTTTATCTCATCCAAAGTTTCTTTTTCTTTGATAATTTTTATTATAGTGTCAATATTATCTAAAGCTATGTTTAAACCTTTTAAAATATGGGCTCTTTTTTCTGATTTCTCTAAATCAAAGTTAGTTCTTCTTATGATAATTGATTTTTGATATTGAACATAATAATTTATAATTTCAAGAAGATTCAGCCTTTGTGGCCTATTATTAACTAACATCAAGAGATTAATGCTATAATTTGTCTGTAATTGAGTTTTTTTATACAAATTGTTTAATAAAACATTTACATTGTATCCTTTTTTTACATCAATAACAATTCTTATTCCCTCTAATGTAGATTCGTCATGTAGGTTTGTTATACCTTGAATCTGTTTATCTCTTACTAATTCTGCTATTTTAGTTATTAAACTTGTTTTATTCAACTGATAAGGAATTTCTTTTATAATCAATTTAGATTTACCTTTTTTCTCCTCTATTTCGATTTTAGATTGTATTGTAATTGATCCTTTACCTGTTTCATAAGCCTTTTTAATTCCTTTATCTCCGAGAATAGAAGCTGCTGTTGGAAAATCTGGACCTTTAATATATTTTATTAATTCTAATGTTGTTATATTTGGATTATCAATAAATGCAACACAACCATCTATTACTTCTCCTAAATTATGTGGAGGAATATTAGTGGCCATACCTACAGCTATTCCCATACTTCCATTGACTAATATATTCGGAAATCTTGAAGGTAAAACAGTAGGTTCTCTTCTCTGCCCGTCATAATTGTCTATAAAGTCAACTGTGCTTTTTTCAATGTTTCTTAACATTTCCATTGAAATTTTAGAAAGACGTGCTTCAGTATATCTGTAAGCACCTGCACCATCCCCATCAATAGAACCAAAATTTCCATGACCATCGATTAAAGTATTACTATAAGTGAAATCTTGTGCCATTCTAACCATTGATTCATAAATTGCAGAATCTCCGTGTGGATGGTAATGCCCCATAATTGCACCTACTGCATTAGCAGATTTTTGATGTTTTTTATTAGGAAGCATTCCTTCTTCATACATAGTATACAAAATACGTCTATGAACAGGTTTTAAACCATCTCTAACATCAGGTATGGCACGTGAAATAATAACACTCATAGAATAATCTAAAAATGAATTTTTCACTTCAGAAGATATATTTACTTTAGTTATTTTGTCAGTTGAATCGTCCATTTTATTCCTCATTATCCCCTATATTATATTTTTTTATTTGTTTCTTATAATTTTTATTAATTTTATTTTATCCCTTTATATCTGATAAACTCCACTAATAAAATCTAAAATCATTTTTTGTTTATTATAAATATCTAAATATAAAAAATTATAAAAATATTAAACATTACAAATATTAAAAATTATAAAATATCAAACATCTAAATTTCTAACATTTAATGCATTTTCTTCAATAAATCTTCTTCTTGGAGCAACTTCTTCTCCCATTAATATTTGGAAAGTTTCATCAGCTAGAATAGCATCATCTAATTCAATTTTAAGAAGGTTTCTAGATTTTAAATCCATAGTAGTTTCTCTAAGTTCAATTGAATCCATTTCACCTAAACCTTTCATTCTACTTATTTCATATTTAGTTTTTTCACCCAAATTATTAACATATTCATCAAGTTCTTCCTGGTTTAAAACATATTTATTAGTTTTTCCATGACTTATTTTGAATAAAGGAGGTTGAGCTGCATATATATGTCCATTTTCTACTAATGGTTTAAAATACCTGTAAAAAAAGGTTAAAAGTAGTGTTCTAATATGTGAACCATCAACATCTGCATCAGTCATGATTATGATTTTGTCATATCTAAGTTTATTAATATCAAATTCATCTCCAATGCCTGTACCAAAAGCAGTTATTAAACTTCTAATTTCTTCATTAGCTAAAACTTTATCCAGTCGTGATTTTTCAACATTTAATATTTTTCCACGAATTGGTAAGACCGCTTGTATTCTAGAGTCTCTACCTTGTTTAGCAGGACCTGCTGCAGAATTACCTTCCACAATAAAAATTTCTGTTTTTTCAACATCTTTACAGGAACAATCTACTAATTTTCCCCATTGAGTTGTAAGTTCTAATCCACCTTTTCTTCTTGTCAGTTCTCTTGCTTTTTTTGCAGCTATTCTTGATTTAGTAGCTGCCATAGATTTTTCAACAATTATCTTAGCTTCTTTTGGATTTTCTAACAAAAATTGTTTAAAACCATTTGAAAAGATTTTTGATGCAATTTTTTTAACTTCTGAATTGCCTAATTTTGTTTTTGTTTGTCCTTCAAATTGAGGATTTGGATGTTTACAGGAAATTATCATTGTTAAACCTTCCCTAACATCTGGACCAATCATAGGCTCATCTTTTTCTTTTAAAATTTTTTTATCCTTAGCATATCTCTTTATTTCTTTTGTTAATGCTTGTTTTACTCCTTCCTCATGAGTTCCTCCTTCATGAGTGTTAATATTATTAACAAAAGAATATACTAATTCTGAGTATCCTTTATTGTACTGAAGTGCTACTTCAACAATCACATCATCTATTTTATCTTCTATATGGGCGATGGTTTTGTTTATAGGGGATCTGTTTTTATTTAGCATTTCAATGTACTGTTTTATTCCACCATCATATAGAAACTCTTCTTGAATTTCTTTTGTTTTCCTTTTATCAGCTAAAATTATTTTTAAACCTTTATTTAAAAATGCTAATTCTCTTAAACGTGTTTTTAGAATGTCATAATCAAATTCTGTTGTTTCAGTAAAAATTTCGGGGTCTGGTTTGAAAGTTACAGAGGTTCCAGTGATTTCTGGATCACAACTTCCAACCACTTTTAATTTTTCAATATCTTTTCCACCATTTCTAAAACTCATTGAATATATGGATCCTTTTTGACATACTTCAACTTTTAAAAAACTACTTAATGCATTAACAACACTAGCTCCAACTCCATGTAATCCTCCAGAAACTTTATATCCTCCTTCACCAAATTTACCCCCTGCATGTAAAATAGTAAACACAGTTTCAATAGTTGAAACTCCTGTTTTCGGATGGATACCTGTAGGTATTCCTCTTCCATTATCGATAACTGTAATAGAATTGTCTTCATTTATGGATACTTTTATAAGATCAGAAAAACCTGCTAATGCTTCATCAATACCATTATCTACAATTTCCCATGCTAAATGGTGAAGCCCACGGCTACTTGTTGATCCAATATACATTCCGGGACGTTTTCTAACAGCCTCTAATCCTTCTAATACTTTAATGTCTTCATCGTTGTAGTGTGTTTCATCTGTCATATTTTCTTCTTTAACCTTTATTTTTTTAAAATTTAAATATTATGAATTTAAATATTATGATTATATTAATTTTATTTATAAATTTTATTTATAAATTTTTTTTATAAATTTTTTTTTTAAAAATTTGGAAATTTTTATTTATTTCAAAATTTTTTTCTATTCCATAAATTTCCATAGTTTATAATTTCAATCTCATCTTTTTTAGATGTATTGGTTTTATTAATTTTGGAATTATTAGATATGACATTTTTTGTATCAAAAATAATAGGATTTTTCATTTTTTCTTTGATTAAATCATAATCTAAATTTTTATATTCTTCATGGTCAGATAATATAATGGATATATCAGCATTTTGAATAGCTTCTTCAAAACTACAGTAGTTTTCACTTTCAACATGAGGATCATGAATAGCTACTTCAAAACCTTCTTTTTTTAATAAATCTATACATATCAAGGCAGGACTTTCTCTTGTATCTCCAGTATTTCCTTTATATGCAACTCCTAAAACAGCTATTTTGGCTTTTTCAACATTATTTATATTTTCTAAAATTTCTTTTGTTTTATCAACCACAAATTTAGGCATACTATTATTAGTATCTCTAGCTAATTTAATAATTTTTGCTTCTTCAGGAGCTAAGGAATAAATGAAATAAGGATCAATAGCTAGACAGTGCCCACCAACACCTGGCCCAGGACTATGTATGTTTACTCTTGGATGTTTGTTAGCTAATTCAATAACATCTAGTGCATTTACTCCTATTTTTGAGCATACTTTCGTTAATTCATTAGCTAATGCTATATTAACATCTCTAAATGTATTTTCCATACATTTAGACATTTCAGCAGTTTTAGCCTCTGTTTTCATTATTTTGCCTTTAACAAAAGTCTCATAAACTTGGGCTGATTTGTTAGAGCATTCTTCTGTTATTCCACCAACTATTCTGTCATTATTTATAAGCTCTTCCATTATTTTTCCTGGGAGAACTCTTTCAGGACAATGCGATAAGTATAAGTCTTTACCAATCTCAAAACCCGCACTTTCAAAAATAGGTTTTATAATTTCATCTGTTGACATTGGTGCTATTGTAGATTCAACAATAACAATATTTCCTTTTTCTAAATAAGGAACTATTGATTCACATGCAGAGATAACAAAACTTAAATCACAAGAAAGATCTTTTATATTGTTTGGAGTTGGAACTGTAATTATAAAGACATCACTTTTTTGAGGTTCTAAAGATGCATGATACTTTTTATTATCTATAGCTAGCTTTAATTTTTCTTTCAACCCTGGTTCTTCTATATGAATTTGACAACTGTTCAAACAATCAATAATTTCAGGGTTTATATCAACACCTATCACTTCACAGTTATTATCTGCAAACAAAACTGCTGTTGGAAGACCAATATACCCTTGACCAATTATACAGACTTTCATTATAATCACTAGCTAATTTTATATTATAGAATTAATTAAATTATTTAATAATCTTTTTTGATTTTAATTTAGATATATATTAGTTTTAATAGAAAATTTATATAAATCAATAAGATTTCAATAGTTTAATTTTTTAATTGTTTTTCATATATTAAAAAGAAAATTACTTTTAATAAGATAATTTTTTTAAATAAAATAGTTTCTTATAACTACTTCTTATTTTTTTTTTTTAAAAAAAAATGATATTTTGTCGTTGTAATTCAATTAAAAAATATGTTTTAATATTTATATAATTTATTTTTAATAGATATATAATTTATTTTTAATAGATATATAATTTATTTTTAATAGATATATAATTTATTTTTTAATAGATAGTTATTAATTAAAATTAATACTAAATTCTATATAATATTAAAATATTTATTAAAATATTTATATCAGTAAAATTAATATTAAATTTAAATGTATTAATAAGTTTTAATATATAAATTAAATATATTTAATAATTATTTAAGCCAATATTACTTTGAAGCTTATAATAAATTTAAATTTTATAATATATTAAAATTTATATTAATTATTTAATAGGATTATTAATACCTGTATTATGTTATTATACAAAATATTATATTTTCATATTTATTAATAGTATATCGAATTATTCTTTATTTATTAATAGTATATCGAATTATTCTTTATTTATTAATAGTATATTGAATTATTTCATATTTAGAATTATTTCATATTTGTTAATATTATATTTGCATTTGTATATATATTAATATTATGTTATTATTGAATTAAAATTCTTATTAAATAATTAATTTTCATTTATCTTCTTAATTGAAACATATTTTACTAATTAAGGTTTTTATTAATTTTTTTACAAAATTTAGATGAAATTTTAATTTCTAAATCATATTACGATATATTATTTGTATATTGTATAATATATTGTATATTATAAAATTCAATCTTATACAAAATAACTTGCTATTAGTTATTTTTTGAAACATTAAAGGTATTAAAATTATTTATTTAAATATTAAATTTATCAGTGGATTATTATGAATATAACAGTTATTGGAACAGGGTATGTAGGTTTAGTAACAGGGACTTGCTTTTCAGAAATGGGAAATAATGTTTATTGTGTAGATATTGATGAAAATAAAATTAATTCCCTCAAAAACGGCATAATGCCTATTTATGAACAGCATTTAGAAAATATGGTTATCAAAAATCACAAGAAAGGGAATCTTATTTTCACTACTAAATTAAATGAAGGATTAGATATATGTGATATTTGTTTTATTGCTGTAGGTACTCCAATGGCATCTGATGGTTGTGCTGACTTGAATGTTGTTTTTCAAGTAGCTAAAAATATCGGAGAATTAATGTCTAAAGATCTTATAATTGTTACAAAATCAACAGTTCCTGTTGGAACAGGAGATAAAATTCAAAAAATTATACAAAAAGAACTTGATAAAAGGGGAGTTAACTATAAATTTCACATGGTTTCAAATCCAGAATTTTTAAAAGAAGGAACTGCTGTTGAAGATTCTATGAGGCCAGACAGGGTTATAATCGGTTCAAACCATGAAGAAACAATAAAAACAATTAAAGAACTTTATTCTCCTTATGTTAAAAACAACGATAGATTTATTGTAATGGATATTAGAAGTGCTGAAATGTCTAAATATGCTTCTAATGCAATGTTAGCTACTAGAATTTCTTTCATGAATGAGATAGCCAATATCTGTGAAAATGTAGGAGCAGATGTTAATCAAGTTCGTTTAGGTGTTGGAAGCGATAAAAGGATTGGTTATAGCTTTCTATATGCTGGTTGTGGTTATGGGGGAAGTTGCTTCCCAAAAGATGTTAGTGCACTTATAAAAACAGGTGAAATAGCAGGATATTCTCCTAAAATTTTAAAAGAAGTTGAAAATATAAATAACGAACAAAAAAAAGTTATTATTGACAAAATAAAAAGAAAATTTGGTGAAGATCTTTCAAACCTAAGTTTTGGCCTTTGGGGATTATCATTTAAACCTGGAACTGATGATATGCGCGAAGCTCCATCTGTTGTTATAATTAATGGTTTAATTGATGCTGGTGCAAAAATAAAAGCTTATGATCCTAAAGCTACTGAAATAGCTAAGAATATTTTTGAAAATAATGAAAATATTGAGTTTTGTAATAGTAAATATGATGTATTGGATAATAGCAATGGACTTATTATTGTGACTGAATGGAATGAATTTAGAAGTCCTGATTTTAATGAAATTTATAATAGATTAAATAATAAAATTATTTTTGATGGTAGAAATCAATTTGATAGAGAATTATTAAATAAACTTGGTTTTGAATATTACCAAATTGGTAATTAGTATACTGTAATTATTATTCTGCAACTATGTGCTATAAGTTCTAATTATTTATATTAATTTGTAATTTATATTATATTAATTTTCAACATATTTAGTAATTGGAATTGGATATCAAATTTATAATTAATCATAAAAGAATTAAATGTATTTTTATTTAATAGAATAAAGGAGGATAATATGAAAATATTGATAACTGGATATAATGGAATGTTAGGTTCTGATTTAGTTGAAACATTGAAAAACGAAAATAAACATGATTTAATCCTTACTGATGTTGAAGAATTAGATATAACTAACTTTGATGAAGTTATAAAAGTTTTTAAAAATGAAAAACCGGAAATTGTAATCAATGTAGCTGCCTATACTGATGTTGATGGTTGTGAGACTAACCAGGATTTAGCTTATAATGTTAATTCTATAGGGCCTAAAAACTTGGCTATTGCTTCAAACGAAATTAATGCTAAACTTTTACATATAAGTACTGACTATGTTTTTTCTGGAGAAGAATCTAAACCTTATAAAGAAGAGGATGTAATTGGCCCTAAAAGTTATTATGGTAAAACTAAACTCCAAGGAGAATTATTCATTAAAGAAAACATGGAGGAATATTTTATTATTAGGACTGCATGGCTATATGGGTTTAATGGCAAAAATTTTGTAAAAACAATGTTAGAATTATCAAAAAACAATAATAAAATCACTGTTGTTAATGATCAATATGGTTCTCCTACATTTGCAAAAGATCTGTCTAAAAGTATTTCTGAAATTATAAAAACAGATAAATATGGGGTTTATCATGTTACAAATAGTGATAGTTGTACTTGGTATGAGTTTGCAAAACAAATATTTGAATTAGCAAATATTGATGTTAATGTTATCCCAGTAACTACTAAAGAATATCCAACACCAGCTGAAAGACCAAAATATTCTGTACTTTCAAATGAAAAATGGGAAAATAATGGTTTTAAAAAATTAAGATCATATAAGGATGCTCTTAAAAGTTACATTGAACTTGAATTAGAAAATAGTGAATAGGAGGTATTTTAATGAAAGGCATTGTTCTGGCAGGAGGTTCTGGAACTCGACTTTATCCAATCACAAAAGCTATTTCTAAGCAACTTATTCCTTTATATGATAAACCAATGATTTATTATCCAATATCGGTTTTAATGCTTGCAGGTATTAAGGAGATACTCATTATTTCAACTCCTCATGATCTTCCTCAATATAAGAAATTACTTGGGAATGGTGAGGATTTAGGTATTTCTTTTTCTTATTGCGAACAAAAAGAACCAAAAGGGTTAGCTGAAGCTTTTATAATTGGAGAAGAATTTATTGGTTCTGATAATGTTGCCTTAGTTTTGGGAGATAATGTTTTTTATGGCCATAGATTGACCGAAATATTGAAAAATGCAGCTAAATTAGACGAAGGTGCAATTATTTTTGGATATTATACTAATAATCCTGAAGATTTTGGTGTTGTAGAATTTGATGATTATGGAAATGTCTTATCAATTGAAGAGAAACCAAATAATCCAAAATCGAATTATATAGTTCCTGGACTTTATTTTTATGATAATAATGTCATCAAGATAGCTAAAAATGTTAAACCTTCACTTAGGGGTGAATTAGAGATAACTTCTATCAATGAAGAGTATTTAAAACAAAATAAACTCAAAGTTGAACTTCTTGGTAGAGGCATGGCTTGGCTAGATACCGGTACCCATAATGGTCTTTTAGAAGCAGCTAACTTCATAGAGACTGTTCAAAAAAGGCAAGGTTTATATATTGCTTGTTTAGAGGAAATAGCTTATTATAAAGGTTATATTTCTAAAGAGAAGCTTATTGAAATATCTGATAATTTGAAAAAAACAGATTATGGTAAATATCTGTCTAAGTTAGCTAATAATCGATAAATGATATAATACTTATAAATTTTTAATAATGATTATCAATTTAATTATGATTATTATTAAAATTAATGTTATTATAAATTATTAATAATTATAATAAATTTTTCATGAGCAATATTAATAATCATGATAATAATTTAAAAATTGATAATACATAATTTTGAAAAATAATGTATAATAAATAAAATAGTATATTAAATAGTATATTCTAAATTATAGAATATAAAATGCTTTTTGATAATTATTTAATCTTGAAAAGTTGCCTTTATTATATTTTAAAAGGCATTTTAATTGTAAAATATAAAAATTTTTGCTTTCATAAAGAAGTTTGTAAAAATTTTTATTTTTATGATATTATATATAATGTAATAACTATATTTATGTAATAGGGTAATATTTTGGCTAATAAATTATTAATTTAATTAATTGTAGCTAATAATTAGTTATTAATTTGTATTATTAATTTAATTTGAAATTTCATAGGTTCAATTATATAATTTTTAAATTTGCCTAGATTTAAATTTAAAGTTAGTAGCTAATTTTTGAAATATATAATTATGAACTTTTTTAGAAGATAAATGTTTCAGTTGTTTTATTAGTTTATTGAAACATTTTACATATTTTTGTTTACTTAATTAAATATTTTATTTGATATAAAGGTGTATTTTTGTGCTGAGTAATCTTAAAAAATTTTTGGTTTTAAATAGTGTATCATCTGCTACCTCATCATCATTGGGAAATTTTAATGATAAGGTTAAAAAAGTTAGATTGTTAAAATATGATAATTTAAGAGGTTTGGGGATATTATTAGTAGTTTTATTCCATTTAATGAATCCTTTTTCTAGTGTTCCTTTTTATGGTGCAATTGCGAAAAGTTCTATGATTATTATAATGCCAGTTATATTTTTTGTAAGTGGTTACTTTTCTAAGGTTGACGAAAATACTGAAATAAAAGCTTTTAAAGGAATTTTTATACCCTATATATTCTTCTGTACACTTTGGATTATTTTTACAGTTATTGTATTAGGTTCTAATATTCCTAAAATGCCTTATATAGTCCCTGCAAGAGGTTTATGGTATTTATTAACTCTATTTTTAATGAGATTATTCCTACCAATATTTGTTAGAATTAAGCATTTCTTCTGGATAATGATAGCAGGATCTTTATTAATAGGCTTAGTTACTTTTGGATCAAATATATTTGCATTCACTAAGTTTATTTATTATTTACCTCTTTTCATGTTAGGTTATTATTTTAAAAACTCTGATTATTACTTAAACACAATTAATCCTAAATTAAAAGGGTTATTTTTAAAAATAAAAGATTTCTTTGTTAATTATAAATTAATAACCTTTGGAATTTTAGCTTTATTATTAATATCTCTTACTTTTGTATTTAGAACATATCCTTCAGGATTTTTTTCTTTTGAACTTAGCTATTCTCAACTAGATTTAGGTAATAAAATTGGAATGTTAATGAGATTGCTTGTGCTTCTTGCTAGTTTATTTGCTGTAATATTGATGAACTATCTCATGACTGACAAAGAAACATTTCTAACTAAAATAGGTAAAAATTCATTAGCTGTCTATGTTTTACATTTTTACTTCACTAGAATATTAGATATATACTTTATACATTCTGATCTAGGGTCATTTTTATTGGATAATCCTTATTTGGCCGGTGTTTACATTGTAATAACTGCTTTAATAATCACATATGTTTTATCAAGAGATTTCATAACAAACATATTAAATAAGATATTTGACATAATATCTAAAATATTTATTAAGCCTGCTCCTAATTAGGCTTATTTATATTTTAAAATTTTAATTTATACTATACTATTATGGGTTTATGTGTTACTGAATTAATTAAATAAGATTAATTCTACTAATTAATAAATTAATAAATTCACTCAATGATTTTCATGAAAACGGAATTAATTATAAAAGAATGCATTGTTAAGAGTAATAATCTATATATTAATGTTAATTGTGATATTGATTATGATCCTGATGTTTTTGAACCTAAATTAAAAATAAATTTTTTTAATGGCAAAAATAATTTGATATTGCCTGTTCTAATTACTAATAGGCGATATATATCTTTTAAAAATTTAGATTCTTTAGAATTTTCTCAAAAATTTGAAATAAATGATATATTTCTAGATAAAAAATGGAAAGAAATTAAATTTTATTTATCTTTACACTATGGAAATCATATTGTTACAGATTTTTCTTTTGATTTGGATAACGATATAAATAATGATTTTGTTTCAAAATACCTCATTGAAAATGATGAAAATCAGATTAAATTAATTAAAATAAACGATAAGAATAATTTAAATATTTTAAGGCATGTTTTATCACTTTTTATAAGAATAATAGCACTAATTATATCAATATTTTTAATTCCTTTCTTTATTTTCGAATCTATTTTTATAATGATCAAAACTCCTGATTTAAATTCTTCAGGAGGAGATTTATATTTAGAAGATAAAAATGTTATTAAAAGAGGAATAAGACATATATTATGGAGAATATCTTCATTTTCCAATTTTCCCGTTGAAAAATTATTTATAAATTTCAAAAATTACATGTTAAATAAAATTTATCAATTAGCTGTATTAATCTATCAAAAAGAAAATACTGTAATGTTTATCTCAGAAAGAGGACAAAATTTAACAGGAAATCTCAAATTTGTGTATGATTATATAAAAAATAATGAAAATACTAAAAACGTTAATATTAAGGTTTCAACCATAAATCAAAGTTTTCCAATTACTAGCTTTAGTCATAAGTGGAATACTTACAAGGATATGGCTAGTTCTAATGTTATTTTATTAGATAATTATTTTAGCCCAGTAAATATTTTGAATTTTAATAATCAAACTTTAATTCAGTTATGGCATGCAGCAGGGGCTTTTAAAACTTTTGGATTTACAAGATTTGGAAGACCTGGAGGCCCAAAACTTGATTCTAAAAATCATAGGAAATATGACATGGCTACAGTTTCAAGTCGTGCTGTTATAGAATGTTATTCAGAGGCTTATGGAGTTTCTTCAGATAAAATTCTTCCATTAGGTATCCCAAGAACAGATATATTTTTTGATACTGATTATATCGATTCAACTAAAGAAAATTTCTATAAAAAATATCCTCAGTTAAAAGACAAGAAAATTATACTATTTGGGCCTACATTTAGAGGAACTAATAGAAGAAATGGCTATTATCCTATAAAGAAATTTGACCCTATTAAAATTTATAATGATTTGAATCAAGAATATGCAATAATTATAAAAAGACATTTTTTTATAAACAATAAATTTAAAATTCCTAATGAATATTCTGATTATATACTTGATTTGGATATTAATGAAGATATAAATGATTTACTTTTTGTCACGGATATTCTAATTACAGATTATTCTTCTACAGTATTTGAGGCTTCTTTATTAGATGTTCCTATGATTTTCTATGCATTTGATTTAGATGATTATATTTCTAATCGTAGCTTTTATTTTGAATATAAGAGTTTTGTCCCTGGAAAAATAACTTATACTCAAGATGAGCTAATTAATTCTATTAAAAATAATGATTTTGAGGACTATAAAATAAAAGACTTTAAGGATAAGTTCTTTGAAGAAATTGATGGGAAATCAACAGAAAGAATTATAAATTATATTTGTAATGTTTTAGAAAAAAATAAAAAGAAATAGAATAAAAATAAAAAATAAGCTAGATAATAATGGCTAATAAATAAAAATTAAATAAAAATTAAATCATATTAAAAAAACTAAAAATAAAACAAAAAATAGAGAATATTATAGCTTAAAATCCTATTAAACATCTCTATAATCTATTTCATTAGTATATGTAATATTATTTATTTTATTTTTCTGAATATTGTTTTTTATGAACTGATTATTGAATGCTTTATTAACAACAATACCAATACCTGAATTGCTAATTATTCTATTTAGCTTAATATAGTTATTATCTGAGCGCTCTAAAAACAAACCATGCTTTCCGTTATATTTTATTGTATTTCTGATTATCGTATTTCCTTTGTTTTTTTCTTCACCAGAATACAATAATATGCCAAATAATGAATTTTTGTAAATTAAATTTTCACGAACTATATTTTTAGTAGCAGCATCTAAAATAACTATTCCACAAGAATTATTATTATTTCTTATTTTATTTGAAAGTATTTTGTTACTTGAACCATAAATAATAATGGATCCATCATAGGGTCTATTATAAGCAGGATCATAGAAAATGTATCCAGAACTTTTATGATTTTCTACAATATTTTTTTGTATTGTGTTATATTTTCCTTTAACTGTTATTTGTTGTAATGTTAAACCAGAAACTTTTGTTTTATCAGCATTAATCGTTAATGACCTAATTTTTACCTTACCCTTTGTCTTAATAGTAATTGACTTCTTCAATGTTAAATCTAAGTTTTTATGATTTGCTGTTTTAAAAATAACAACATCTTTATTTTTAACATTCTTAAAAATACTTTTAATTTTCTTATCAGAATCTTTTTTATCTATTTGGTATGTTTTAGCATCAATTCCACTCATTCCAATAACTAGAGTAGAAAACAATAAAACTACAATTAAAACATGTTTTAATTTCATAATTTCACCCACTACTAAAAGATAAATAGGCTGACACTTTTATTTCTAATTATACATTTTATTTATCTTTTATCATTTTATCATTCGAGATATCTTTCCTTTAACTTTTTGGAAAAATGTCCTATTTTTTAGTTTAATTTCATTTTTAAGTTTTTTATTTTCTTTATTTAATTTTTCATTATTGTTTGTTAGCTTATTTATCTCTCTATCTTTTTTTGTGATTTGATTTACCATGTCCATACTTGGTCTTAGCCATTTGTCAAGAGTGGTTTTCATTAATTGGAATTGGAATTCTTTTCGTTCTTCTTCAGTAAAACTAGTTTTTTTGATATCTTCAATAGTATTTTTATCTTCATTTTCATTTATAAATTTTTTTATTGTCCCTATTAATTTTTCACGAGTTTCTAGATGTTTTCCCCAATTTGGAGCAGGGTTCATAAAATCAAAATTATATTTGTCTTGCATAAAATCCTCAGGGCTAACACATTCAACCCAATTTCTATATGGATCAAACCTTGACCATTTAGGATTTAATGGTATCCATAAGACTGGTACTCCCATTGCTAGGCAGGGTAGTGTTGCATGTAGTCTTATTGTTACTACGCATTTAGCATTTTGATAGATTTTTAGTCGTTCTTCAACATTTTTGGCCCTTTCTTCCCAAGTCATTTCATAGAATTGATTTTCAGGGTCACGATTTATGTGAGTATAATTTCTTATCTCTATATCTTCACCTTTCAATTGATTTCTTATTTTTTCTTCTACATCTTTTGGTAAATCAACTAGACAAATATATTCTTTTTTAGGTTTAGTTTTTTCAAATTCTGGTAATGTTAGTGTGATACAACCTGAAAAAAAGCTATCTATTGAAAGTCTTTTAAATGATCTTTCGGTTGGCTTGTCTCTGCATCCTATAGGTCCATAACTTCTTAAATAATCTCCACCCAAACCTTCAAACCCTTCATCAACTAAGGGAGATGCTTTCCCTTCTATTGTCTTCCTTATCATGTGCATTCCTACGAATAGGGGGAGTATGTTTGGGGATGGTGGCCAGTTCCATTTTTTCCTAAACATCCATGCACTCATTATGACACTTACTGCTTCATTGTTTTCACTTTTGAATGTGTCTAATTCTTCTCTATCGACCATATAGTCTATTTGAGGTAGGAATCTTGATGATGCGTAAGCTTGAATATCATCACCTAAATTTTTTGTATATCTATGATATAATACTCCATATTTCATTTAATTTGCTCCAAATTTAGATTTTTATAGTAAATAAATTATATAAGTAAATAAATTATATAATTAATAATATGGCATTTAATGATATATTTTTAATAAAATTTTGCCATGTAATATTTTTAAATAAATTGTGAGTTTTTATTTTTTCAATTCTCTTTTTAACTCTTCTATTTCATTAACCATATCCATACTTGGTCTTAGCCATTTGTCAAGAGCGGTTTTCATTAATTGGAATTGGAATTCTTTTTGTTCTTCTTCAGTAAAACTAGTCTTTTTGATATCTTCAATAGTAGCTTTATCTTCATTTTCATTTATAAATTTTTTAATTCTTTTAATCATTTTTTTCCTAGTTTTCAAATGATCTCCAGAATTTGGATCAGGATTTACAAAATCAAAGTCATAATTGTCTTTCATAATATCTTTAGGACTTACTACTCTAACCCATTTTCTATATGGATTAAATCTTCCCCAATTAGGACTTTTTAAAACCCATAAGACTGGTACTCCCATTGCTAGGCAGGGTAGTGTTGCATGTAGTCTTATTGTTACTACGCATTTAGCATTTTGATAGATTTTTAGTCGTTCTTCAACATTTTTGGCCCTTTCTTCCCAAGTCATTTCATAGAATTGATTTTCAGGGTCACGATTTATGTGAGTATAATTTCTTATCTCTATATCTTCACCTTTCAATTGATTTCTTATTTTTTCTTCTACATCTTTTGGTAAATCAACTAGACAAATATATTCTTTTTTAGGTTTAGTTTTTTCAAATTCTGGTAATGTTAGTGTGATACAACCTGAAAAAAAGCTATCTATTGAAAGTCTTTTAAATGATCTTTCGGTTGGCTTGTCTCTGCATCCTATAGGTCCATAACTTCTTAAATAATCTCCACCCAAACCTTCAAACCCTTCATCAACTAAGGGAGATGCTTTCCCTTCTATTGTCTTCCTTATCATGTGCATTCCTACGAATAGGGGGAGTATGTTTGGGGATGGTGGCCAGTTCCATTTTTTCCTAAACATCCATGCACTCATTATGACACTTACTGCTTCATTGTTTTCACTTTTGAATGTGTCTAATTCTTCTCTATCGACCATATAGTCTATTTGAGGTAGGAATCTTGATGATGCGTAAGCTTGAATATCATCACCTAAATTTTTTGTATATCTATGATATAATACTCCATATTTCATTTAATCTGCTCCAAAAATAGTTTTCTGTGAAAAATGCCACATGATTTTTATTATTATAAAATTCTGAATAATTATTATAAATAATTTATATTGTAATATTATTACTATTTGTCTCTTAATAATATTTATACTAGTAAAATTAGAGTTTTAAATTAGATTATTAATTAATTTATAATTTTTATTATTTTAATTATATTATTTTAAATTTCAATATTTTAAATTTCAATATTTTAAATTATAATTTTTTAAATTATAATATTTTAAATTATAATATTTTTTATATAATAATTTTTTATTTTTTAAATTATAATTGCCTTATTATCTCTTTAAATATTAATTTTTAATATTTATGCTTAGTATTTATAATACTATTGTGATTTCTTATAATTTCAGATATTTTCTATAATTTCGGATATATTTATTCTATTATATATTTAATTATTATTTATATATAATTTTTATATAATAATATTTTTAATAATATTATTTACTTTTATCTTCTTTTATTCATATTCAATTTTATATTTATATTTTTTAGATTTTTTATATAAAATTTAATTATTTTACAATATAGTTATTTTATAAGGTAATAATTAAAAAAATAAATATTAGTTCTTTTAATTAAATTTAAAATAATTTAGTAGCTTATTATATATATTATTTTGAGAAAGAAGATTTTTAATTTCATTATTTTCATTAATTTCGACTTTCCAGCTATTTTTCGCAATTTTAAATTCTTTAACTCTTTCTTTAACTTCTTCCTTTTTCAATTTTGAGGTTGTTTCAATAGGGAGTGATGAATTTTTTCTTAATAAATCATCTATAGGAAGTTTTTTAAGATTAAAATCTTCATCATAAGCAGTTTTAATCTTATTTTTTTTCCAAAATTTTAAATAGTTATTAAATCTATCGGTATGGCCTTTTTCAGGTGAATTAAAATCAACATTTTCAATAATATCCAAAACGGAATCAAATTCAATTAATTCATTTTCAGTTATATTTGTCAATCTATGAAAATCTGCTAATTCTCGCATTCTTCCATCTTTAACAATCATTATACTTGGTGTACCTGCTATTGTGGCCATTATATTTCCATGCAATCTTGCTCCAAAGCTTAAATCAATCTTTTTTAAAAAATCTATCCATCCTTGGGCATTTATTGGGGCTCGAACACGGTTATTTTTATAAGCTGGTGATTCCAAATCAACTGGATACACTTCGCTTTTTTGTTTTAGATTTGGTCTTCCGATATATGTTAATCTAAGTTCTGATCTCCATTGTGGAATAAAATAGTAATTTGAAAATTCTTGCATTGTTTTAAAAATAAAATTATTTATTTTTGAGGAATATAAACCAGAATTTATAGATATTAGAGATTCTTTTGTTATCTTTTTATCTCTAATTTTTAAATGATTTCCAAATGAAAACATTGCTGGACAACCAATCACCATGAAATCTTTTTTTTCTTTAAATCCTAAATTAGACAAATAATTCCCTGTTATTCTGCCCCTTACTCCTATAATAGTTCCATTGTCACGGATTGCATTTATAAAATTAGTAACATGTTCATCAAATGGAAAATTTTCATATCCATCACTTTTTATATCTGTAGAAACTCCAATTCCTGCAACAACAAAAGGAATTTCAAGATTTTCAATGAAACTAGTGTATTTTATCAAATGATTTATAAATCCTTCTCTAAATCCATTTGCCATAGGACAGATATATGCTGAATACTTTTTATTAATCATTTCAGCATCTTTTAATGTTATTCTTCCTCTATCTACACCATAATAGTCAGGTAAAAGTTCTGTTTCTTTGTTTATTAATGTCCTATAAACTCCAAATTGATATGCTAAATTTCCTAAATTTCCTCCAAATGCATTTCTTGCAATAAGTTGTCCTGGAGTAAAATTCATTAATGGAGATGTTCCAGATCTAACTAATATTTTCATAAACAATCACTTTTTGTTTGTAAATAATAATTTTGTAGATAGATAACCACTCAAACAATCAATCATCTTAAAATACTTTTTGTAAATTTCATATATATTTATTTATCCATTTTATTTTTTAAAATTCTACAAAATCTTAATTTTCTTAATAATCTATAATTATTTTATATTATATCCATTATTAAATTATTTAATAAATTATAATATTCATTTTAATAGATTATAATATTCATTTTAATAGATTATAATATTTCAAATATTTAAATATTAAATTCAATAATAATATTAAGTTTTGATAATTTTTAATTTAAAATATGTCTTTTTTATACTATTATAATTAGATTCTTGGCACTTTTATAATTAGAATAATTTATAATAATAATTAAAATTATTATTTTTATAATATAATTAATATAATATAATTAAAATATTATTTTAATTAAAATATTATTTTTATAAAATAACTAAAATATTATTAAATTTATACTATAATTATAAATGTTATAAATTATAAAATTTTATTAATATGCACTTTATATACAAATTTATTTGCATTATTCTTTGAAATACTTAAAACAGTAGAAAAATTTGATTTAAGTATTGCTTCTGGATTAAATTATAGGTAATTGTTGTTTAAATTAAGTAATTATTGTTTAAATTAAAATTTACATACTTATTATTATTTTATTTTATTAATATTTGAGGAAATAACATGATATTTGCAGCTATTTTAGCAGGTGGAACAGGAACTAGGATGGGAAATGTCGAGAAACCAAAGCAATTTTTATTATTAGGAAAAAAGCCTATTATAATACACACTATTGAGAAATTTTATATAAATGAAAATTTAGAGAAAATAGTTGTATTATGTCCAAAACAATGGATTAATTATACTGAAGACCTTGTAGCTAAATATATACCAAATTCTAAAAAAATCGTGGTTATAGAAGGAGGTAGCATTCGTAATGAAACTATTATGAATGCTATTAGTTATATAGAAGACAATTATGATGTTGAAGATGAGGATATTATTATTACTCATGATTCAGTTAGGCCCTTTATAACTCATCGAATTATTGAAGACAATATAAAATTTGCAAAAAAATTTGGGGCTTGTGATACAGTAATTCCTGCAACAGATACAATTGTAGAAAGTAATAATGGTAATTTCATTACCAATATTCCAAATAGACAAAATATGTATCAAGGGCAAACTCCTCAGTCATTTATTTTAAAAAAATTAAAAAGACTTTATAATATGGTTCCAGAAGAAGATAAAGAAATTTTAACAGATGCTTGTAAGATTTTTACAATTAACAATGAAAAAGTTTCACTTGTTAATGGAGAAGTTACTAATATTAAAATTACATATCCTAATGATTTGAGAGTAGCAAATTCAATTTTAAAAGGAGAATAATATAGTTAAAATAATATAAAATAAAATATATATTTTGTGAAATTGGATTTTTTAAGAAAATATATCGGTTGAAACAATGATTAATACAGTATATCGCTTAGTTTCTCCAAAATTATTTGAAGAAATTTATGATGAAGCAGAAGATTTGGAAAATAATGTTGTGGTTAGACCTACTTATCTATCAATCTGTCAGGCAGATCAAAGATATTATAATGGAAGTAGGGATCCTGAAACATTAGCTGAAAAACTTCCAATGGCTTTGATACATGAAGGAATTGGGGAAGTTGTTAGTGATAATACTGGAACTTTTAGAGTTGGTGAGTTGGTAGTAATTATTCCAAATACTCCAATGGAGAAAGATGAAGTTATATCTGAAAATTATTTAGAAAGTAGTAAATTTAGGGCTAGTGGTTTTGATGGATTTATGCAGGATTATATTATTTCAAATCCTGAAAGACTTGTTAAATTACCTAATAATATTAATAAAGAAGTTGCTTCATTTACTGAACTTATTAGTGTAAGTGTTCATTCAATTACTAGATTTTCTAAAATTTCTCATAATAGGAAAGATAAAATCGGAATTTGGGGTGATGGAAATTTAGGTTATATAACCTCTCTTTTACTTAAAATATTTTTCCCAGAATCTAAAATCATCATATTTGGAAAAAATGAAGAAAAACTAAATATATTTACTTTTGCTGATGAAACATTTAAAATTAATGAAGTTCCTCAGGATTTGAGAGTTGATCATGCTTTTGAATGTGTTGGTGGTAGAGGCTCACAACTTGCAGTAGATCAAATTATTGATTTAATTAATCCAGAAGGAACTATTTCTCTTTTAGGAGTTTCTGAATATTCAGTACCTATTAATACTAGAATGATTCTTGAAAAAGGTTTATTTTTATTTGGAACTAGTAGGAGCGGTAGAAAAGATTTTATTAAAACAATAGGGTTATTTGAAAAATATCCAAAAATATTGAAATATTTAGAAAATATTGTCAATGATGTTGTTGAAATTAACTCTTTAAATGATATTAATCTAGCTTTTGAGAGAGATTTTAATTCCGATTTTGGTAAAACTGTTCTTGTATGGAAAAAATAATTTTTAATATTTATATTTTCAATTTTGTTTTTGCCTTAATAATAAAATCATTTTCATAAAATTTTATATTATAAATAAATTTAACACTATAAATTTATTAACAATGATGACAAAATAAAAATATTATCGTCTTCTATAATAGTATTTTTAATATAATACTTACATGATATTTTATTAAGATACTTTTTAGTAGATTTATTAATTTAATCATTGATATTTATTAATTTATTATTAGATTTATTATTATATTACTAGATTTATTATTATATTACTAGATTTATTAATTTATATGGGATTTATTATTATATTACTAGATTTATTTTATTTAAATTTATTAAATTCTAGTATTTGTTAGTATGTTTATTGAATCATATTTTTTTTATAATTAATCTTATTTAAATTGATTTTTTCATAATTGGCACACGTTTGAGGATAATAATGGCATTTGAAAGTATAACGAACAATAGGTTTATTCTAAATTTCATGAAATATAGGTATCTATTGTATGAACTTGTTAAAAAGAGTGTAAAGCTAGAATATCGGAGATCTTTTTTAGGGATTTTTTGGATATTTTTAAGTCCTTTATTATATACAATTGTTTTAACCATAGTATTTTCAACTTTTTTAGGTAAAACTATTGAAAATTATCCTGTTTATTTATTATGTGGGAGATTAGCTTTTGATTTTTTTTCAGGAGGAACAAAAGCTTCTTTAAATTCATTAAAAAAGGCTTCAATTATAAAAAGGATTTATGTTCCGAAGTATATATATCCTTTAGCTAGTGTTCTTGGGAAATATGTAACATTTTTAATGTCATTAATTGTTTTAGCTCTTCTTGTAATTGTTACAGGAGTTGTTTTAACTTGGCACGTATTTTCATTAATTTTACCATTCCTTCTTTTGTTTTTTTTGACATTAGGGGTTGGTTTGACACTTGCTACAATTGTAGTTTTCTTTAGGGATGTTCAACATTTATGGGGAGTTTTTACTACCTTGTTGATGTGGTGTAGTGCATTATTTTATCCAGTATCAATTGTTCCTGAGAAATATCAATTTATTTTCCAATATAATCCGATATTTCAGATAATTGACATGATTAGACGATCTGTAATTTATGGGCAATCATATGATCCTTTTCAAGTATTTTATGTTCTAGGGATAACAATATTTTTCCTTGTATTGGGCATTGCTCTTTTATTTAAGTATCAAGACAAGTTTATACTTTATATTTAGGTGATAATTTGGGTGAGAAGGTTATTGATGTTGATAATGTTTCTGTAAGGTTTAACTTAAAAAGACAAGGAAAATTTAGCATAAAAAATTATTTTAAAGATCTTAAAAATAGGGAATTAATGTTTCAAGAATTTTGGGCTCTTCAAAATATTAACCTTGAGGTTGAAAAAGGAGATAGGTTAGCTATATTGGGATTAAATGGGGCAGGAAAAAGTACTTTACTTAAAGTAATTGCAGGAGTAATGAAACCAAGCAAAGGGACTGTTGAAACTAAAGGAAGAGTAGTTCCATTATTAGAATTGAGTACGGGCTTCGACAAGAGTTATACTGGACGAGAAAACATATTTCTTAGAGGAGCAACTCTAGGTTTTTCAACAAAATATATGGAAGAGAAATTTGATGAAATAGTTGATTTTGCAGAGATTAGAAAATTTTTAAATGTTCCAGTATCAAATTATTCCTCTGGAATGAGAGCAAGATTAGGTTTTTCAATTTCAACAATGGTTAATCCAGACATACTAATTTTAGATGAAGTTCTTTCAGTTGGGGATGCAAAATTTAGGAAAAAAAGTTTTAAAAAAATGATGTCTCTGATAGAAAATAGAAATACTACTGTTTTATTTGTATCTCATTCAATAAAACAAGTTAAGGATTTATGTAATAAAGCAATATTATTAGAAAATGGTAAATTAATAATGGACGGAAATGTAGACGACGTTGCTGAAGTATATACTGAAAGTGTTAATAAATAAATTTTTAAAGGTTATTTATTATGAATTTTAAATATAAATTATTTGCTTCTATATTTAATTTTTTTAGTTTTTTCACTAGTGAAAAAAAAATTAAAAATAATAAAAATATTTCATTTATCATGGATGAAATAGATGAGATTTCTTTAAATAGCAATTTATCTTATATAAAGAGGGAATTAGATAATAGGGACAAGTTTAAATATAATTATATTTATAAATCTAGCTATTCTTTTGATAAATCAAAATCATTTAAAGATAAATTTAAAAAATTTTTTTATTTATTAAACTTCTTTTTTATAAAAACATATAAATTATCTAAATCTCATTTTGTTTTTTTAAATGATAATTTTTTCCCAATTGCATATATGAACTTTAAAGATAATATTAAAATAATACAGTTATGGCATGCTCCTGGAGCTTTTAAAAAATTTGGATTTCATACCACAGATGATAATAATATTAAAGAATTATTAAAAATGAGTGGAAGTAAAATTGATCATTTAATTGTTACATCATCTAATATTTCTGAAATTTATCAAAAAGCATTTCAAGTTGATGAAAAAAAGATATTGCCATTTGGAATTCCTAGAATTGATTACTATTTTGACAAAAATAATATTAATCCGGATAATGTAAGAAATATCCGAACAAAATTTGAAGAAAAGTATCCTGAAGTTAAAGGGAAAAAAATAGTGCTTTATGCTCCGACATTTCGTGAAAATAAATCTTTAAATGATAAAATTACGGTTAATTTTGATGGAAACCTATTTAAATCAAATTTAGGAGATGAATATTTTTTAATATTTAAATCTCACCCAAAATATAATATTTCCACGGTTAAAAATTCAATTGATATATCTAAACACGATAATGTTCAAGAAATTTTGCTGATTTCTGATATTTTGATTACGGATTATTCTTCTATAATGATAGAGTTTGCTGTTCTCCTTAAACCAATTATTTTCTATCCTTTTGATTTAGAATATTATATTTCAAATGAAAGAGGTTTCTATTTTGAATATAATGATGTGCCTGGACCTATAGCTAATGATACTAATGAAATAATTGAAATCATAAAAAATAATAATTTTGACATTGATAAAATTAAAAAATTCGTATTTAGAAATTATGATTACTTAGATGATAAATCTTCTAAAAGGATAGTTGACTACATATTGTCAGAAAATTAGGCTAATTTCTTATTTTCAGAAATATTTTTTTTATTATATAGTATTCACTATTTTAATATTATTCTCATTAATACTTCTTTTAAAATAATAATAACCTTATTTAAGCATATGTTTTTTATTTATTTTTATTTAATTTATTATAATTTTTAATAACTTTTATATATATTTAAATAATTTTAAATCTATATTTATTTTATATAATATTTTTAATCTTATTAAAAATGAGCATATTATTTATTATATCTATTATTTAGTTATATAATGAATTCTAATTATATATAATAAAGGTGTTATATGAAACCAATACTTGAAATCACTGATCTAAATATTATTAATAGTATATTAAACATGTCTATATCAATTAAATTTAGATATGATGATATCAATGTTCCTAGATTAGGAATTATCTTTAGTAATGAATTAGAAAATAGAAGATTGCCTTTTAAAATTACAAGTTTTAACATAGATCATGTTTCGAAATGTTGTTTCATATCAGCTAATGAAAAATTTGAAATTGATAATCTTTTTTTGGATAAAGATTTTATTGGAGATATTAATATTAATTTTAGCTTGATTTATGGTAATGAAATTATCGAAAATTTTTCAATTAAATATCTTAATATAAATAGGCCAGCCAATTTTAAAAAAATGTATTACCTTCCAAAATTTGAACTAAATAAATTATATTTGGAACCAAATGAAGAGATATTGAGAAATTTAATTAATAATAAGCAAGATATTAAATACAGAACATTGAAAAAGTTAAATAGCTTTTTTTTAGGAATTATTTCAATCATATCTTTTCCTTTTTTCTTCATTGATGGCTATTTAGCTTCAAAAGGTTTATTAGATAAGTCACCAAATTTTTATCAAAAAAATAATACATTTGGGTCTATTTTAATGCATATAAATTGGAAAACATCAATTTTAGCTGGTTTTATATATAGCAAAAGATTGTTAAAAATAGGAATTATGGGGTTTCTTTATAAATTTTTTAAGCATAAAAAAATTGTAAATAATAGAATCTTATTCTTGTCTGAAAGAAAAAACTATTTGTCTGGAAATTTTCAATCTGTTTATAATATTTTAAGTAATGATAATGAAATAGAAATTGTTAAGTTTTTGTTAAATAAAAAAATTAAAGATTTTAATATTTTTGACATGATTCATTTTGTTAACTTTATTTCTACTTCTAAAATAATATTATTAGATGATTTCTATCCTAATATTCATAATTTTAATCTTAAAAATGAAGTAAAACTTATTCAACTATGGCATGCAGCAGGAGCTTTTAAAACTTTTGGATTTTCAAGGTTAGGTAAAATTGGAGGGGTTGATCAGAGTTCTTCAAACCATCGTAGTTATGATTATGCAATAGTAAGTTCTAATGAAATAAAAAGATTTTATAGTGAAGGATTTGGGATTTCAGATGAAAAAGTAGTAGTAACGGGTATTCCAAGGACTGATATATTTTTTGATGATGGATATAAAAAATATGTTTTGAATAAGATTTATGATGAATTTCCAATGCTTAAAAATAAAAAAATTATATTATTTTCTCCTACATTTAGGGGGGAAGGTAAAGATGATGCTTATTACCCTATGGAAAAATTTAATATAGAAAAATTTTTAGATTCATTAAATTCTAATATTAAACAACACTCTACTTGCACTGAAAAAATTAATAAATTGGGCAATGAAAAATCCGACAATGAATTCAAAAAAAAATATAATAAATGCGATTCTGACTATGTTTTAATAATAAAACAACATCCATTTATTAATAAAAAAATAGAGATACCTGAAAAATATAAGAACAATGTTTTCGATTTTTCTAATACATATGAAATTAATGATATTTTGTTTATTACAGATATATTAATCACTGATTATTCATCAGTAGTTTTTGAAGCATCAATTTTAGATATTCCAATGTTATTTTATTGTTATGATTTTGAGGAATATTTGGCGGATAGAGGTTTTTATTATGATTTTAATAACTTTGCACCAGGAAAAATTGTATATGCCTTTGAAGATATAGCTAAATGCATAAAATCCGAAGATTTGGATAAATTTAAAATTGATAAATTTAAAAATAGATTTTTTGAGGATTTTGATGGAAAATCTTCTAAAAGAGTTTTTGATTTAATAAAAAAATTGATTAATTTGGATAATAAATGAAAGTTTTCAAATAATCATTATAAGTTTTTAAATTACTATAAATGAAAATTTAATGTTTAATAAAAGCTATTTCATGTTATTACAAATTAAAAATTTTTAAAATTATAATTAAAGTAAATTTTTCTATCATTAATGGAAAGGAGGAATTATTATTAGCTATAGGTTTTCAATTATTGTACCTGCATATAATGTGGAAGAAAATATCTCTGATACTCTTGATTCAATTTTAAATCAGAGTTTTCAAAATTTTGAGGTTATAATAATTAATGATGGTTCTACAGATTCAACACAGAAAATAATTGATAAATATTCTAATAAATATTCTAATGTCAATGTTATAATCCAAGAGAATCAAGGAGTAGCTATTGCCCGTAATAATGCTTTAGATGTAGCTAAAGGAGAATATATAGGATTTTTAGATCCAGATGGTGACCTTTTTGCTGAAGATTCTTTTTATCATATTAATGAAACCATAAATTTCCATGAATCTAATGGTGAAACTCCTGATTTAATTATAGGTCCACAAACTACTGTTGATACTTGGTCAAAAAGGTCTTATAAAAATGCAAAAGAACTTTCTCTTTCAGATGATATTCTTCCTCATGATGAAAGGATAATTTGGACTATGTTAATATTAAATAAGATGTTTAGAAGGGAGAAAATTTTGGAAACAGGTGTTAAAATGCCTATTTTAACTCATGCAAGTGATGCTGGATTTTTCTTTTCTTTTTTATATAATTGTAAAAAAATTGTGGGTTGCCCTCATGATTTTTTAATATATAAAAAAAGATTATTCTTAGAAGATTCATCTCTTTCACAGGATTCCAATTTCAATTCTGTTAATTCTTATTATGACTCTTATAAAATCATATTGAACTCTTTTAACGCTTATTGTATCAATTATAAGAATGAATTGAAAAAATATGGCCAAAATGATAGATTATATGAATTTGAAAGAAATGCTTTAAAATATATCGATACTCTGATATATAAGGAGCTCACTGCTCTATTTATTAATATAACCTATAGATTTTTTTGGAGATCGGATATTAAAACATTAAAGCGATGTAAGGAAATTATTAATCAATTAAGAGATGATTTATTCCCTGGAACATGGACTAAGGTAGTGGAAAATAATAGTGATCTCAAAATGAGTGATTTAATAGTTAAACACGATGAAATGGCAAAAAATCCAATAATTTCTATAATTTTGACTGATTTGAGAATCAATAATGGAGATAAAATTGCTTTAGATTTAGATTCTTTAAATAGGACTATTTTAAATTGTTATAATTCACATTTCCCTTCTTTTGAATTAATTATTTCAGAAGAGTTGTTTAATAGTTTAAATAATGAAATAATAAATAAGCCAAATATTCAGGTTGTTAAATCTAAATCAAATGAAGAATTTAAAAACAATGCTGTTAATAAATCTAAAGGAAAATTTTTATTTTTCATTGAAGAAGATATTCTTTTCTCACCAATACTATTTAAAAAAATGTTTGATAAACTTAATATGGAAAATTATGACTGGGTTTTATTCCCTATGGATCCAGTTATTGATAAAAAATTTTCTAAAAATGATCAATATACGATAAACGAATTTTCAAAAAGAGAAACAATTAATTCCAATTTAAAACATGATTTTTTATTATCTGATAAGCTATTTAAAAAGGATTTTTTAAAAGAGATTGATTTTAAGTTTTCTAATAATATTAAAGATGATATTCAGTTATTATACGATAAAGGGAACTATAAAAAGTTTAATGCACATTATATTTTGACTACAAATGAGCATCTTAATAACTCATTTATATCTATAATTATTGATAATATAAAAATTGAAAAATCTGAATTAGAAGATTTGTTAAAATCAATTTATAACCAAACTTTCAAGTCCTTTGATATCTACTTAAATAAAAACTTAAAAGATAAAGTTTCTAATGAATATATGTCTATGAATAATTTTAATATTTTGGGAAATGATAATTTTAGAAAAACAATTATAAAAGAATCTAAATCTAAATATTTATTATTCGTTGATATTCCCGTTACTTATGATAATTCTTTTTTGGAAAAAACATTCTCTAAATTGGAATCATTAAATGATAAACAAGAATTTGGAGAATTTTCATTTTTATCAACACCAATTTTTAATTCTGATAGCAAAAGTCTATATAATTTTTCAACTCAAGAATTGGCGTATTTTTATAAAAAAACTCCCTATCCTTCTAATAAATCAAAATTCTTAGTTTTTGATTTGTATTTATCTAATAAACTTGTTAACATTGATTATTTAAGAAAAAATAAAATATTTTTTAATAATTACTATAAAGATGTTTTAAAATTATATAGGGAATCTAAATCAATTAGAATTTATCAAAAATTAATATCTACCAAGTTATCTCAAAAAGTAATGTTTAAATCTTCATTTAAGAATGGAAAAATTCCTTTTTCCTATTCATTATTTTATAGTACTCATAAGATGTTTCTAATATTGCTTTATATTAAAGAAATATTAAATGGTGAAAAATAATGAGAATTTCTATTGTTATTCCTAATTTTAACGGTTTAAACTTTTTAAAAATTTGTTTAAATTCATTAGAGCGGAAATTTTCAGTAAAATCAAGAATCAATCATTTATATATAATAATTATAGATAACGGATCAACTGATGGAAGTAGGGAATATTTAAATGATAAATTAAAAAATGAAAATTTAAAAAACATCACTTACAATGTTTTATTTAATAATAAAAATTTAGGGTTTTCGAAAGCTGTAAACCAAGGAATAAAATTTTCTAATTCAAATGATTCTAATTATATTTGTTTACTCAATAATGATGTTGAAATAACTTCTGATTTTTTTTATTATTTAGTTGAATCTATAGAAAAAGATGATAAAATTTTTAGTGTAAGTAGTAAAATGCTTCAATATAACAATAAGGATTTAATTGATGATGCTGGTGATGAATACACTTTATTGGGATGGACAAAAAAATCAGGGGATGGATTATCTTCAAAAAACTATTCAAAATCTAGAGAAATATTTAGTAGTTGTGCTGGTGCTGCTTTATATAGAAAATCAATTTTAAACGAAATTGGATATTTTGATGAAAATTTTTTTGCATATATGGAAGATGTTGATATTTCTTACAGGGCACAAATATATGGATATAAAAATGTTTATTCTCCAAAAGCAATTGTTTATCATGTTGGTAGTGGTAGTAGTGGTAGTAGGTATAATGAGTTTAAAATAAAACTTGCTGCTCGTAATAATATATGGTTGATTTATAAAAACATGCCATGGCCTCAAATAGTTATTAATATAGGATTTTTATTTATTGGATTTTTAATAAAATATTTATTTTTCTTTAAAAAGGGTTATGGAAAACTATATTTAAAAGGATTAAGAGAAGGAATATCCAATAGGAAAAAAATAGATAAAATAAAGTTTAAATCATCTAATTTGAAAAATTATATGAGAATAGAGTTTAGATTAATATTAAATACTTTTAAATTAATTTTTAAATAGTTTAAAATTTTTTTTAGGTTATTATTTATTTAAAAACGATTTTTAAAACAAATTTCTATTGGCATTCTTAGGTTTTTAAAATTATTTGGTCAATGATATTGGCAAATATTTTTGAATAATTTTATATATATGCACGATAATATTTTTATGGATAATAATTAAAATATTTATAATGCTTAAAATATTCATGCCTAAAAATTTGATTTAAATTATGTTTTAATAAAATTAATTTTTACTAAATTATATATGTTAAAATTTAAAGTTGACTTAGTGATTAGATGGATTTATCAATTATAATTGTTAATTACAGAACTTTTGAACTGACAAAAAATACTATTAAATCAGTTATAAATAACACTGAAAATTCTTATGAAATTTTTGTAGTTGATAATAATTCTATGGATGGCAGTTATGAAAAACTGAAATCTTTTTTTAAAAATGAAATTTCTATGGGTAAAGTAATATTCATAGCTAATTCTTCTAATCAAGGGTTTGCTGTAGCTAATAATTTGGCTATAAAAGAAAGTAAAGGGGAGTTTATCCTTCTGTTGAATTCTGATACTTTAATAAAGGAGAACTCTATTGATAAATGCTTAAATTATGTAAAAAATCAGGATAAAGTCGGAGCTATTGGATGTAAAATAATTTTGCCCAATGGAGATTTAGATAAAGCATGTAAACGTAGCTTCCCAAACCCTAAAAATTCTTTTTACAAGTTATTTGGCTTTAATAGGATTAAAAAAAATTCTAATTCTAATGACTATAATTTAGACGCTCTTGATGAAAATGGGATTTATGAGGTAGATAGTCTAGTTGGAGCTTTCATGCTTGTTCGAAGGGAAACCATAAATGAGATTGGGCTTTTAGATGAAGATTATTTTATGTATGGTGAAGATATTGATTGGTGTTATAGGATAAAAGACGCTGGATGGAAAATTTTATACTATGGGGAAGCAGAAATTATTCACTATAAAGGAGCAAGTAGTAAAAAACAAAAATCTAAGTTGATATATGAATTTTACAGAGCTATGTATCTTTTTTACAATAAACATTATAAAAATAAATATTCATTTTTCACTAGATTTTCCGTATATCTGGGGATTATAATCCTTTTAACAATTAAATTGTTTTTTAATCTTTTTAAGAAATAATAATACTTTGATTTATATAATTAGTATTAAATAGGGATATAAATTTATATAAATCAAGACAATCATATAAATAATAGTAAGTATATATATGCTTATTATTTATTGATTAGTAAATCGTATAATATTCTATAAAATGATTATATAAGTAAGGTGTAGAATGATAAAACAAAACCAAAGACTTTTGAATGCAATATTAGTTATAACTGATGCTTCAGTGGTTGTTTTGGCATTTATTGCGGCTTGGGTTTTGAGATTTAAAACAACTATATTCGGGCCATTAGGAGGATTTTTGCCCTTTGAAAAATATTTATTGTTGGCAATTTTTATTATTCCTTTATATCTGATATTTTATTATTTTTCAGGTTTATATAAACCTTTTAGAAATCAATCAAATATAATATCTGAAGCTACAGATATTATAAAAGTTAATGTATTGGTTTTTGTTGTATTAATTGCATTATTATTTGTTATAGATCAACCTAATTATTCTAGAAAGTTGATTTTTGTTTTTGCATCTTTCAGCACAGTATTTGCTATAACTGAAAGAGTGATATTTAGGTCTATATTAAAAAATATACGTTCTAATGATAAAAATCTTAAGCACATCCTGATTGTTGGGGATGGAGAATTGGCTACAAAATTTGCTAGAAAGATTGTATTAAAAAAATATCTCGGTTATTCAATAAGTGGATTTTTAGGTTCCCATCATAAAATTGGATATGTAATGGAAGGAACTAATGGTGCATCGGTAATAGGAGGGATAAATGATTTAGATGAATTTTTATCTAATAATCAATATGATAGGGTTATAATAGCCATACCTCTTAAATATTATGATAATCTAACAAAATTAGTCGATATATGTGAAAATCAGGGAGTAAAAGCTGAAATAATTCCTGATTATTATAGATATTTCCCTGCAAAACCTTCTGTTGACATGATAGATGAATTGCCTATAATTAATATTCGTTATGTTCCATTGGATGATGCTTTAAATAGATTCATGAAAAAAATCTCTGATATTATAATATCTGTAATAGCTATCATTATAACTTCTCCAATAATGATATTAACAGCAATTGCTATTAAAATAAGCTCTCCGGGACCTATAATATTTAAACAAGAAAGAATTGGTTATCAAAGAAAACCTTTTATGATGTATAAATTTAGAAGCATGAAAGTACAGGATAATAATGAAGAAAAGTCCGAATGGACTACTGAAGATGATCCTAGAAAAACAAAAGTGGGGAATTTTATTAGAAAAACAAGTATTGATGAGTTACCTCAATTTTTCAATGTTTTAAAAGGGGAAATGAGTGTTGTAGGTCCAAGACCTGAAAGGCCATTTTTTGTGGAAAAATTTAGGGATGAAATACCAAAATATATGGTAAAGCATCAGGTTAGGCCAGGTCTTACTGGATTGGCACAAGTCCATGGATACCGAGGAAATACTTCTATTAAAAGACGTATTGAATATGATATTGAGTATGTAGAAAATTGGTATTTTGGGTTGGATATATTAATAATGTGGAAAACAATCTTAAAAGGAAATAAAAATGCTTATTGATATTTTATTATAAATATTATTCTCTGTTTTTAACTATTTTCAATATATTTTCCTATTTTCAGTATATTTTCCTATTTTCAGTATATTTTTCTATTTTGTGTATATTTAATTATTTTAAAATATATCTCATTCTATCAATTATCTATTTTCTTTCTTTCAAAAGTTTCAATTTTCATGAAAAATCTGTTTAATTATATTTTTATTAAATTTTTTACTATTTTTTACAATATTCTTTATTTTTTAATTTTATCAATAATATGTTTATTTTCTGAATATCTAATTATCTAATTATAATTTTATAAATAAAATGTAATAATATTTATATTATATGTATTATTAATTTGTTTTTAGTAATACAAAAAAAATTTCATAAAAAGGTTATACTATAAAATAGTTAAAATAAATTAAAAATAAATTAATTATATAAATATTCTGATTGAAAAAATTACAATTATGATATTAGCTATTTTATGATTTTTTATAAGATAAGAAATAATTATAATTTTTTATAATTTTTTAAATGGATATGTTGTATTACAAAAATATTAATGGAAATAGAATTATAAAATTTAAATAGATATTCGAGTATAAGAATATTTTAAAGGAGTTTAATAAAAAGTTGGATATTGAGGTTATAATATAATATTATTTTTAATATCTAATTTTAATTATAAACACATTTTAACTAAATTTTTTAATAAAAATTTTAAAAATATTACTTTTCATCTACTTGGAAAAATTCTATTAAATATAAACCAATAATTAGTATTTAATTTGTGAGGGTTTGGTATGGATAATGAAATTTTTGAAGAATATAATAAAATCAAAGATAAGGTCTCTGAAGAAGAGTTTTTAGAGAAAATGAATGAAAAAAAGAAAGATTATAAAGATATAAGCTTTATGAGTGATGTGGATATTGCTCGTACTGTTGTAGGGGAATATATCACTGAAAAAAATGAACATAGGTCTGAAAGTCAAGAACATTTAATGGATAAGATATCAAAATTGGAATCTGGAGCTCAAAATTTAAGTGTGATTGGAAGAGTAATTGGTATTTCAAATCCAAAAATATTTACAAGTCGTAAAGGAAAAGATGGAAAATTAGCTAATTTGAAATTAGCAGATGATACTGGTGAAATAAGGGCCGTTTTTTGGACTGAAAATATAAAACTACTTAAAAATATTAATGAAGGAGATATTATACAAATAAATAAAGTCGATGTTAAGGATGGCTATCAATCTGGAACTAAAGAAATTCATTTACAACCTCGTTCTACTATAAATGTTTTAGAAAGTACAGATTACTTAAATTTTCCAGATTATGAGGAATTAATTACTCCTATTGAGGATATTTCTCCAGACACGTCTGTTAATATTATTGCAAGGCTGATAAGGGTCCCTAAAATTCGTACATATGAGAAAAATGGCAAAAAAGGAAATGTATCCTCATTAGAATTAAAAGATAAAACTGGAAAAATTAGTTACACTTTGTGGAATAAAGATACTAGTTTAATAAATAGCTTAGAATTAAAAGAGGGGGATTCATTAAAAATATTAGGTGCTTCTGCCAGAGAAAGAAATGGTGAAATTTCACTGACTCATTGGGATGGAAGAATAGTCAAAGGGGATTTTGATGTTCCCGAATATGAAGATAAAGTATTAAAAATTGCAGAAGTCCAAGAAATGAAAGATGTTTCATTATTGGGAATTGTTATTAAAATCCAAGATACTATTGAATTTGAGAGAGCTGATGGTTCTAAAGGCACAGTTAAATCTATTGAAATAGCCGATGATACTGGATCTATTAGGGTGACTCTTTGGGGTGATGATACTAATATAAACATTAATAAAGGAGATATTATTAAAATCACTGGTGGAAATATTGAATTTGATGAATACACTGAAACTGGATATAGAGTTAATACAAATTGGAATACTCAGATAATAACCAATCCTAATGAGAATAATGAGATTATAGACATTTTAAAAGAGTATAAGTCAAAACTAGAGCCAATCAAAATTAGTGTTATTCATGAAATTGAAGAAGATGGTGAAGAAGTTGATGTTTTAGGTAGAATCATGTCTATGAATGATCCAAGAGAATTTCAAAGAGAAGATGGGACAACTGGTTTAGTTAGATCTGGAGATTTAGCTGATGAAACTGGAATAGTTAGATTATCATTTTGGGATGAAAAAGCTCAAAACAATTTTGAAATAGGAAATGCATTTTTAATTGAAAATGCTAGGACTAGGATGGGACTTTATGCTGTTGAACTCAATATAGGGAAAACTGCTAGAATAATTGAATTAGATGAAGATCAAACTGGAGATTTACCTTCTTTTTCTGAACTTGAGGACATGATTTATACTCCTAAAAAAATTGATCAATTAGAAGAAGATGATTCCAATATAAGAGTTTTAGCAAGGATCATTGATCTTCAAGATGTCAATGAATTCCAAAGACAAGATGGTACTCCTGGATTAGTTAGAAATATAGAAATTGGGGATGATACTGGTATTATAAGAACTACTCTTTGGAATGAACAAGCAGATGCTTCTTATGAAGTTGGTGAAGCATTAAGAATAGAAAATCCTAGGGTAACTTTTAGAAATGATAATCTTGAACTTAGTATTAGTAATAGTACTAAAATAATAAAGGCAAAAGATGAGGAATTAAATGAGTTGCCTTCTTTTGAGGAATTAGAAGATATTTTATATCAATCTAAAAATATATCTGATTTGGAGGATGATGATAGAAATATTAAAATTCAAGGAACACTTGGAGATACTTTTGGTAATAATATTCTTTCTGCTAGGTGCCCTAATTGTAATAATAGATTAGAACAAATTGATGATGAATATGTATGTGATTATTGTGGGGAAGATGTAGAAAAACCAAAATACCTTCTAATGATTCCTGGAAGAATTGAGGATGATACTGGGGAAATTTCAATAACATTCTTTGGAAAATTAGCTGAGAGACTTCTTGGAATGACTACTGATGAAGCAGCAGAAATAGTTGAAGAAAGTGCTGATGAAGGTGTGTTAGAGGGTAAAGTTGAAAATTTGGCAGGAATGGGCATTAAAATTATTGCAGATGTTAATTTTGATGAATATAATGAAGAAATAAGATTGAACCCTAAAAAGATTATCTCTACAGAGTTGTAGTAATTGATAATTATTGAAGGTAATATAATAATTTAGATTAAAAGAGTTAACATTAACTCTTTAACTCTAATCTATAATTTTTGTAAATGAATTGTAAAATAGTATAAATAATATAGGGATGTTTATTATGGTAGAACTTGAAGATTTGCCAAGTGTTGGAGAAAAAACCGCACAAAAATTGAGAGATGCTGGTTTTGCGGATATGATGAGATTAGCTACAGCCACTGCAAAAGAATTAGCAGTTAAAGCAGAAATTGGCGAGGGTGTTGCTGAAAAAGTTATCGAAGCCGCTAGAAAAGCTGAATCTATTGATTTTGAAACGGCATATGATGTTATGGAAAGAAGAAGAGATGTTGGAAGAATTACTGTGGGGAGTGATGCTTTTAATGAATTAATTGGTGGAGGAATTGAAACTCAATCTCTCACTGAAGTTTTTGGTGAATTTGGATCAGGTAAAAGTCAAATTTCTCATGAATTAGCAGTTACTGTTCAACTTCCTAAAGATCTTGGCGGTATCGATGGAGAATGTGTATTTATTGATACTGAAAATACTTTCAGGCCTGAGAGAATTGAACAAATTGCAGATGGTTTTGAACTTGATCATGAAGAGGTTTTACAAAAAATTCACATTGCTAGGGCTTTTAATTCTTCTCATCAAATTTTAATGGCAGATAAAATTAATGAATTAATTCAAAGTGGATCAAATATTAAATTAGTAATTGTCGATTCATTGATGGCTCATTTTAGGGCAGAATATGTTGGAAGAGAGTCATTAGCAACAAGACAACAGAAATTAAACCAGCATTTGCATGCTCTTCAGAATATAGCTAATACTTATAATGTAGCTGTTTTCATTACTAATCAGGTTCAAGCACGACCTGATGCTTTCTTTGGAAGTCCAACTAAGGCTATCGGTGGGCATGTTTTAGGGCATGCTTCTACTTATAGAATTTGGCTTAAAAAAGGATTAGCTGGTAAGAGAATTGCTAGATTAGTAGATTCTCCTCATTTACCTGAAGGAGAATGTGTATTTAAAATCACTAGTGATGGTATTGTTGACTAGATTTTTAATTAAATATTTTTTAATTTATTTTTAATTTTTATTTTTTTATTTAATTTTTGCACTTTTAAGTTTGATTTTCTAGCAGTATTGCCTATTTATTATTTTTCATAATAATTTCTTTTGTATAATAAATCATTTTTGTTTTTCTTTATATTTTTATTCATGCTCTATTATACCTTAATTTTATTAATAATAAAATAATAAAATATTCTTATAATTATTTGGGATAAAATTAATAAATTAATGTATTAAATATTTAAAAAAAATAAAGATTTTTTATCATATTATTAAAGTGAAATAATGTCTGAAGTGATAAGTACAATAATTGTTATATTGTTTTTGATTTTTTTGGGTTATTTTCTTAAAAGAATAGAATTGCTCAATATTAAAGATATTGAAGTTTTGAATAAATTAGTTATTAATGTTGCAATGCCTTGTCTTATTTTTTCCTCATTGTATGGGGCGAATCTTTCTAATATAACTTCTTTAGCTATAATGCCGGCTATTAGTATAACTGTAGGTGCATTATCTGGTTTAATTGTTTACATAATTCTAAAAAAGAAAAAGTTTTCAGAAAAAAAATTATGGGGTGCTGTCGTCCCTGTTGTTTTAGGAAATACTGCTTTTTTAGGTTTCCCAATGGTTTTAGGAGTATTTGGTCAAACTGGTCTTTTAAGAGCAATATTTTATGACATGGGTACTTTAATAATGTTTCTTTCATTAAGTATTATTTTAATTGCTAATTTTGGAGGCAATTTTAAAGATGTATTTAAAAGAATCTTGGGTTTTCCTGTATTATGGGCATTTATTTTAGGAATTGTTTTTAATATTTTAAATATTCCTATTGGGGAAATACCTACTAATATAATTGGATATTTGGCTGCAGTTGCTATTCCTATAATAATGATTTCATTAGGTCTTTCTCTACAATTTAAAGGATTAAAAAATAATTTAAAGGTTGCAGGATTGGATGTAATTGTTAAACTTGCTATTGCACCAATAATTGCTTTAACTATTGTTACTTTATTGGGTCTTTCTGGTATGGAGTTTACAATAGCTATTGTGGAGGCAGGAATGCCTTCTGGAATGTTGACAATGGTTTTAGCTGTTACTTATGGCTTAGACTTCAATACTTCTGCAGATTGTTCTATTTTAACTACTGTCTTTAGTTTAATTACTTTGCCCATTTTAATAGGTATATTACCCATTATAACGGGTTTAATATGATTAAATATTTATACGTATTATCTATTTTAATTAATTTTAAATATTTTTTAATATAATAATTAATTTTAATATTATATACTATTTTAATATAATTTTTAATATAATAATTAATTTTAATATTATATACTATTTTAATATTCTAAACATTTTTCTATTTTTAAATATTTTTCTTAATTAAATAACACTATATAATCTTTTTATTTTTAATAATTTTCAATTTTTAATATTTTTAAAAGTGTTTAACACATAATCTTTTATATAATTATTTAAAAATTCTTTTTTTTCTATTTAAACTATTTTAATTTGAAATATTTTCATCATATATAAACTTTACTCCATATTAAAAATAGAAACCTTTATTTATCTAAATGGCATACATAACACCATCTAAGATTTTATATATATTAATATAAATTAAAATTATAAAAAATTATTAATCATATTTAATAATTTAAATTAATATATGTCCAATTGAATTGGTAGTTAATAATTTTAGTTAATAATTTAAAATATTTACTATTAAACAATATTTATTTTGTAATTGTTATTAGAAATGACTAAAGATAATATTGTTATAAAATATTAGATATCATCAACTTGTACAAGGTGATTATAAATGGCAGAAGAAAAGAGAGATATAGAAAATGAAGAGCCACGTATTGGTGTATATGTTTGCCATTGTGGTGTAAATATTGGTGGGGTCGTCGACGTCCCATCAGTTGCAGAATATGCAAAAACTCTCCCTAATGTAGTTATTGCAAAAGATTATAAATATTACTGTTCTGACCCAGGTCAACAAGTAATTCAAGATGATATTAAAGAACATAACCTTAATAGGGTTGTTGTCGCAGCTTGTTCTCCTAGGCTTCACGAACCTACATTCAGAAGGTGTATTAGGGAAGCTGGATTAAATCAATTCTTGTTTGAATTTGCTAACTTAAGAGAGCATGATTCTTGGGTGCACATGGGTGAACCAGAAGCTGCTACAGAGAAAGCAAAAGATTTAACAAGAATGGCAGTAGCTAAAGCTAGACTTCTTGAACCATTAGAAGCTTCTGTTGTTTCTGTAGATAACAGGGCTATGGTTATTGGTGGAGGAGTAGCTGGTATTCAATCTGCTCTTGATTTAGCTGATATGGGATTCAAAACTTACATGGTTGAAAAACAACCTACCATTGGTGGAAGAATGGGACAATTAGATAAAACATTCCCAACACTTGATTGTTCAATGTGTATTCTTGCTCCTAAAATGGTGGATGTTGGTAAACATGAAAACATCGAATTATTAACTTACTCTGAAGTAAGGGAAGTGGATGGTTATATTGGAAACTTTAAAGTTAAAGTTGAAAGAAAACCAAGATTTATCGATGAAGAACTTTGTGTTGGTTGTGGATCTTGTGTAGAAGTTTGTCCAATCGAAATGCCTAATTACTTCGATGAAGGTATTGGTATGGTTAAAGCTGCATATATTCCATTCCCTCAAGCAGTACCTTTGTGTGCTACTATTGATAAAGATTATTGTATTGAATGTAAGCTTTGTGATCAAATCTGTGAACGTGGAGCTGTTAAACATGATCAAGAATCTGAATTCATTGACTTAGAAGTAGGAACTATTATTGTTGCTACTGGTTATGATCCTTATGATCCTACAGAAAAACTTGAATATGGTTATGGTGCTCATACTAATGTAATTACAGCTATGGAAATTGAAAGGATGATTAATGCTTCTGGTCCTACTGAAGGGCATGTTGTTAAACCATCTGATCATAAATCTCCAAAACGTGTTGCATTTATCCATTGTGTTGGTTCAAGAGATGACAAAATCGGTAAACCATATTGTTCAAGAGTATGTTGTATGTACTCTATGAAAAATGCTCAATTGATTATAGATCATGAGCCCGATACTGATGTAACTCTTTACTATATGGATATAAGGGCTTTCGGTAAAGGATTTGAAGAGTTCTATAAAAACTCTCAAGAAAAATATGGTATTAAGTTCTTAAGAGGACGTCCTGCTGAAATTATCGAAAATGATGATTTAACTTTAACTGTAAGAGGAGAAGATACATTACTCAACACAGTAACTGAATATGATTATGATTTAGTTGTTCTTAGTGTTGGTCTTGTCCCTCCTGAAGGCGCTGAACAATTAAGGCAAACTATTGGTTTATCCAAGAGTGGAGACGGTTTCTTAATGGAAGCTCACCCAAAACTCAGACCTGTTGATACTTTAACAGATGGTGTTTATTTAGCTGGTGTTTCACAAGGCCCTAAAGATATTCCTGATGCAGTTGCTCAAGGTTCTGGTGCAGCAGCACGTGCAGCAATTCCAATGGTTAAAGGCGAAGTAGAAATTGAACCAATAGTCGCTACAACTGATGCAGATGTTTGTGGTGCATGTGAAGTTTGTGTAGAACTTTGTCCATATGGTGCAGTAGCTATTGAGGATGATCAAGCAAAAGTTAATGTTGCTTTATGTAAAGGATGCGGTACTTGTGTAGGTGCATGCCCATCTGGAGCTATGGATCAAAACCACTTTAAAACTGACCAAATCATGGCACAAATCGAAGCTGCTCTTGAAGATGGTAAATAAAACTGGAGATTTTTTCTCCAATTTATTTTTTATTTTTTATTTTAGGACTTTTTTATTTTGGGATTTATTTTAAGATTTTTTTTCTTTTGAACACTCTTTTTTACATTATTCAGATTTAATAGTTTGTTTATTTATTTTTTAGTTTATTTAAGTTTAAAAATTAGTTTTAAGAGTATTTTGTATTATATTTTTATTTTTTAGTATTTTATAATTATAATTATCCACTTTATTCATTATCTCATTGTAATTTCTATCTTAAATTTAGAATATTTGTAAAAATATTTAATAATATTTTTGAAATATTTAATAATAGTTTTGAAATTTTTAAAACTATAAATAATTAAAAAATAATATAGAATAATTGTATTATGAATAGTTCATATTTTTGATATATATTTCATATTTTTAATAGAATCGATTTTAATAAAATCAGTAAAATTAATATTATTAATTATTATATATAAAATCTTGATAAATCATTAATCTTTAAAATATTAATCTTTAATATTTGTTATATAGGTGTATAAATGTTTGAAAATGAAAGTAATGTTACTGAAATTCAAAATTTGATGAAAGAACACAATGACTGGATGAAAAATAGTATAAATCTAATTGCAAGTGAAAATATAACTAGCTCTCAAGTGCAGTCTGCAATGGCTTCGGATCTTTCCCATCGATATGCTGAAGGTAAATGTGGTGAAAGACTTTATGAGGGTTGTCAATATATAGATGATATTGAATCACTCACTATAAATCTTTCAAAAAAACTTTTTAAAGCAGAACATGCAAATGTACAACCTACTTCTGGGGTTGTTGCTAATCTCGCAGCATTTTTTACTTTTGCAAAACCTGGCGACTCTCTAATGGCACTTGAAGTTCCAGTTGGTGGCCATATTAGTCATGCTAATGTTAGTGCTGCAGGTATAAGGGGACTTAAGGTATATCAGCATCCTTTTGATGAAAAATCTATGAACATTGATGTTGATGCAATGATTAAGAAAATTCTCGAAATAAAACCAAAAATAATTCTTTTTGGTGGTAGTTTGTTTCTTTTTCCTCATCCTGTAAAAGAGGTTCAAGAAGCTGCTAATGAAGTTGGAGCTAAAGTTATGTATGACGGTGCTCATGTTTTGGGGTTAATTGCTGGTGGAAAGTTTCAAGATCCTCTACGTGAAGGAGCAGATGTTCTAATGGGCAGTACCCATAAAACATTCCCTGGAACTCAGGGAGGTATTATTCTAACTAAAAATGATTATGCTAAAAAAATCGATGATGCTGTTTTCCCAGGGGTTGTTAGTAATCATCACCTTCATCATGTAGCTGGCCTTGGAATTGCAACAGCAGAAATGCTAGAATTTGGTGAAGATTATGCTAATCAAACAATTAAAAATGCCAAAGCATTAGCTCAAGCATTAAATGATTATGGGTTCAATGTTTTATGTGAAGATCAAGGTTTCACAGAGTCTCATCAAGTTGCTTTTGATGTATCAAATATTGGTAGAGCATCTATTCTTGCTAAAGATTTAGAATCTAATAATATAATTCTAAATAAAAACCTTCTTCCATGGGATGATGTAAATAGGTCAGATGATCCATCTGGTATAAGGGTAGGTACTCAAGAAATTACTAGAAGAGGTATGAAAGAATCAGAAATGTCTGAAGTTGCTGAATTTATAATGAGGGTTTGTATGGACAAAGTAAATGTCAAAGAGGAAGTCACTGAATTTATGAATCAATATACTAAAGTTCATTTCGCTTTTGAAGAGTCAGAAGCATATAAATATATTCAATTTTAATTATCCTTTTTGTTGAAATTTTAATTAATAATGGATATGGGAGTTAAAAATGCGTATTGGATGGGCTATAACTGGAGCAGGTCATTTATTGGATGAAAGTGTTTCAGTAATGGAAGATTTATCTAAAGATAATAAAATAACAGTCTTGCTTTCTAATGCTGGAGAAGAAGTTTTAAAGATGTATGGTCTTTTTGAGCGTGTAACTGCTATTACTGGTGGTTATTATAGGGAATTAGCTCTTGAAAATGATCAAAACTTTAGTTATCCTATTTCTGGCCGTTTTTCTCTTGGAAAGTATGATGTTTTAATTGTTTCTCCAACAACTTCAAACACTGTTGCAAAAATAGTGAATGGAATTTCTGACACCCTTGTTACAAATTCTGTGGCTCAAGCTGGGAAAGGTAGTGTTAAAACAATTATCATACCTGTTGACATGGAATCTGGTGATGTTGAGACAATACTTCCTTCAAAATTAGATCTTGAAAGTTGTGCTGATTGTGAAAGCTGTGAAGCAGCTCAATCTTGTCCTCAAGAGGCCATAATAGCTAAACAAGAAATAGACTTACTAAAATGTGTCGGATGCGGTAATTGTCAGGATTCCTGCCCATTTGATGCCATAAAAGCAGGTAAATTGATTACTATTCATATGAGAGAAATTGACATTGAAAACACTCATAAATTAGTTTTAATGAATGGTATTGATGTTTTAAAACATCCAAAAGAAATAAAAGATTTCATATCAGATTTGCTTTAAAATTTGAAATTTCTCCAATATTATAATTTTTATCTATTTATTAATTGAATTCACAAACAAAATCTAATTTATCTCCAATTTTTATCCTATTTTTTTCAATACTTCCTTTTTTTAATTCTATTATGTAAGTAGCTCTATGGCGTGGTTTATAAATTTTCCATGGGGAAATACAAGTTGTTTCTGTAACTTCTTTATTTTCATTTAAAAAAATAACATCAATATTAATGTACATAAAGAAGGTATGTATTGAAGAATAAAATTTAGTATTTTTTTTAGCTGTTTTAATAATAAGGATATAATCTAATTTTTTCTCAAACATTAATCCTTTCAATCTAGATAAATAGCTATCTGCAAATTTCACTGGACCCAAAACTATTTCTTTTTCATCATCATTCTCTTTTTTTATTAAAATAGTTTTATTATTTATCAAATCACCTCGTTGTCTTTTTATTATAAATATAATTCTATTTTTATAAACTTGAAATCGATTGTAAATTCAAAATAATTATTTTTTTTCTAATCATAGTTATAATAAATAATGTAATTATAATTAAATTAGTATGCCTTAGATTATAATTTATCTTCAATAGTATTATTTAGATTATTTTATCCAATCTTTCTGTATATAACTAATATAAAAATATAAAAATACTCATGTTTATTAAAATACTATTAATAAATATATAATTATTAAAATATACTATTAATTTATATATTCTTAATACTTTCAATACTAACATTTATTTATTATCTTATCATAAAGATAATATAGAAAGTTAAATTATATCTATATATAATATTTAAATATTAAAATTGATAAAATAGATTAATCTTTTATACTTTACTAAAATCTTATGTGAGGGTTTTTATGAGAAATATCATTGTTGAAAAGCTCAACCAAACACCAATAGAAGAATTAGACATTGAAATCGTAGAAAGAAAAGGAATTGGCCATCCAGATAGTATTAGTGATGGTATTGCGGAGTCTGTAAGTCGAGCTCTTTGTAAACTTTATATGGACGAATTTGGGGGAGTTCTACATCATAATACTGATGAAGTTCAAATTACTGCAGGCGAATCTAGCCCTATTTTTGGTGGGGGAGATGTAATTAAACCTATTGATTTCCTTCTTACTGGTCGTGGAGTTTCAGAATATGAAGGCAAAAAATTACCTGTTGATAGAGTAGCTATTGAAGCTGCTAAAGCTTATTTAAATGAATATATTCCAAATCTTGAAGTTGAGTCTCATGCTGTTGTTGAATGTAAAATTGGACATGGTTCTGGAGATCTTGTAGATGTATTTAAGAGGGATGGTGCTCCTTCTTCTAACGATACTTCTTTTGGAGTTGGATATGCTCCATTTTCAGAAGTTGAAACTATAGTTTTAGCTGTTGAGGAATTATTAAATTCTAAGGCTTTTACAAAGAAAAATCCTGCTGTGGGAGAAGATATTAAAGTTATGGGACTTCGTGATAATGATAAAATTACATTAACTATTGCATGTGCTATGGTTTCTAAATATGTTTCTAATCGTGAAGAATATATATCTGTACGTGAAGGTTTGAAAGAAGTAGCTCTTGATATAGCTAAAAATGTTACTGATAGGGAAGTAGAAGTCTTTGTAAATACTGCAGATAATGATAATGCGAAAGGTGAAGAAGGTTATTATTTGACTGTTACTGGAACTTCTGCTGAAATGGGAGATGATGGTTCTGTTGGTAGAGGTAATAGAGCAAATGGTCTTATAACTCCTAATAGACCAATGTCTATGGAAGCAACTTCTGGTAAAAATCCTATAAATCATGTTGGTAAAATTTACAACATTTTATCTAATGAAATGGCAAACGATATAGCTGAAAATGTCGAAGGAGTAAAACAAGTTAATATAATGATATTAAGTCAAATAGGTATGCCTATTGATCAACCGAAGGCTGCAACTTCTCAAATAATTCTCGATGAGGGATATAAAATGGATGATGTCAGTAAAAAAATTGCTTCTGTTATGGATACTTGGCTTGAAGATATTTCATCAATAACTGAAAATGTTGTAAAAGGAAAAGCAAGAACATTTTAAAAATACTGATTGATTAAATTGTAGATTATTAGAATAATCTACCTTTTTATTTTCCATTCTTTTAATATTATTAAATCTTTTTCTCATTTCATTTTAGAATTTTTTATTTGCAAAATTTAATAATAACTATATAATGTATTATGTATACATTTTGTATTATACAATATCAATTAATTTTAATATAGCTAAAATTTATACTAAAATTTATACTAAAATTTATACTAAAATTTATACTAAAATTTATACTAAAAATAAATTTCATAGAAGTAATAGAAGTATTTTATTAAATAATTTTTCAATTAAATAATTAAGGCATTACACTCAATATTTTATAATTAATAAATTAACTAAGAATTACTTATAATAGAGTATATAATTTAATAAAAACCTTATTTTGTAGAAAAATTATTAGATTAAAAATAATTAATAATAATCAACTCATTTATTAGAAGGAGAATTTGAATGCCAATAAAAGAGGCAGAAAAATCATATGAACATAAGAAAATTGAAAAAGAAATCCAAGATTCATGGGTTAAAAATCAAGTTTATTTTAAAACAAACCAGTTAAGAGAAAAAGGTCCAAAATATTCTTTTTTAGATGGTCCTCCTTATTGTAGTGGTAAAATACATCTTGGGACAGCCTGGAACAAGGTTATTAAAGATACTTTTCTTAGATTTAAATCAATGAAAGGTTTTTCACTTAGAAGACAAGCTGGTTGGGATACTCATGGTCTCCCTATTGAACATAAAGTTGAACAACTATTGGATATTAAAAATAAACAACAAATTGAAGAAGATATAGGAATAGCTAATTTTGTTTCTAAATGTAAAGAATTTGCATTAAAAAATAAAGATGCAATGACAAACCAATTTGAAGATCTTGGTGTATGGATGGATTGGGATAAACCTTATGTAACTTTTGATCCAAAATATATGGAATCTTCTTGGTGGACGCTTAAAAAAGCCCATGAAAAAGGTCTTCTTTTAAAGGATAAGAGAGTTATTAGTTGGTGTCCTAGATGTGAAACAGCATTAGCAGCCGCTGAAATTGACTATGAAGATAAAATAGATCCTTCAATATATGTTAAATTTCCATTATCTAAACCACTATTGGATGATGTTGATAATCCTGATGGACTATCTGAATACTTTTTAGTTTGGACTACTACTCCTTGGACTCTTCCAGCAAATTTAGCTATTTGTATGAATCCAAATTTTGATTATTCTTTTGTTAAGTTTCTAAACAACGAATCTAACGAATTTAACGATTCTAATAGCGGAAACAAAAATGAAAATTCTAATGAAGGAATATTAATTTTAGCTAGTGATTTAGTTGAATCTATTTTTGGTCCAGAAATTAAAATAACAAAAATTAAAAAAGATACTGGCGAAATAGACGAAAATGGTAAGTCTATTAAGAAAATAGAAGAAATCAAAGAAGAAGTTTATGAAATTATAAAAGTCGTTAAAGGGACTGACTTAGAGGGATTATCTTATGAATATCCTCTTATAGATGAAATTCCAGAACAAAAGAAATTTAAAAATGATAAAGATAAGATTAATGTTCATACAGTTCTACCTGGAGATCATGTTGAACTCGGAGAAGGAACTGGACTTGTTCACACTGCTCCCGGTCATGGTCCAGACGATTTTGAAATAGGAAAACAATTTAATCTTCCAATATTTTGCCCTGTTGATGAAGAAGGAAATTTTAATTCTCTCGGTGGAAAATATTCTGGAGAATTTGTTAAAGATGCAAATCCTGTTATTATAAATGATTTAAAAGAAAAAGGATTTTTATATATTGAAGAAACAATTGAACATAGATATGGGACTTGTTGGAGATGTAAGACTCCAATTATATATTTAGCTACAGAGCAGTGGTTTTTGAAAATCACTGAAGTAAAAGACAAAATGCTGTCTGAAATTAAAAAAGTTGAATGGATTCCTAAATGGGCAGGAGAAGGAAGATTCCATGATTGGGTTGATAATGCGAAGGATTGGACAATTTCAAGACAAAGATATTGGGGAATTCCTATTCCTGTTTGGGTATGTGAAGATTGTGGAAATATTAAAGTTATAGGGTCTGTCAAAGAATTAAAAGATAATTCAATAAATAAAATCACTGCTGATGATGAAGATTTAGTTCACAGGCCTTATGTAGATGAAATTATTATTAAATGTGATTGTTGTAACGAATCTAATAATTTGGATTTAAACTCTCAAAAGCCTAATAATACAAATAAAATTTGTAATGGGAAAATGAAGCGTATTCCAGATGTTTTAGATGTTTGGATTGATTCTGGTGTTGCTGGATGGGCTTCTCTTTATTATCCTCAAGAAAGTAAAATGTTTGATGAATGGTTCCCATATGATTTTATAACTGAGGGGCACGACCAAACGAGGGGTTGGTTTTATTCTCAACTTGGTACTGGAGTTATTGCTTTTGACCAAGTGCCTTATAAAAAAGTATTAATGCATGGATTTGTTCTTGATGAAATGGGTAAAAAAATGAGCAAATCTCTTGGAAATGTTGTCCAACCAGAAGATGTTATTGAAGGATATGGTGCTGATGTTTTAAGATTCTATCTTTTATGGGCGAGTAAACCATGGGATGATCTCAAGTTTGTTTGGGACGAACTTAATAATATAAAGAAGATGTTCAATATTCTTTGGAATGTTTATGTATTTTCAACAACTTATATGGCTCTTGATAATTTCAACCCAGAAATTTGTGATTTAAATGATGAAAATAGTATTATTCTTAGGGATGAAGATAAATGGATTATATCTAAGGCTAATTCACTAGTAAAAGATGTTGAAGAAGATTTAAACAGTGCTTTTTTCCATAAAGCTACAAGAAAAATTAATAATTTTATCTTAGAGGACCTTAGTCGATGGTATGTAAGACTTATAAGGGGAAGAACTTGGGTTGAAAAAGATGATCCTGATAAATTAGGTGCATATTATGGATTATATACTTCTATTGAAATTTTAATTAAAGTTTTAGCCCCAATAGCTCCACATATATCTGAAAAAATATATGAAAATTTAATTAAAGGTATTAAATCAGATTCGAAATTAAGTATTCATATGGAAAATTGGGATTATGACGAGAATTTAATAGATTCTGATCTTGAGAATAAAATGGATATTGTAAGAGATATAATTGAAGCTAGTGCAAGAGCAAGAGATATGGCTAAATACAAATTAAGATGGCCAGTTAATGATATAACTGTTGTTTCTACAGACAAATCTGTTATTAATGCAGTTAATCATCTTAAATCAGTAATTAAAGATCAATCCAACACTAAACAAGTATTGACTTCTGAAGAATTTGAAAATATTAAATTTATAGCAAAACCAAACTTAAAAACTCTTGGTCCTAGACTCAGACAAGATATGGGTATTGTTAATAAATTTTTAGCTGAAAATGATGGAAATAAAATCAAATTAGAATTAGAAAATAATGGAAAAATAGTTATTCCTATTTCTGATAATGATATTAATGATAAAGAAATTGAACTATCTGTTGGAGATGTTTTATTTGATAATGAACTTCCTGATGATATTGTTAGTTCTGATTTTGATGGTGGAAATGTTTTTGTCAATACTCAAATTACTCAAGAGATATTATCGGAAGCTATGGCACGTGAATTAATCAGAAGAATCCAAGATATGAGAAAAGATATGGATTTGGATGTTGAAGCTAATATTAATGTCACTGTTGATGCAGATAAAGATTTTAAGAATACAATTTTCGATAAAATTGAATTTATATCAAATGAAGTTAGGGCTAATAATATTTTGTTCGATGAACTCCATGGAGATTCTTTAAATTATAAGGATAATAAATATGATGATAAACATATTAAAGAGTGGAAAATAGAAAATGAGAATATTATCCTTAAAATCGAAAAATAGGGTATATTTTAATCATTATATTAAAATTAATTTTACTGGAAATTATTTATTCAAAAAGTTTTAAAAGGAGTACGTGTGTTTAAATGACATTAACAGATTCTGAAATGGATTATATTAGACAAATGCTTGGAAGAAGCCCTAATGATTTGGAAGAAGGGATGTTGGACGTAATGTTTTCTGAACACTGTTCATATAAAAGTAGTAGGCCCATACTCGGCCTATTTCCTACAGAAGGGGAAAATATTATAATGGGTCCTGGTGATGATGCAGGTATGGTTGCTATAACTGATAAATTAGCACTTGCAGTTGGAATTGAAAGTCATAATCATCCATCAGCAATAGAGCCTTATGGTGGTGCTGGGACTGGTATTGGGGGAATACTTCGAGATATTATTTCAATGGGTGCAATGCCTATTGCACTTCTAGATTCACTTCGTTTTGGGCCTCTTGAAGATCAAAAATCTAGATATCTTTTCGAACATGTGGTAAAAGGAATTTCTGATTATGGAAATCGTGTAGGTGTCCCAACTGTTGGTGGTGAAGTTGAGTTTGATGAATCTTTTAGAACAAACCCTCTTGTAAATGTAATGTGTGCAGGAATTGTTGAAAAAGATAAAATTGTTAAAGGAATAGCTCCTAATATTGGGGATGTATTTTTATTAATGGGTGGATTAACTGGTCGAGATGGAATTCATGGAGTTACCTTTGCTTCAGAAGAGCTTACATCCGATTCTGAAATTGAAGATAGGCCTGCTGTTCAAGTTGGAGATCCATTTACAAAAAAGAAGGTTTTAGAAGCCTCTTTAGAAATACTTGATAAAATAGATGTAGCAGGGGTCAAAGATCTTGGTGGTGGAGGATTAACTTGTTGTATCTCTGAACTTGTAGATAAGTGTGGTAATGGTGCATTAGTTAATTTAAATTCTATCCCTTTAAGAGAAAAAGGAATGACTCCTTATGAGATCATGCTTTCTGAATCTCAGGAAAGAATGGTTTTTGTTATTAATCCTAAATATATAGATGAAGCTTTTAAAATTTGTGATAAATATGAACTTCCAAGAGCTATAATTGGTGAGGTCACTGACACAAAATTAATGGTTGTTGTGGATTCAGATAAAAAAGATGACAAAGGAAATAATGAAACAATAGCTAATATGCCTGCTGTACTTTTAGCAGATCCTCCTTCTTTAAACCGTGAAATTAAAGCTCCAGAAAAAATTGAAGAGTATACTCAAGTTGAAGATCCTTCAATTGATTTATCTATCCTAAAAATTTTATCTTCTCCTAATATAGCTACCAAAAAATGGGTTTATAAACAATATGATCATGAAGTTCAAATCAGGACTATTGTAAAGCCAGGGGATGATGGGGCTGTACTTAAAGTAGATGATCAAAATGCAGTTGTTCTTAGCTGTGATTGTAATAGTATTCATACTAAATTGTCTCCTTATGATGGTGGTGCTGGAAGTGTTGCTGAAGCAATTAGAAATGTTGTTTCGATGGGCGCTGAACCGTATGCAGTTGTTGATTGTTTGAATTTTGGAAATCCTGAAAATCCTGAAATACTTTGGCAATTTAAGCAATGTGTTCAAGGAATGTCTGATTTATCTAGAAAATTTAAAACTCCGGTTATTAGTGGTAATGTAAGTTTTTACAATGAAACCGAAGGTATTAAAATTAATCCTTCTCCTACTGTAGGTGTTATTGGTGTAGCTGATCTTAATAATATTAGAACTATGGATTTTAAGAATGAAGGTGACAAAATTATAATTATTGGTTCAACCTATGATGAAATTGATGGTTCTGAATATCATAGGGCCGTTCATGGTCTTGAACAAGGAGAAGCCCCTAAAATTAGAATTGATAATGAGATTGAATCTTCAAAATCAATTTTAAAACTTTTAGATAGCGATTTTGGAAAATTTAATAATAATGAAAATTTTATCACTGCAATCCATGATTGTTCTGCTGGGGGAATTGCAATTGCACTTTCTGAAATGGCTATTTCCAGTGGAATGGGTGCTGAAATTAATTTAACTAATATTCCTATTGGTGATAATCAAAATATTAGTGATAATAACTTATTATTTTCAGAAACACATGGAAGGTATATTATAACAGTCAAATCTGATAAGCTTGATAATGTTTTAGATAGTATTGATGTTCCTTGTGCTTGTATTGGAGAAGTTAAAAATGATTCTTTAAGACTTTTTAGCAATTCTAATGACATAAATATAATAGTCAAAGAATTAAAAGATGCATATAATGGTGTAATAGAAAAATATATGGCATAATTAATAAAATTTTTCTGAAAATAATATTTTCATTTTTTCAGTAAGTGTAAAATTATATTAGTGATTATATTTTATGGAGGATCCATGTTTTTATCAGAATTAATTCCAATGAAAAATGCTTTAGGTATTCTTAAACAAAATCAAAAAATCATGAAAACAGAAATGATTAATTTGAAAGATTCTTATTTAAGAGTTTTATCTAAAGGAATTCATTCTTTTCATGATTCTCCTCCTTTTAATAAATCTGCTATGGATGGTTATGCTGTAATTGCTAAAGATACTTTTGGTGCTTCTCCAAATGTAATAAAAAAATTAGATATAATTGATCAAATTGGCGCTGGAGATTTTTCTAATAAAAAAATTAACACTGGAGAAGCTATTAGGATCGCAACTGGCGCTCCAATTCCTGATGGGGCCAATGCGGTTTTAATGGAAGAATACACTATTACTAGTAATAAAGATTCTTCTGATGAATATATAGAATTTCATTCTCAGGTTACTCCTGGTGAAAATGTTTCATTACAAGGAGAAGATATTAAATTAGGTGATGAAGTTGTTAAACCATTAACTTTAATTCGTCCTCAAGAAATGGGCCTTATTGCTTCTGCAGGAGTGGATTTTGTTGAAGTTTATAAAATACCAAAAGTTAAACTTATTATAACTGGAAATGAGCTAGTTAATCCCACAAAAAATCTAGAAAAAGCTCAAATTATTAATTCTAATCAATATGTAATATCTTCAATGATTGAAAGTTGTGGGGCTCAGGTAGATATTACTTCTGCTAGGGATGTATTTGAGGAAGTTAAAAAAACTTTATTTGAGTCTTCCAAAGATTATGATTTAATTATTACAACTGGTGGAACAGCTATTAGTAAAGGAGATGTTGTTGTAGATGCTGTTGATTCAATAGGGGATGTTTTATTTCATGGAGTTGCTTTAAGACCTGGGAAACCAGTAGGATTTGGTATTATTGATGAAACTCCTGTTTTTATGCTTTCTGGATATCCAGTAGCTGCTATGGGTCAATTTGATGCTTTAGTTAGAAAATTTTTATTCAAAATGCAAAATATGGAGTATAATCCTAGAAAAGAGAAGAGAACTGCTGGTGCTAAAATATATTCTAATTTAGGACGTACTGATTTTATAAGGTCTCATGCTGATTATAAAACTGTTAAGGCAGTTTTGAGTAGAGGTTCAGGTGTTATTAGGTCAATGGTTGAAGCTAACTGTTATATTATTATCGATGAAAATCAGGAAGGTATTTCTAAAGGAGATTTAATAGATGTTGTCTTTTTTGAATCAATGAACTGGAATAAGTGAAATTTCTATAAAAATTGATATTTTTAATTATTTAAAAATTATAATTAAAAAATTATATATAATTCTTATTGGTGTATTAAAAAAATTATTAAAAAATTTTGTAAATTATTTAGATTGAAATCGATTATAAGAATATTTAAGTTAGAAATAATTTTTAAATATTTATAATTGAAAATAAATAATAATTAAATTTATCCTGTTAAAGAGTGAAATAATGAATGGATTATGGTATTATGCAATAGCATTTGCTATTATATGGGCTATTGCCCTAATTTTCAAAAGTAAACTTACTAATCATGGATTAGAAGTGAATTTTCCACTTCTAATGTGGAAAACTAAAAGACTTAGGGGCTTTATTGATAGATTGGCTAATCTTTCTCCAAAATTTTGGAGATGGTTCATGAATATAGGGATTTTTATTTCTTTTGGTGCTATGATTGTAATGACATACTTATTACTATCTTCCCTTTCAACAATATTTGAAACTCCTTCAGTTTCGCTTGTTATCCCTGGAGTAGAGATTCCGGGTTCTCCAATATATATTCCATTTGTATATGGGATAATTGGTCTTGCAACGGTATTAATTGTCCATGAATTCTCTCATGGAATTTTATCTAGGGTTGAAAAAATTAATATAAAATCAATTGGGTTATTACTCTTTGCTGTTCTTCCAGGTGCTTTTGTTGAGCCTGATGAAGATGATATGAATAAAGCAAAAAAGACTTCAAGAATGAGAGTTTATGCGGCGGGTTCAATTGCTAATATATCTCTATTTGTAGTTGCATTTTTAATTACCATGTCAATTTCATCCTTTGTTATTCCAGAAACGTTTCATGAGGATGGAATTCAAATAGAACGAGTTCTTGAAGGTACTCCTTCTTATAATATTTTACAACCTGGAATGATAATTGAATCTTTGAATGGTCAAAACATTACTGATGGAGATACTTATTCAAATGCTATTTCAACTTTAAAACCAAATGAAATTATCAATGTAACAACGGATAGGGGAGACTATAGTTTTAAAGCAGGACAAAATCCTAATAATAATTCGCTTGGATATATGGGTGTTCAAGCTGTTAAAAATTATGAAATTAATGATAATATAGATAATACTTATGGAAACACTCTTCCATGGGTTTGGTTTTCAATCCTTGAATTGTTTAATTGGATAGCATTTCTAAATTTAGCTATTGGTTTGTTCAATCTTCTTCCAATGAAACCATTAGATGGGGGACATTTGCTTGAAGAACTTTTAGATTATAAATTACCTGAAAATATTGTAAAACCTATAGTAACTCTTATATCTTCTTTCATGATATTTATAATAGCTATAAGTTTAGTTGCAGGTTTTGCAGGAGGATTATTTTAATATTAAATTTATTATTTAATATTAATATTAAATTTTAATAATTTAATCTATAATTTTTAATTTTTTAGTGGCTTACACTAATATTCTTCATTTTGCTTGATTTGAATATTTGAGTTTTATTAGTTTATATAGTATTATTATTATTATTATTATTTTCTTTTGTATTATTTTTCAATGCTTTTTTAACTGATTCATAATGTAATTGTGATGCTAATTGTTTATGTGATTCCTCATCAGCAAATAACTTCAATTTATGGCCTCTACAAGGGTAATGTTGGATCCTAAGCCCTGCTCTTTTAGCTATGTTTTCTATATTGTCAATTTCTTCTCCTAAAATATCTTCCACCATGAAATTAGTTGCTCCACATGGAGATCCCTTAATAACAGTAATTTCAACAATTTTTTCTCCTTGACAATTTATTTTTATTTCTGGCTTTCCAAATACATTTGTGAATTCATCAAAAACTGGGTTATTTCCATCTGATTCTAATTCACACATTGCATCAGGAACAGAAACATTATTATATTTTAATAATTGATTTTTAAAACCTTCTCCTCTCCAAACTCCAACTATTATCCATGAAACCTTATTTTGCAACTTGTCTATAATTTCTAAAGTCATATCGGCCTGTTTTATATATGTTATAATCAAATCAAATTTTTCTAAATTTTCAATAACCTCTTTGTTTATTTTTATATCATCTATGAATGTTCCTTTCGGAGATTCTATATCGATAATTTTTGTTTCAAATTTTTCCCCAATAGTTTTCAATGCTCTTTCTCCAAGACTTGAATCATCTCGGATAATTCCAATTTTAATACTCATATTATCATTAATTATTTTTTATTAGAATTTTTATATTTTTAATTTGTTCTTTTTTAGAATTATAATATTTATATTTAAATAATTATTTATTTTACAAAAAATCAAACATCTATTTAAAATTCTTTTAATTCTAATTTAATTAGATTTTTGAGTTCTTTTACAACTATTTCTCCTTTATTATCTAATCTTGAGGGATCTAAATCTTTTAAATCTTTTTCTTCTACTAATTTATCTATTTTCATTGATTTTTCTGATTTAAATCCTTTTGATATTAATATTTTGTCTATACAATTTTCTGAACATCCATTTATTGCAATTATTGGATATTTTTTAATTATATCGTTAAATTCGGGATTTTCTGCCACAGTAGCAGTAATACATATTGATATCAAATTATCATTCTCGATTACTAAATCATTGCATGCTGCTCTCCCAATAAGCCCTAATGCACTCATTCCATTACATGTAGCTATTGAAATTTTTTCTTCCATTTTCTCACCAACTATGCTTTAGGTTTATTTAAGAATTTTATAATATTTATAAATATTTTTATTTAATTTCAAATTTTTATTTAAATTACTAATTTTATATTATATTGTAATCTAAAAAAGAAATATATGTTTGATTGGCTTATATAATATATAAATATTAAAAAGATGATTAATTATTAAATAAAAATTATACCTGCCGAATTTTTAAAAATAAATCAGATATAATATTATAAAATATATTTTACTAATTTATATATTATATATGTAAATTAGTAATTTAAATAAAAAAAAGATTTAATATGGGTTTAATAATGAATTCTATATATAAATTTATATTATAATTAGGAATAATGAATTAATTTTATTTTAAAAATAAAATGTCCTAAATTAATGTATTAAAAAATTTATAAATATATTTCAATTAAGTATATTTCAATTAAGTATATTTTAATTAAATATATTTTAATGAATCACCATAATTATCGTATATTAATTTAAATTATGGTGATAAAATATAATATGTAATATAAAAATTTAGATTTTTTAGAAGTATCTTTCTAAAATCCCTTCTAATATTTTAGCATGGCGTCCTTCATCTTTAGAGCTTTCTTTAAAGAAATCGCATGGATCTTCAAGTTCACATCCTTCAGCTTTTTCTGCAGCAGCTCTTTTTTCTTCATTAGCCATTAATTCTCCTTCTAACATCATTTCAATATTTTCTTTTAAAGTTGGCTTTATAACACCATTCATTTCAGCAAATCTTGCAGCATGCTCAGCTTCTTCCCATGCAAGCCTTTTGAAGACTTCGGCTAACTCTCCATATCCCTCTCTTGAAGCCTGTCTAGACATAGCTAAATACATTCCAACTTCTTGGGTTTCACCCATAAAATTTGCTTTTACTTCTTTTTCTAATTCAGTTCCTTTAGTTACTCCTATTTTGTGTTCATATTTTGGCATTTTATCTTCCTCTTATATAATATCCACTTTATTCATTTTATATATTTATTTCACATAAATTAATATAAATTTTTTTATTATTATAACTTTTTATTTTATTTCAGATGATTCCATATAGATAAATTAATTATTTTTATATTTAAATATATAAATATAGAAAATAGAAAATTTAAATTAAATATAGAAAATAGAAAATAGAAAATTTAAATTGTAAATTTATTTAATAATATTCTTAAATTACCAGATTAAACTATAATTAAATCTTTTTTGCTTCTTCAACTAATTTTTGTCCTAATTTGAAGCATGCTTTATTTTCTTCTTCATCTGGAACATAATATACTTCACAAGTATCTACAACATCAAAACCATATTCTCCTAAATCTTTACCCAATGAAGCAGGTGTTCCTCCTTTTCCTCCCATAGAACCGAAAGTCACAGCTTTTCTTTTAATTCCAGTTCTTTCAAATCTTAAACCTTTTAAATAGTACATTAGGTCTCCAATACTTGGATAAGGTTCATCATTAATTGTAGGAGCTCCAATAGCTATTGCTTTACTGTCTAATATGCTTTTAACTATTTCACTTCTTTCATCTTCATGCAAAAAGAACATTTCTACATCATATCCTTCTGCCATTATGCCTTCAGCTATTTCATGGGCCATTTTTTGAGTTGAATAATGCATTGTATCATATACTATAGTCACTTTATCTTTACATTTTCCAGTTGCCCATTCACTGTAAGCACCAATAACTTTCATGGGATCTGTCCAGATTTGCCCGTGTGATGGTGCAATCATTTTTATTTTTTCAAGCAATCCAAGTTCTGTAACTTCTTCAAATTTTTTCAATACAAGTTTTGATAGAGGTACTATAAGATTTCCGTAGAATTTTTTAGTAGCGTCCATTAAAACATGTTCTGGTATTTCATGATCAAAACGCTTTGAATAACATAAATGTTGACCAAATGCATCATTTGGGAATAATATTCCTTCTTCAACTAATAGTGTAAACATACTGTCTGGCCAGTGTAGTAAAAATGCATCTAAAAATGCTAAAGTTTTTCCACCAAGTTCTAATGTATCTCCAGTTCCTACAGTAATAAATTCTGCTTCTTTAATATTTGGATAATGCCTTTTCAATCCTTTTACAGCTATTTCTGTACAATATATTGGAGCTTTTGGATATCTTTTGTGAATGTCTACTAAAACACCACTATGGTCTTTTTCAACATGGTTTTGTATAATTACATCTACTTTACATTCTTCCCCAGTTTTTCCTTCTTGTGCAAATGCATCATCTACACGAGCCATTAATTCTTCAGTTTTACCAGGGTATGCATTATCTATCAATGCTACTTTATCATCTCCAAATATTAAGTATGCATTGTAGCTTGTTCCATCAAGTGTATATCCGTGATAAGTTCTTAAATCCCAATCAAGAACTCCTATCCAATATACTCCATTACCTATTTTTTTTGCCTGTGCTTTCATTTTATATTTCTCCTTATATATTATATCTAAATTCAAAGATTTATTTAAATATTTTAAATATTTTTAATATTATTCTTTACTAACTGTATATAATTACTAAAGAAATATTTAATTTTTTAAAAAAATTTATATATTGAACCAATAAAATTTTGAATTATTTATTTCAAATTTCAACTGTTCGTATATGTATGAACATATGTTTAGCTAAACTCCTATTTAAAGCTTGTTTTTTAATTTTATAATTTTTATTTTTCCGAAAAATTTAGTTATTATATTAAATAGATTTAATCATATTTTTTATTAAAACTTTTTATAATTTTGATATATGTATTATTAACACTTTTTTTCTATTTATTTCAATCTCTGTGGATTTTAGATATATTATATGTCTATTTACATACTTTCTGAATTATATTTGCCATTAATAATATTATATATATTCTAATTATATTTTCAATGAGTACGAACTGTTTTATCTTAATATATATCTTTGATAAGATTTATTTTTTTTAAAAACATAATCAAACTTTATTTTTTCCATTTTAGAAGATATTATCTAATTATAATTTCCTATAAACTTATTTAACAATTATTATTTATCTTTAGTTTCCAAGAAAAAGATTTATATACTTCTTTTTATAAATGAAAGTATATATTCTTTCATTAATTGATTAGAATAAATAAACATATAATGTTCTCTTATGTCTAATTTTGGTACTTATATGGCACTATTAGGATTATAACAATTTAAATGAGCATGAATTTCAATTAATAATAACAATTATTTTAATAATAATTTAATAATAGTTATAATTGATGTCATATTTATAATAAGGGGTATAAATATGGATTTTACTGATAAGATCAATGAAGCAAAAAAACAAAAACCTATTCAGATTTTCTCTAAGGGTCATAAAGAAATTGGGGTCAATGTAATAAAAAGCCCTGTAAAACTTGTTATATTATCTATGCTAAAAGATAATGAAATGGAATTCGATGAAATTGTTAAAAACACAGGTAAATCAAAATCTACTGTTTCTGTTCATTTAAAATCTTTACGAAAAGATGGGGTTATCTCTTTTAAATTTGATCCAGAGGATCAAAGAAGAAAAATATTCTATATTAATTCAAGATTTTTGGGAGAAATTGAACCTCCTGAACCATTCGAACTTGAAGAACAAAAAACTGATTTTTTATTAGAAAATATAATAAACAAAAATAATGATTCTAGTGGCAAATTTAATTTTTCTCATCTTTTATTCCATACATTTAGGTCAACACTAATTCAAGAAGGAATTAATATTAATCCTATATTGTATGAATCTGGACGTCGTATTGGTTTAGCATTGTATGAACAAATTAAAGCTGATGATGTCGATATTTTTATTAAAAATTTACAAGTTTTTTGGGAAGAATATGGATTAGGTCGTATAGAGTTTAAACTTGGGGAAAAAATAGAAATCACTACATACGACTGTTTCGAATGCGAATTACTTCCTAAAACAGGAAAACCTGCATGTTATCTGGATTCTGGAATAATAGAAGCTACTCTATCTTCTTTCTTAAAAAAAGATTTAAAAGTAATTGAAACAAAATGTTATACAATGGGTGATAGTTGTTGTGCTTTTGAGTTAGAACCAATTGAATAACATTATTTAATGGTATATTATTTAATAAATTTATCTTTAATAGGTTATTTTTTATTAAATATAGATATTTTCTATATAGCTATTTTTTAATATATAGCTATTTTTTAATATATAACATTTTTTATATGGATATTTTCTAATTTTATTTATTAATTCTTCTTATTCTTCTTAATTTTTATTTTTTTAATTTTAATATTGTTGTTGTTAAATAAGGTTTATTTTTTGGAAATCCATCTATTATTTTCTCATTTTTCATTGTACAATTTTGAACAGAAGTAATCTCTTTTTCAACATTTTGTTCATTTATTATATTTTCTAATTCTTCAGTATTTCTGGATGTTTTCATCAAAACAAAGTTATTTCCTTCTTTAAGAAGATTACCAATATTTTCATTTATTTTTGGAATTATCATTAAAATCTCATCTTTTTCCACCAATGGTTTTCCAATACTTGAAGCACATGCTGTAAATGAATTAATTCCAGGAATCATCTCGATTTTAAAATTTTTTTCCAATCTCTTTTGAACATAAGAAAATGTGCTGTATATTGATGGATCTCCTAAGGTAATGAATGCAACATCAATTCCTTTATTTAAATGTCCTGATATCAATTCTGATGCTTCATCCCAATGTTTTTCTAGCATTCTTATATCTTCTGTCATTGGAAAAACAGGTTCTAAAACTTTTAAATTTTCTTTATTTCCTTTTATATTAGTTTCTTCATCATAAATTAATTTATTACAGGATTCCTCATTTTTAAAATCATTATTAATCTTTTCAGATGTACTTTTAATTTCCCTATTTTCTCTTTTTTTTAAAATAGGTCTAATGATTGATAGAGCAATGCTTTCTTTTTCTGGCGAAGAACGAGGAGAACATATAACTGGTACATTTTCTAGAACATTCAAAGCTTTTATTGTTAAAAGTTCATAGTCTCCTGGTCCAACTCCAATTCCAAATAATTTGCCTTTTTTCAATGTCAATAAAACACCATTTTTAATTTTTATAAAATTAGTATTATTTAAATCAATTATTAGATTTAAATAAATAATATTAAAATATTATTTTTTAATTTTTAAATTAGAATATAATTTTTATTTTAAATTATTATATATTTCTAAAATAAATCATTTTTTCATTATTACTTATAATATTACATTTATTATTAATAAAAAATTTTAAATAAAATATTATTTTTCATAACCATTAACTATCATTTATTTATACTCCCATTACTAATATACTTTTGATGTCAAATTCTTTATTTTGCCCAAATTGTGGAATGTTAAAAAACAATTGTGTTTGTAGAAAGACACAAGCAGATTTAAAATCTAATTACTCAAATAGTTTTATTCATCAATCAAAAGATAATCAATCAAAACCTTTTCGTCAATCTATTGATGATGTTTATTCAATAGAAAAGAATTCTCTGGAAGAAGCAAAAATAAATAAATTAAAAACAGAATTTCCGAATATTAATGAAGAAATAATTGAAAATTTCCCATTTAAATCTCCAAGAGAAGGTCAACTTGAAATTATATCTGATATAAATGAAGCTATTGAAAATGGATATAAATATATCATTCTTGAAGCAGGGACTGGTACTGGAAAATCGGGAATAGCCACTACTTTAGCTAGAATGTATCAATCAGCATATATTCTCACTATGACTAAACAATTACAGACTCAATACTTTAATGAATTTAATTTTCCAATGGTTAAAGGCAGGGGAAATTTTTATTGTCTAAATGATGATTTAGATTCTACTTGTGATGTTGGGACATGTAAAACAACTCCAACTTCAAAAAATTTCTTTTGTAAATTTGGAGTTTCTAAAAACCCAAATTTAACTGGGTCTGAAGCTTTTGAAAGTCAATTTGGTGGTTCTATTTTTTATCAATCTGATGAACATTGTCATTATTGGCAACAAAAGTCTAATGCTATTAATTCTCCAATCACTTTAATGAATTATGATTATGCAATCCTTGAATTGAATTATGTAAAGCATTTTCCTCCTAGAAATTTATTAATTCTTGATGAAGCTCATAATATCGAAAATAAATTAATGAATACAATGGAACTTACATTATACAATAGAAGGCTCAAGAAAGATATTAATAAAATTATTAATCCAAGCATACTTAAAGAAAAGGATTATAAAGAATGGATAATGGAGATTGATGCTATAAAAGATGCTTATAGGGATATTGAAATAAAAGATCTTCCAAAAAACAAAGCAGATAGGATTAATTCTACAATATCACGTTTAAAACAGCTTAGAGAAAATCTTGAAAATGAGCCTAAAAACTGGATTATTGATTCTTTTACGGATGGTGTTTCATTTAAACCGCTTAGAGTTCATCAATATGCTAAAGACTATTTATTTAAACATGGAGAAGTTTGTATTTTTTTAAGTGCAACTATTTTATCTCATAAGATGTTTTCTCAATGGTTAGGATTAAATCCTAATGAAGTATATCATATAAAAGTAGATAGTCCTTTTTCTCCAGATAAAAGACCTATTGAATTAAATATAGCAGGTAAAATGTCATCTAATAGGATCAAAAGGAGTGCTCCTAAAACTTTGCCAATTATTGAATCTATATTGGAAAAACATAAGAATGATAAGGGTTTAATTCATACTAATAGCTATAAATGTCAAGAATATATTGTTAAAAAAATAAATAATCCTAGACTGATTTCTCATACTTCTAAGAATAGAGAAAGAGTTTTAAATCATTTTGAAAAAACTAAAGACTCTCTTGTTTTGGCTAGTCCCTCCATGAGTGAAGGAGTTGATTTACCTTACGATAAGTGTAGATTTCAGATAATATACAAGGTTCCTTTTCCTTATTTGGGAGATGAACAGGTAAATATGAGAATGAAAAGAGATAGAAGATGGTATGCATATAAAACTGTCATGACTTTAATGCAAGCTTATGGAAGAGGTATGAGAGCTGAAGATGATTCTTGTTATACTTATATCCTTGATGGGGATGTAGATATTTTATTTAAAAGTCCACTATATCGTTCTTTAGTTCCAGAATTTTTTAAAGAGGCTATTATTAAAAAATGAATTATATTATTTGGACTTAAATGTTTTAACCTCTTTTAATTATATATTTATAATATTATTTTATCTATTTTTTACCTTTTATTATTATTTTTTTAGTTATTAATATATAATTAATATATATTTATTATTATTTATTAACTAATTTTTATTTCTATTTTTGTTCAATTATTTATCCTTTTTAATATTAATTATTAACTTTTTTTATTTTTTTTCTGTTATTTTTTCTAGATTGTTTAATTTTTTTAATATATTGAATATTTAATTAATTAAGAATATTTTAATAAATACTAAAACTTTATATATAATTAAAAATAAATCTTTTTTTTTAATTTCTTTAAAACTTATTGTTTTTAGAAATTTTGGGGGGAGAATATGAAATTTAGATTACACAATGTAATCCTATTTTTAATCTTAGTTTTAACAATAACTTTAAGTATTGGTTTTGTATGCGCAACAGACTCACAAGTAAATAATAATGAAATCACAGACGATTCTATTACTGTTCTTGGAGTTAATGAAACTTCTTCATCTAATTTTATAGATAATGATTCTAATTCTTTATCTGATAATAATATTATATCAGAAAATAATAATGCTATTAATACTTCTGATGATAAAATTAATACTACTTCTAACAAACTTAAAAATATTTCTATCTCTGGAAAAGTAATTAGGTGTGATTCTGGTTTAGCTTTTTCTGGAGTTACTATTAAAATATTTGACTTAAAAAACAATTTATTATATTCTACCAAAACAGATCAAAATGGTAAGTATAGTATAAACTTAATTAGTCAAGATTCTACTTTTAATGTAGTTGCAAATTATCCTGGGCATGTTACTTTATCAAAAATTTTGAATTTGTCTAATATTAATGGGTCTTATTTTGGGACTGCTAATTTTCAACTAGGTCCAGAGCCAATTATTATATCTAATGGTGCTTTAAGTGAGTTTATAAATGAAACTTTTAAATTCCAAATTAATTTTGACAACGTGGGTAATGAAACAGGTTTTGGCCCAATTGTATATTTGACACTACCCCCAGGTATTCAATTTAAAAATGCAACTTTTTTAGGAAACCAAGTTAAAGTGACTTTTGTTGGAATATTTCCGGGTAACTCAACTGGGACTTTAGTGGATCCTCTCACTAAAATGAATGTGACAGGTATATCAGGAGATAGTTTTTACGTGTTAGAATACCCATTAGGTAGCTACACAAAAGGGCAACCCATTGCTACTATGGAGATAACAGCATTTCTTTTAGGTAATAATACCATTGGTCTACCTCTGAATATTACTGCTACCCCTGTTTTCAGATTTGGTGCAAATGAAACTGGGACTACTCCTCTAATTGGAAATAAAACTAATTTAAAAATTACTCCTAATGTAATTAAGATTACCAAAGTTTCAGATGCTCCTGAAGATGAAATTGCAACTGGTAAAAGTAATCCTCATATTTATAAGTTAATAATTGACATTGCAGATGGCCAAACTGTTACAAATATATCTCTTAAAGATATTTTACCAAATAATATTCAATTCATTGAATTGCTTAATGGTGCAAATGGTACAATAATTTATTTGCCTTCTCAAACAGTTCCTGGAGGAATATTAGAATTATATTTCAATAATATAACTGGTACTTTAGGTAATGATAGAATTATAACATATTCTTTTTATGCTCCTTTACTTGATAGTATGAATCAATCTGTTATTGATCCGAATACTGGAGCATCAGTTAATGCTACAAATCAGGTTAATATCTCTGGTATATATAATTCATATAATGTTTCATCAAGGGATAACAATACAGTAATTTTAAAATCTGTAGCAACTCAAAAATATGTTAATGATACTAGTTCGTCTAAACCAAAACCTACTGACATTTTAGAATATGTTATTAATTTTCAAATTTCTGACTACTTCTCTTTAGATAATTTAGTCATCACTGATATTTTGGGTGATGGCCAAACTTTCCTAGGAAGTCAAACTCCATATTTAAATATTCATCTTTCTAATGGAACAACAATATTTTTATATTTTAATCTCACTAATCCAAATCAGTTTCAAGCTGTCTATGATGGGATATCCGGAATTACATATCTTAAATTTAACATAACTAGGCTTTTAATAGATAATCAATATGATGGTGGTTTAGAAGGGGCTGATTATTATGGTAATGGATCATTAAGTCAAGTTTATGGAAATTTAACATTTAGAAGTAAGATTAATATTAATTATGTTGTAAATAATAATACTATAGTTTCTAATGATGTAATAAGAAATAATGTAGATTTGAAAGCAAACTTAGATAATCAAACAGCAATTGTGGGAGATAGTAGTGGAACTCAAATTACAATTGTTTCTCCTGTTTCAAAAAAAATTATTTATCAAATTAATGGAAAAAATGTAACTGGTTCTAATTTTGTAATTAAGCCAGGGGATAATATAACATTTTCTTTAGAAATCTATGTTCCCACTAGCAATTTGAATTCTTTTGTTGTAATTGATTATTTGCCTATACCTTTTTTAACTGCACTTCAATTTTACACCGGTCAATTACAAAATCTATCTTTAACTGTTCCTGCCAGTGGTCAATGGAGATTAGGTGAAAAAGACACTTTAACTGCTTTAACTGGAGTAATGCCATATTTAACTATTGATACTGCTCAAAATGCGCTTATATTTTACTATGGTAATATTTCTCAAGAGTCTCAAATGTCTTCAACTGCCCATATACTCTTTACAGTAACAGCTACTGGGGCTCCAATGGCCGATGGGTTATCTCTTGCAAATTTTTTAAATGTTAAATATGAAAATACTGAAAACCTTACTTTTTCAGATAATTATATTGTTAACTTCATAACTTCTGAACCAGAATTGTCAATTGAAAAAAATGCGACTCCTAAAAAAGATTTAGAGGCGGGAGATAATGTAACTTATACTATAATCATTAAAAATAATGGTAATGGAACTGCATATAATGTTGTTGTTAAAGATAGTTTATTAATAGATAATCCGGGTTATTTTGATTCAATTAATATCATAGCTTATTATCTTAATGGTACTCAAATAACTGGATTAAACCTTAATGATTTATTTACTTCAAATGGTTTAAATTTTGGAGATTTATATCCTATTTTTGGAGTTAATGGTACAAATAACACTATAATAATTACTTATAACGCAACATTAGGTCCAAAAGTTTATCCATTACAAGTAATTAATAATACTGCACAAATCACTAAATTTACTTCATTACCGGATGTTTCAAGCCCAAATTTTGTTCTTAATCCTTCTGACTATGAAAGTAATGCCACTGTTAGCCTTAAAGGCATTGATTTTAATAAAACATATATTGGATCTAAGAATGGTTCAAGTACTGGTTCTAATTTAACAATTGGGGAAGTAGGAACATATAGGCTTTGGATAACATTACCTTCTGGACAAATAAAAGATATTGTCATTGTTGACACTCTTCCTAATGGTCTTAAATATGTAAATAATTCTATAAATGTTGTTTCAAATGGCAATATAGAATTGCCTAATTATACAATTGATATAGTTGGTAATGTCATTACAATACATTTTACTGGTTTAACTAACACTTCATATGGCACAAATAAAACTTTTTATGTAGATTTTGATGCAATAGTGCTAAATAATGCTACATTAAACCCTCCTAATACAAATAATAGGAGTAGAACAAACACAGCAACTATTGATTGGAATAATACTGGCCATATTCCTATTACCTCATCTGCTACAATTAATATAATAGAACCGAAAATCACTGCAAATAAAACATTTAGTACTAATGTTGTTTATGGTGATAAATCTATAACTGTTTATATCAATATAAAAAATGATGGGCTATCAAAAGCATATAATGTAACTATTAAAGATTATCTTGCTAGTGCAGGTAATATATTTAACTTGACTAGTTCTAATGTAATTGAAATATCTACTAAAGCAGGTTTTACTTTTAATTATGATCCTATTAATAAAATTGTTACTTATACTGGCGGAAATCTTGACGTTGGTGAAACAGCTACTTTTTCATTTAATTTAACTGCTTTACCTGATCCGGTGTTAGGTTCAAATTATACTAATGTAGCTAATGTCACTTATTGGTCACTCCCTTGGATTGATACTATTCCTAATCCAGATAGTAGGAATTATAACACTTCTGGAATAGACAGTCTATTAGTTGGTGATCCTAAAATAAATAAAGCAGTCATCAATTCAACAATTCATGGTTCAACAGGCAAATTAACTATTGGGGAATATATAACTTATCTTATTTCAATAGAACTTCCTAAGGGAAATGCAACAAATCTTTTAATAACTGATATCTTGCCTAATGGATATAGTTATATTAACTATACATTAGATTCATCTACTTGGATTGGTAGTTTAGGTAATTTAGTTGTTGGAGTTAATGGCACAAAAATAAACTTCAACTTCACAGGAATAACTAATAGTCTTTCTAATAATAATACTTTTTATATTTATTTAGTAGCTCAAGTACTTAATGATTCATCAAATAGGGTAGGGCAAATAAAGACTAATAATGTAAATTTAACATGGGATGAAAATCTTAAAGGACCATTTAAATCTTCTGTAAATACAACTATTGTAGAACCAAGTTTACAAATTGTTAAAAGTGCAAATGTTACTAATGTTGATGGTGGAGATAAGGTTTTAATTACTATTAAAATTACTAATAATGGTAATTCTAATGTTTATAGGTTAAATATAACTGATTTATTAGATACAAATTTATTTAATCCAAATACTGTTAATTTTAATTTAGTTAATGGATTTAATTTTACAAGAGATAATAATGTCATATATATAATAGCGGATAATGATACATCAATTGCACCAGGAAATTCTGTAAATTTCACTTTCTCTGTAAATGTAATTCCTAATGTTGTAAGTAATTCTACTTTTACAAATATTGTAAATAGTAGCTTTTCATCTATGCCTAATGGATATGATATTACAAGAAATTATACTAATATTTCAAATATTCTTCAATTTAAAACTAACTCTCCTAATATTTCTAAAACTGTTAATTCGACTTCAGAACCAGGATCTACTGGATTATATTTATTAATTGGGGAAGTTGTTACTTATAAAATTGATATTACCATTCCAGAAGGTAAAACACTTGCTGCAGTTCTTAAAGATATATTATCAAACAATGTAATATTTAATAATGGTTCAGCTAAAATAATGCGTAATAATATTAATATTATTGCCTCAGATTTTGACTTTAATTCTAATCCTAACGAATATATTAATTTGTCTGATAGTTACTTTTTGAATAATATTTTGAATCTTTCCTTTGGAGATATATCTTTTAATGGTAGTGAAGGAACTAGCAATGGGTTAATAAGTATAATTTTTAATGTAACACTTTTAAATATCCCTCAAAATCAAAATGGAACTAAAATATCAAATAATGCATCATTAACATTTAATAATGCTAGTGGAATTCAGAAAAATATAGTATCTACTGCTTCTAATTTAACAGTAATTACTCCTAAACTTATAATTAATAAAACATCTAGTAAAAACATTATTGAGGGAGGAGAATCCTTTTCATATATTATAATACTCCAAAATAATGGTACGGCTCCTGTTTATGATATTGTAATCACTGACTATTTGCCTGATGGTTTATCTTATGTTAATTATATACAAATTCCAGAAAATTGGACTATAAACATCACTGGTCAAAAAATAACTTTCATTTCACCTTTAGGATTTAATATTAGCTCTGGAAATAATGTAACAATAGAATTTAATGTTACTGCTTCACAAGACATAAATTATGATTCAAAAATAATTAATAGTGTTAATGCTACTGGAACAAGTTTGCCAGGTATACATGGGACTAATAATTCAACTATAGGTAATCCTGGAGAAACTAATGGTGAGAGAACTGGAGATTCATCTCAAGGTCTAGTGAATAACATATTTGCCAATGTTACAAACACTATTAATACAAGGGCACCATCAGTTTCTAAAGATGTAAATAATAAAACTGCTCCAATAGGAGGAAATTTAAATTATACGATTGTTATTAATTTACCAGAGGGATATACAAAAAATCTAACAATTTCCGATTTGTTACCTTTAGGGTTAATTTATCTTCCTGGAACTCTTAATATTTCTTCCTCTAGTTCTATAAACTATGAAAATATTATAATTAATATAATAGGTAATAGAATTGATGTTAATTTTGGATGGTTAAATGCTACATCTAGTGGTAATATAACTTTAATATACACTACATTAGTTCAAAATATTCCAAATAATGTCAATGGTACTATTTTATCTAATAATGTAACAGTTACATTTATGAATGGAACAGAAAATAATTCCACTGTTCATGATAGTGAAAATATCACTGTAGTAGAACCTAAACTTAATATTAATAAGACTTCGAACAAAAATAATTATGTTCCTGGAGAAAATGTTGTTTTCACATTAAAAATAAGCCATAAAACTGGAAGTGCATCGTCTGCTTATAATTTAATTGTTGTTGATAATATACCTATTGGATTAATTTATGTAATTGGGTCATCAATCCTTCCAGCTGGATGGTTTGTTGATGAAAGCCAAATTAACTCTAATATATTAATATTTTATACTACTCCTAGTTATGAGCTTCCATTAGGTCAAGATGTTACAATTAGATTCAACTGTACTGTTGGTAATTATAGCTTTGCTGGTCTGAATTTAACCAATAATGTTTCTTTGAATTATTCTTCAATTAATATTACTAATGATTCAAGAGTATATGGTCCAATTAATGCTAGTTCTACTATTCATGTTATAGGTTCAGATATTTATGTTATCAAATCAGGAAATATAACTATAAATGCAGGTGAATCACTCAATTATTATATCGAAATTGGAAATAATGGGCCTGATTCAGCTATAAATGTTACAATTTATGATTTAATAGATCAAAATTGGTTTATATGGATGAAAAATGTTAAATATTATTTAAATGGAAATTGGTATGATTTTACTAATCCATTGAACACTACTGTAATAGGAACATTGTTACCTGGCCAAAAGATTTTTATAAATGTTACAGGGATTTTAAATTCTTCAGCACCAACTGGAAATGTAACAAATAATGTTGTTGTTAATTCATCAACTCCGGATCCTAATATTAATAATAATATGGATAATTTTACAACTGAAATAAAACAAATGTCTGTACTCATAGTAAATAAAACTGTAAATGAGCCTATTGTTATAGCTGGAAATTCGATTCATTATACTATTAAAGTTACAAACAATGGTCCAAGTTATGCATATGATATAGATATAAGTGAAAATTTACCTCAATATGTAACTGGAAAATATTATTCTCTTGATAATGGTACTACTTGGATTCCATGGGGATCTGGTTTGGTAGAATTTGGATATTTAGCAGTTGGAGAAACTATAGAAATATTAATTAATGCAACTGTGGATCCTTATACTCCTAATGGTACTATTCTGAATAATATTGTAAAAGTAAAACATAGAGGAGCTCCTGAAGAAGAAAAGAATGCATCTTCTATTGTTTATAGTTTAGCTAATTTGACTTTGGTTAAGTCTAATGATCCTGTTTTGGTTGTTGTTGCTGGTGAGGGTATTGTTTATCAGCTTGTTTTAAGGAATAATGGTCCTTCTGTAGCTTTGAATTTGACTTTTAATGATAAGTTGCCTGTTGGTTTGTTTGATTCTTATTATCGTTATAGTGTTAATAATGGGTCTTGGTCTAATTGGGTTAGTTTTAATGGTCTTTTGTCTTTGAATGTTTCTGAGTTTTTCCCTGATGGTTTTGACTTGGATGATGTTTTTGTTGTGGAAATTAAGGCTATTGTTAATGCTTCTACTGTTAATGGTACTGTTTTGGTTAATAGGGCTAATGTGACTTCTGGTACTGATCCTTTTGTTGTTGTTTCTAATAATGTTACTAATGTTGTTAAGAGTGTTGCTAGTTTGTCTATTAATAAATCTGGTGATATTAGGGTTGTTGCTGGTGGATTGATTCATTATGTTATTACTGTTCATAATGGTGGTCCTAGTGATGCTGTGGGTACTGTTTTAATTGATGCTTTACCTAATTATGTTAATGGTTTGTATTATTCTCTTGATAATGGAGTTACTTATTATGCTTGGCCTTCTACTGGTAATATTAGTTTAGGAACTTTAGGTGTTAATGAAACTGTTGTTGTTTGGATTAATGGTAGTGTTGATTCTGCTACTCCTAATGGTACTATTTTAAATAATACTGCTTTTGTTAGTTCTCCTTTTGATCCGGATTCTCATAATGATTCTTTTGTTACTAATGTTACTACTCAGGCTAATTTAACTTTGAATAAGAGTGTTAATTCTATTATTATTGTTGCTGGGGAGAATCTTGTTTATACTATTGTTTTGACTAATAATGGGCTTAGTGTTGTTCGGAATTTGACTTTTTATGATGGTCTTCCTAATGGTTTGATTAATTCTCATTATAGGTATAAGGTGGGTAATGGTTCTTGGTCTGCTTGGGATGATTTTAATGGTTCATTTGTGATTGTTTTGCCTGATGGTTATCTTTCTGTCAATGATTCTGTTGTTGTTGAGATTAACTCTACTGTTAATTCTAGTGTTGTTAATGGTACTGTTTTGGTTAATATGGCTAATGTGACTTCTGGTACTGATCCTTTTGTGGTTATTTCTAATCCTGTTAATAGTACTGTTGTTTCAGTTTCTAATTTGAGTTTGAATAAGTCTGTTGATCATGTTTGGGTTTATGCAGGTAATGGTTTGGTTTATTCAATTGTTTTGGTGAATCATGGTTCTTCTGCGGCTTGGAATGTGACTTTGAATGATGCTGTTCCTAGTTGGTTGGTTGATCGTTATTATCGTTATAGTCTTAATAATGGGTCTTGGTCTAATTGGGTCTTGTTTAATGGGGATTTAGTATTGGATGTTTCTGGTCTTTTCCCAGATGGTTATGTTGGGGTTAATGATACTTTTAATTTAGAAGTTAAAGGGTTTGTTAATGCTTCTACTCCTAATGGCACTGTTTTGTTTAATAATGCTAGTGTTGTTTCTTTAACTGATCCTGAAGGGGTCATTTCTCCAACTGTAAACACAACAGTAAAAACACTTGCTAATTTGACAATTACTAAAACAATAAATGTTGAAAAAATAGTAAGGGGTCATTCAGTACAATATGTTATTGTGATAACCAATTTGGGGCCTTCTGATGCTTTAAATGTATCACTATACGATTATTTTGATACAAGTATACTAGTTAATACTATCTATTCCACTTCTTCAGGAGTTTCTTGGACAGCTTTCAATGGTCCATTGAATTTAACCTATCTTGTATCTTCACTTTCTGCTGGAAGCAATGTTACTATATGGGTTAATGGAACAATTTCTAACAATGCTACAACTGGTATTACAAATACTGTAATAACTAGTTCTGAAACTGATCCTGATGGTAATAAATCTGCTAATGTCACAACCCCAATACAAAAATCTCATATAACTATTAAAAAGACGGTCAATAATAAAAAACCATATCTTCATGAAACAGTTTATTTCACATTAACAGTTAAAAATTGGGGTCCAGATACTGCTATTGATGTTTATGCAATTGATATTCTTCCAAAAGGTTTTAAATTTGTTTCATTTAAAACTCAATACGGTTCATATGATTATAAAACTGGATTATGGTATATTGGAAACATTTCTAATGGAAGCACTATTAAATTGGTAATTGTAGCAGTAGTTGAAAAATTAGGAATTATTGTAAATAATGTAGAAGTTTTCACAGCTTCTTATGATGGTTCAGAAGAAAAACACAATGCTTCTGCAAATGTCACGGGTTTACCTATTCCTGATCCAGATCCTAAACCTCAACATAATCATGGTGATTTTATACCTATGAAAAATACTGGAATGCCTATTCCAATAGCAGTTTTGGCAATTTTAATAATGTTTGTTGGTTTAGTAAGATTTAAAAGAAAATAAGGTTTTTATAATTAATTATTTTTAATTTTTTATAATCTCATTACTTTTTATTTTATTATTTTTTAGCTATTTTTTTAATTATGCTATTTTTTTAATTATGATATTATAGATTATTTATAAAAATTTTTATATCGTGTTTTTTCATTATTTTTTAATTATTTTTTTCAATTATTTAGATACTCATGAAATCCAATAAAAAATTATTTAAGTGTTATTAACAAAGATATTAATGGATTATATATATTTGAAAAATAATCTATTCATTACTTATTTTATCCAGGGCCTGTGGTCTAGCCTGGAATGACGTAGGACTTCGGATCCTAAGATCGAGGGTTCAAATCCCTCCAGGCTCGTTTTATTTTTCATTATATTAATCAATATTTTTATTTTTCCATTATTCTTTCTTTTGTTTTTTTATTTTATTTTTTAAATTTATCATGAACATATCTTAATTAAATAGCTTTTTATAAAATTATTTTATCAAGTTTAATTGAATTTTATTAAAATTAAATAGATAATTTTATATTGTTGAATATTAAAAGATATTATTTATTGGATTAATCTATTTAACATAATTAATGAGGAAAATTTTATGGGTCTTAAATTTAAAAAAATAGCTATAATAACATTATTAATGATATTTGTAAGCTTAATTTTTATTAATGCATCTTTTGCTGCTTCTGGATATGTTGATGTCATTGTAAAGGATGCTCATAATTCAACTTCAAACAAATATTCTGAAGAAGGCTTTTCAGTAAAAAATGCTACAATTAAGGTTATAAATAAAACAACCAATAATGTTATATTATCTGGTAGTACTGATAATAATGGTAAATATAGAATCTCTACAAATAATTTGAATCCAGGGGTTTATTTATTAAATATTAGCTATTCTACATATTTAACATACTCAACAAATCTAACAGTAAATAAATCTTCCAATGCTGGTGAAGTTAAATGGAGATTCACTCCAGATATTGCTTTTGTTTGTTATTATGCTGGCCATAAAGAAAAAGTTAATAGCTTGATGAATATAAGTAAGAGGGTTTATTATATTGATTCTATGAACTATGATCAAGAAAAAGAAGATAAATTATGGCTATTAAGGTATGCACAATTTTTATATTTAGATATGTATGCAGATGGATCATATACTTTTGATACTAGAATCTTTTCAAATATTCCTGCAAATATAAACTATAAAATTGCCTATTGTTTTGGGGATTATAATCCTGATAGATTAAAAGATTTTGGATTAAATTTTATTGGTTCTAATTCTTCTAATAATACTCCTCATACAATTGAAAACACTTTTATTGGGTCTTATTTTAAATCTCAAAGTTCAGAAAATATGAACTTAGAAATACTAAATGAGAATATGCAAAATTTATTTGATTATATTAGGTATTTATTAGAAGAAACAAACACTAACCCAACTGATGATAATTCTAAAACACCGAAATTAGATTCTTTATGGGGTATATATCATCCAGACTATGGAACTTGGGAATTTAGAGTTGATCAAACAAATATAGCTAATTGGATTCGTCAAAATCCGGGTTATACAATTAACACTTCTGGTAATTTGAGATGGATGGATGAAGAGTATATCAGCTGGCTTTCTACACAAAACATCTCTTCATTATATTCTGATTTTGAAAGTTGGTATAAATCCATTAAAAAAAATATAACTTCTAATTTTATAGTAATTGCAAGTTATAAACCTGGAGGAATTTTAGTTGATGCATTGATTAGAGCTTATGAGTCTCAAGGTAGAGCAACTTTCAATGTTTTTCAAATTGAACAAAAACCTTCAATGGCAACCATCCTTTTAAATTTGACTAATGCACTTACTCGAAAGATAGTTGCTATCAACTCTTTGTATAGCTGGTCTATGGATTATCAGAATATGGGAGAAGATGGTGGTGCTATAGATGAATATCTTGGAATAGATGTTGAAATTATAAGGGCTTTAAATGATATTAGTGAAATGAGCTATCTTAGTGATTATGGTCCACAATCAGAATGGACTTATTCAGTAACAATCCCTAGTATGGAAGGAGTTTTTGGGGCTATAGCTGTTTCTTATATTGATTCTGCAGGAAAAACTCAAATTATAAAAGCAGGAGTTGATAAATTAGTCGAAACAACTCAAGGTTGGGCTAATTTGAAGGAAAAAAGTAATGAATATAAGAAAATAGCTATAATTCTTTATAATTATCCTCCAGGCAAATCAGAAATTGGTGCTTCATATTTGGATGTTTTTCAAAGTGTTCATGATCTTTTAGAACAGTTGTATGATGCAGGTTATAATATTGGGATGAATAAAAGTGAAATTCCTACAGTTTCTAGACTTGTTGCACTTATTCAAGATATGGGTAATAAAGGAACTTATGCTCAAGGACTTTTAAATGAGTATGTTGAGAAAAATTGGGATACTTTGATGAAATATGGGCAACTTGTTGATGAGATAAAAGTTGGCGAATATCTTAACTCTTTAGGTGTTGATCTTAAGGAACAATTACTAAAAAAATGGGGTCAAAATGGAACGATGGGTGGAGTGATGGTTTATACAAATAAAACTACTGGTAAAAAATACATTGTTATCCCTGGAATGATGTTTGGAAACATTTTTCTGACATTTCAACCTAGTAGGGGTTGGGATGAGATGAAATCTGTTGAAGATTACCACGACTTAACGTTACCTCCTCATCAACAATATGTTACTTTTTATAAGTGGTTAGGGGATGTTTTTAAAGCTGATGCAATGATACATATGGGGACTCATGGAACATTAGAATTTTTGCCTGGAAGATCTCTTGGCCTGCAAGATGATGATTGGACATTTGTTCTAAGTGGTATTCCAAATATATATCCTTATATTGTCTCCAATCCTGGTGAAGCATCAGTAGCTAAAAATAGGGCAGGTGCATTAGTTATAAGTCACATGACTCCAGCTTCTGTAATTTCCCAATTATATGGAAATTATACTGAATTAAATACTCTTATAGATTCTTATGAAGATGCTGTGAAATTTAATAATTCATTAGCAGAGACATATAAAAAACAAATTCTAAATCTTTCTAAGTCTTTAAATATTGATCAACCAACTTCAAATCAATCTTTTGATGATTGGCTTGAAGATGTACATCATTTGCTTGAAGGATTAGATAATGATATTATCACTATAGGATTACATACTTTAGGTTATGTACTAACTGGGGATGAAATGATTCAAGGAGTTATAACGATTGTATCGTCGAAATCTAGTATTTATGATAATATAAAAGAATTATTATATCCTAATCTTAGAAATGTGAAATATTATGATATGGTTAATGGAGTTAACAGTACTAAATACGTTTCACAGGTTAAAATAATACAAAATTGGTTAACTAAATATGTTACTGGACTATTAAATGGTTCAATAACTAATATAACTCAATTTTTAGAAGAAAACAATATTTCTAACGCTAGTGGATTTTATAACGACTTTTATGACGCTCTGGTACTTTGTAACACTACAATCAGGGATATACAAAATAATTTAGAATGGGATTCAATAATGAAGGCTTTATCTGGGGAATATGTTTTACCTGGCTTAGCTGTTGATCCTGCTTATGGTGACTCATTACCTACTGGTAGAAATGTATACTTTACAGATGCTACTAAAATGCCTTCTAAAGCTGCTTTTGAAACTGCTAAAGAAATCGTCGATAAACTAATTGTTGAATATTATGAAGCACATAACAAAACTTTTCCAGAGCTTGTTGGTCTTGTGATGTGGGGTACAGAATTATTGCGTACTGAAGGTATTGGTATGGGAGAATTTTTATACTTGTTAGGAGTTACTCCTGTTTGGACATCAAATGGCGTAGCTAAAGGGGTAGAATTAATTCCTTTGTCTGATTTGAAAGTTACATTATCTAATGGTACAACTATAAATCGCCCTCGTATTGATGTTTATGCAAGTGCAGTTACTAATAATGCTAAGTGGATTAAACTAATGGTTTCTGCAGTTAATTTAGCTTATAATGCTTCAGATGAGACTACATCTCAAAATTATGTTAAAAAGCATTTTAAAGAATATTCTTCATTAGATAGAATTTTTGGTCTTCCTGGAGCAGTTCTTGAAGGAACTGGTATGAGTAATTTTATTCCGAACACAAATAACTGGCAAAATAACACGAATATTAGTGCAACATTAGCAGATATTTATCTATCCCGAGTTTCTTATTCTTGGTCTATTGATTCAAAGGGTAATATTGTTGTAACTAGTAATAGAGGTGCTTATGAGTTTTTACTTAAAAAAACTGATTTAATAACTCAAAATGTAGATAGTACTTGGAGATTTTTAGATAGTGATGATTATTATGATTGGTTTGGTGGATTATTAGGAGCTTCTCAATACCTTGGTGGAACTCCTGATACTTCTATTGTTGATATAAGAAATAAAAATAATTTAATAACTAGAAATCTACAAGAACAAATAGACTTTGAAATAAGGTCCACGGTTTTAAATCCAGTTTATAGGGATGCTTTACTTGGAACTGCTGCAGGATGGAATTTTTATTCATCAAAATATCAATATATTTTTGGTTTTAATACTGTTGCCTCAGGGGGTAATGGAATAAATCTAGTTTCTAGTGGAACATGGATTTCTTTAGGTTATAATCTATTAGATTCAGCTTTTAATGTTGATAGTGGATATAAATCTTATTCTTTCCAGAGTATGTCTGGTTGGGTTTTAGTTGCAGCTCAAAAAGGAATGTGGTCTGGAGATGCTAAACTTTTAACAGAACTAGCTAATAAGTACCTTAGGGCAGCAATTCAGTATGGTGTTGCATGTTGTCATCATACTTGTGCAAATTTAGATTTTAATAAATGGGTTCTTCAAGTGTCTTCTTTATCTAATGCAGAAAAACAAAAGTATTCTGATATATTGCAAAAAGCTACTCTTGGGGGAGCTGCTTATGCTTCTTCAACTAATAATGGAGAATCTAGTTCTAATGGTGGAGATTCTCAATCTAATGGGAAAGGTTCTTCTAGTAGCTCTGATATGGGACAAATTTCTCAAGATACTTCTTCTAATGGTCAAGTTGGAGATTCAAGTTCTTCTAAGAGTAGTAAAAGTCAAATTTCAGATGCTTCTAGTTCTTCTGATAGCTCAAATGGTGCTTCAGGTAAAAATGATGGTAAAGTGAGTGAAATATCAAAAAATCAAAATTCTTCATCTAGTTCTGATTCCTCAATTTCTGCAGCATTTATAGCTGCTGTTTTAGCTATAATCGCATTGTTTGTTGTTGGTTATATTAGAAATAAAAAGAATAATGATTATTAAGATTTATTTTTTATAATAATTTATTTATTATTATAATTTATTTTTTATTATAATTTATTTTTTCAAGATTATTTCCGAAATCTTTATAAATATTGAATATAATAAAAATATTCATTCAGTCATATTTGATATTTTATAAAGCTTGTTTGATATTAACTGAAAATATTCAACTATATTATTCTTTAATTTAGATAAATTTCAATTTATTATCTTGCTTTATAAAATCTTTTTTTGATTGATATGATGGGAATCTAATAGAATTTAAGATTAATTTTTTTCTATTAGGTTATTATTCAATTAGGTTATGGTTTTTATACCAAATCAGATGAAAGGAGATAATTATGAAAAAATTTAAGCTAATTATTCCATTATTTACTTTGTTAGTATTTTTGGCAATTGGTTCTGCTACAGCTGCTAGCTATGATATTAATGAAACTAGCTATTCAAACTATTTTAATAATGATGGCTCATTCAAAGTGGATTCTGGAATAAATAATGGGGATGAATTAGTTATTAATGGGGAAATTAAAAATAAAAATTTCACTATTGATAAAAATGTAACTATTAATGGAAATACAAATGGAAAAATGATAAATAGTACTATTAGATTATTTGGGGGTGATTCTAGTGGTTCTACTATAAATGGGATTAGTATTAATAATGTTAATCAAAATGGTATTGAGATAACTAATGGTGCTTCTCATATAATGATTAATAATACTAATATACATATTAATGGAACAGAAACTTTTGGGGGTTATAGTTTATATGGTATATTAGCTACTGGTGAAACTTCTTATGTTAATATTATTAATAATATAATTTCAATGAATGGAAATGTGCCTTATAATTATGGGATTTCTGTCTCTTGTTTTTATGGAGACACATATCAAATAGCTCCTAATCCTAATAATTATGTTATAAATGGTAATAAAATAAGTTCTAATATTAATAATACTTACTCTGCAGGTATATATGCAGATTCTCCAATTAATTTTACTATAAAAAATAATAATTTGGACTTGATGTCGAACAATTTAATATATGGTATAACTATCACTGACATGTTTTTAACTGATTTTTATGGTGATGGCAATTTAATTCCTTCTAGGGGAATAGAAATCTCAAAGAACTCTATTTATGGAACTGGTAACTGTATTTTCTTAATCGAAATTTTCCAGCTAGGTATTTGGGAAGCTATGGATGATTATGGTGAATTTAAACCTATTTTGGTTAACGAAAATAATCTCTATGGTAAAGGAACTTCTGTATATGGTATTGCTTTAGGTTCATCTCATTATATTAATATTAATGGAAACAATATAACAACAATTGGGGGAAATTACAAATCAATAAATAAAACCAATGATTCAGCAGCACCTATAGGGGGTATAGCTCCTATTAATTTACAAAGTGATTCATTTGGCAGATGCCAATATTTAAATATTACAAACAATCATTTTGAATCAAATAATGGCTTAACTGTTGGAAATACTAATTCGTCTATTGTCCCGCAGAATATTACTTATTTGGGTAATTTACAAGATTTTATAATTGACGATGAATCATATTCTAATTTCTTTGATAATGAAGGAAATTTTTTGGATAATTTGAATGTTACTACAAATAGCACTTTAAATTTAGGTAATCTATTTAGGAAAAAAATTGTAATTGATAGGATGCTAAATATAATGCCCTATGATAATGCTTCCATGTTATTATATACTCAAATCATTTTAAAAAATAGTGCTTCTGGATCAATTATCCAAAATTTATTCTTTGTAAGTGATAAAAATGTTTTAAACCTTGAAGGGTCTTCTGATAACATTTTTAAAAATAATAGAATTATTATAAGAAGTATAATTGATGATTATTATCCTAACAATTCTTTAGATGGGATAACTTTAACTGGAGATAGCTCTAGAAACCAAATCTTAAACAATGATATTCAAATTGATGGAACCATGAATCCTACTAAAGGAGCATATTTTTACGGTATTCAAATTGGAAGTTATGATGGGTCTAATCCTGATTCTAATATTATAGATGGGAATACTATAGTCGTTAATGGTGTTTATGCTAGTGCACTATATTTTAATTCTGTTAAAAACACTATTATAAAAAATAATGATATTTTTGTCAATGGAAAAGATTTTGCATATGTTATTATTATTCAAGATTGGAGTTACCTTTCATCTGCTCCATCATTGAATAATTATATAATTAATAATAAAATTTCTGGAAAAGGAAGTATGATTTATTTAATTGAATCTATTAATTCTCAAGGAACTATTGTAAAAAATAATATTATTTATGGTGATGGTGATGCTGTATATGGATATGCTTCTTCAGGATCTAAAAATGAAGTTATTGAGGCAAATGAGTTTTATATAAATGGGACTGATGTAGCTAATACTCCTTTAAACTTTGATATTATTAAATCGTCTCAAGCGGGAATATATGCTGAAAAAGTTACAAATATGACTATAAAGAATAATAAGATTATATCTAAGTATAATAAAGGAGGAGATTACGGAGTTAATATATTAAATGCATCTGCAGGTTCTAAAAATATTATAGAAAATAATTATCTCTCTTCTGATAATGGAAGGAAATTAGGAAAAGAATCTATTTACAGTGTCAATGCTTTAGATTTGATTAACAATAATACTCCAAAAAGAACAATATTAACTTTGAAAACATCTAAAATAACAGTTGGAAAAACTGCATCTATAATTGCCATTCTTAAAGATAATAATGGGAAAGCTTTAGTTAATAATAAAATTCAACTTTTAATCAATGGAAAATCTTATAGTTCAACCACTAATTCTAAAGGTGAAGCTATTTTTAAAATTTCTTCTCTTAAAAAGGGTAATTATTCAATTAAAGCTAATTATGTTGGAAATAATAATTATATTTCGACATTAGCTACTCAAAAACAAATTGTTTTAGGAATTGCAGATTTAAAGATTACAAAGATTCGAACTAATGGTAAAAGGTATATAATAACTATTAAGAATATAGGCTCAGAATCAGCATCGAAATCTAAATTTCGAATTTGGTATAAAGATTCTAGAAATAAAGTATCAAAACCACTTATAATAAATACTAAGTCACTTTCTGCAGGTAAATCTTTGAATATATCAATTAACCTCTTCAAAAAGTATCCAAAGAAAAAATATGTTGTATATACTCAAGCTAATTATAATAAGGCTGTCAAGGAATCAAATTACAAAAACAATTTAAAAAAAGTTATAGTGTAACTATTATTACGCTATAATAAAAAATTTTAACATTATATCTTCATACCAAATCTATTATAATCCATTAGTTTTAATCTTGTGTTAATTTTGATTTTATATTGGATTTAAAATTGTTTTTTGGTATTTTAATTGTCATATTTGATTATATAATTTTAATTTTTATAATCGGATTATATATGTTTAATTTTTATAATCTGATGATATAATTTTAATTTTTATATTTGAGGATATTTAATTTGTTTTTGATTTTTTAATAATAATTTAAGGAGAAATATGATGAAAATATCGAAAAATATTATTTTAATTGGCATTTTAATAGTATTTTTAGCTACATCTATCGGTTCTGTTAGTGCAATTGATAATAATGTATCTAATACAAATACAGATAATTATGCCGTTAATGATCTAGGGATTAATCAAATTAATTCTAATGTTGATGATAATATAAATACTAATGATAATACTACTATTACTACTGATTTTAATAATAATGATAATACTACTGGTTATAATAATACTGGTTATAATAATACTGGTTATAATACTAAAGATTATAATATAACTGATTCTATTAATGAAGATAAAGATAATGAATCTAATGAGGAAATTTTAAATGTATCTACTTCTTTAAACTCTAATTCTAAGAGTTTTAATACTATCAATGTCCTTAATAGTCCTCAAACAATTATAATAACTGATAGTTCTTATTCTACTTATTTTAATAGTAATGGGACTATAAAAATAGGGAGTGGACTGCTTGAGGGTGATATATTAGATATTCAAGGAACTCTATATAATAAAAATTTTGTTTTAACAATTCCATTGAATCTTATAACAACTTCAAATGGCAAACTTGTTAATGGAACTATATATATTAGAACTAGTGGTTCAGGATCAAACATCACCGGATTAACAATTATTAATACTAATGATAATGGTCATGGTGTTTATTTACTTGAAACTGAAAATAATACTATAAAAAATTGTGATTTTACTATAAGTGGTCAAGGGGCATATTCTCTACCTATGGTTCGTTCTAATTATAATAAGATTATTGGAAATAAAATGGTTAATTTAATTAATAATTATTCTCCAGGAATGGATCCTAGTGCAAAAACCGTTATTGTTTTAGGTAACTCCCATAACAATACAATAGCTAACAATACTCTTGCTTCAAATGGTTCTAATTGTATTTATTTATCTACTTATTCTTTTTTAGATTATGGTTCTGGTGAAGGAGCATCTACTTATAATAATATAATAAACAACACAGTTTATGGTGCAGATACTTCCTGGTGTTATGTAATTCAGATTATGGGAAATTACAATAATATTAAATATAATACTGTGTATGGTGGATATAGGGGAATTTCATCTGTAGGTACATATAACAATGTTTCTAGCAACAAAATTTTTGATACTGCAAACACTGGGATTTATGCAGGCACAAATAATATAATTTATGATAATTTCATAAATCAGACAGGTAGTAGTACTGGAATAGTTGTCACTGGGTCAAATGTTGGATTAAAAAATAATGTTATATATGTTGTTAATGGAAAAGCAATTGATGTTTCTTCTAATAATAATATAACCATAGAAAATAATAATATATCCTCTCTTGGGGGAACTTGTGTCTATATTTTTGGTAACTCTAATCAAATTTCTATCTTAAGGAATATTATTAATTCAAATACTGGACTTTGTATTTCTATAAAAAGACAGGACTCTCAAACATTTCCAACTAATATAACAATCAGAAATAACACTTTAAATACTGAAAATAATTACTCAATCGATGCTAAGGATTGTGATAAAAATACTTTTATTCTTGGAAATGATAATACAATAAAAGGCCAGATTATAAGTCCTGGTGGAGAAATTATTAATCCTCCTATAAACAATTTCACTGGAACCTTACATATTATTAATGAATCTAATTTCGACGACTATTTTGATATTTATGGTAATTTAAAGAATATAGTTAATGATGGGGATGTTTTAAATATAACTGGTAATTTTTATAATAGGGATATTAAAATAACATCTACAATAAAAATCATTGGAGATTTAGCTAATTTTTATAATTCTACATTTATAATAACTGCTAGAGGAGTATGGATTGAAAATATAAATATAATCAATGAAGCTAAAATGGGAATTATTATTAATCAATCTGAATCTGCAACTATAAATAAGAACAATATAAGTTCAATCCACCCAACTACTGCTTATGGGATTTATATTTACCAGTCAGATAATAATATAATTTCATCAAACAATATTTATGTTAAAGGAGATTTATTGACTTATGGAATTTTGTCTTTTGGGTCTTTATCTAATGTTATAAAAGATAATAATATAAAAGTTAATGGAACAGGCAACTTACACAAATATGAGTCTGGTATTTGTATTGATGGTGAACATATTGTAAATGAAATATTCAGGACTTATGGGATTTTATTATTATACTCATCTAATAATAATTTAACTAATAATCATCTTAATATATCATCAGCAATTGAAAATTCACCTAATCAATCAGATAATTTTACAAATTCCATTGCAGGGATTGACATATATTATGATAGTCATAACAATAATATAATAGGTAATGATATTATTATTTGTGCCAAAGACCCCTATTTATATGGATTAGGAGTTTTAGGTGGTCAAACAAATACTGGTAGCTTAAGATCTGAAAATAACACATTTAAAAGTAATAATATCCAAATAGAGGGGAGTTATTTTGCAACTGGATTTATTTCTGGATATAATAGTTTTAATACATTATTATATGGAAATTCCATACTTTGCTCAGCTAATGACTATGCTTATGGAGTAACATTAGAGTTATCTCAGTTTAATATAATACAAGATAATCAAATAGACTTATTTGCCATAGTCAATTATGCAATTGAATTATATGCTTCAAATGATAATCAAATAATACAAAATTTGGTTTATGCTTCTGGTAGTTATAGTTATGGTATTGCTGCAATTTCTTCTTCTAGAAATCAAATAATATTGAATGATATTGAGGTTTATGGTGATTTGAGCAAAGAACCAATACAAAAAAGACATGGGGATGCAATTCCTTATGGCAATGCGGGTATGCTATTAATGTCAAATTCTGACAATAATATTATAAAAGATAACAAAATAAAATCTTCTGGTGAATATGCAATTAATGGGACAAGCATTAAAAACACTACTATTGATAATAATTTTTTAAATGCAACTGGTATTATTAATAGTTCTACTTCTGAGGTCATTGTTGAAGGTAAGAAAGGTATTTACTCTATACTTGTATCTAATAATACAGAATCTGGAAATACAATAATTAATAATTATGGTAATTTATTTGATGAAGGAGATTTACTTTTCCCACAAGCTAATACAACAGTTAATAATTCAGCTAAATTTAATATATCAGTAATAAATAATTTAAGTGTTTTTGAAAATGGAAAAGCATTTTTTTATGTCTATTATAATAATGAATGGATAAGAATTGGAATAGCAAATATTAACAATGGTAAATTTGAATATAATTGGACTAAAATTTATGATTCCATGGTAGTAGGATCTTATGATATTAAAGCTGTAATTAATAAAGTTGATTATGAAAACTTAACAATTTTTTCAACTTTAAATGTTGGAAAAGCATCTGTTAATGTTTCAATACTTAATTCAACAGGTGTTAAGGGAGAATATGCTACAGTTTCTGCAAGAGTCACAGATAGTAGAGGAAATCCTCTTAATGGAATTGAAGTTAGGTTCTATGTTGAGGGTAGCTATGTAGGAAGAGCTTACACTAATTCTAATGGTACTGCAATTTTAGACTATCTTTTAAGCTCATATCAAGACATAGGTGATTATTATTTAAGAGCTGTTACTATTGAATCTGATAATTACTTGCAAGGATCTGGTGTTGGAAATCTTTTGATAAAAACTAAAACATATTTGATTCCTACTATATCTCCTGTAGATTTTGGAAAAACAGCTGTAATTAAATTTACTTTAAAAGGAGCAGATAATAAATTATTGTCTGGAAGAACAATCTACATGCTTTTAGATGGAATAATAGTTTTAACAAATAAAACTAATTCTAAGGGGGTTGTTCAATTTATTATTCCTAGATTAGCTAAGGGAAATCACACGATTTTAGCATATTTTGCAGATAATGATCCAAATTATGGTTCTTCTTATTATCAAGGAAAACAGGTTATTAGGGCTAATGCAGATTTATTAATTACTAATGTTAAAAAATATGGAAATAATTATAAAGTAACAATTAAAAATCAAGGATCATCTAAATCTTCTACTAGTAAATTAAAAGTGTGGTATTCTAAGAATAAATATAGGACAGTTGTAGTTAAACCAATATCTGCTGGAAAATCTTTAACTGTTTTAGTTAAATTTTTCAAATACTCAACTCATAAAAAATATACTAAATATGCTCAAATAAATTACAACAAAGCTGTTGTTGAGTCTAATTATAATAATAACAAAGTATCTTTTAAAAATTCAAATTATCAAAGATATAAATCTGATTTGGTAATTTCATCTATAAAAAGAGTTGGAAACAATTATAAAATAAAGATAGTGAATAAAGGAACAGCTAGCTCTGGAACATTTAAACTTAAAGTTTGGTTTGGAAGTGGAAAGAAGACAAAGTCTAAAGTTTTCACTATTAGAAGCATACCTTCAAATAGATATGTAACAGCTACTTTTGCTTTCTTCAAGTATTCTGAACATAAAAAATATACTAAATATGCTAAAGTAAATTATAACAAAGTTGCTATAGAATCTAACTATAATAATAATTTATTTAAGTTTAAAACTTGATATCTTTGTTTTAAAGTATTTTTTATAGAAAAAAAATAAAATATGGATTAACTTTAATTTTTTATTTTATTTTTAAATTTATTTTCTATTTTATTTTTAAATTTATTTTTTAATTTATTTTTTAATTTATTTTCTATTTTATTTTTTATTCTAATTTCATATAGTAAAATTTATATGTGTCATTAATATATTTATTATTAGTTAATCAATTATACTTTATATTTTATCAATTAAACTTTAATTATTTTTATCATTCGATTTATCAGTAATCTTTTCATTATACTATTGGTTAACTATATTTTAATAAAATAATTAAAAAGGGGGTAATTCTTTTTGAAAATTAATAAATTTTTTCTTGTGAGTGTTTTGCTCATTTTTTGTTTGTTTTCTGGTGTTGTAGTGGCTTCTGATGTTTCTGCTGCTTCTAGTGATATTTATGTGTCACCTAGTGGTAATGATTCGTCTAATACTGGTTCGATTGATAGTCCTTATCAATCTATTGGTAAAGCTGTGAATCAATCAAATGATTCTAGCAATGTCAATATCTATTTGGATGAGGGTACTTATAGGGGTAAAGGTAATAATACTGGAATTTTGATTAATAAGGCCCATATTAGTCAAAATGGAAGTATAAGTATCATTGGTAAAGGTGTAGATAAAACTTTTATTGATGGTGATTCTGCTAACTTCTTATTTGACATAAAATCTGATTCTATTGTTTATTTGTATAATCTAACTATCCGTAATTGTAAAAATACAGATGGTGGAGCAATAACAAATAATGGTAATTTATCAATTACTAGTTGTAATTTTGAAAATAATCAAGCAACCTCTTATGGAGGTGTTATATATAGTGACTATGCTTCTAATTTGAATATTGTTAATTCTATATTTAATAATAATACTGGACCTTATGAAGCTGGTGTAATCTATGGTTCTATTATAAAACTTAATAATTGTAGCTTTAATAATAATAGGGCAGGTTCTAATATTATATATGGGTCTAATGCAAATTCATTTGTATACAATTGTTACTTTATCAATAATACGATTAATAGTACAAGTTCTTGGATTTATGGCACATTATATATGAATGGTGGTTCTATAGTAAATAACACATTTATCAACTGTTCAGCTCCAAATAGTGATTCAACTCCTACATTATATATCGGAGGGACTGTTTACCTTAAAAACAATACTATTAATAATTGTATTAATAAAAATAATCTAAGTTTTATTAAGTCTGATGGGGCTAATTTTAATTCTAATTTGACTTTTTTAGGTAATTCAACTGTCGATGTTAATAAACCTAGTAATATCCGTTTAAATGCTATTTTAACTGATGATATGGGTAATGTTATTAATGGAGGGACTGTTTATTTTATTATAAATGGTATATTAAATAAGAGTAATTCTACTAATGCTGGTGGTATAGCTACTTATACTTTTACAAATTTATTTGATAATGGTTTGTATGTTGTTTCAGGCTATTGTGGTTCTGAAAATGCAACTTCAGTTAAGACTGGTCTTATTAATGTGAATATTAATAGAAATCCTGTTACTTATTATGTTTCTAATAATGGGGATGATGATACTGGTAATGGATCAGAGACTAATCCTTTCAAGACAATTCAAAAAGCAATTAATCAAGGCTTTGCAGTTTCAATTTATCCAACTATTATGATAATGGAAGGAACTTATAAAGGGGTTGGAAATACAAACTTAACTTACTCCGATCTTGGTATATTAAACATAATTGGTGTTTATAATAAAACAATCATTGATGGAGAATATAATAATTGGGGATTATATCTCGGAGATTATATTCAGGCTAATATTTTTAATATGACCTATATTAATTGTAATTCTTCTGGTGATAATTATTATGCTTTAATTTCTGCACATGGAATTACCAATATTACAAACTGTATTTTTGAAAATAATAATAATGTTTATTATGGTTTTATGGACCTTGCTTATGGAAGCAAAATTATCAATTCTATATTTAGGAATAATAATGCAAGTATGGGTCTTCAAAGTCAAATGATTATTATTAACAATGGATTAATTGAAAATTCTTCATTTATAAATAATTCTTTTCCAAGAGCAATATTATTAGGTTCAAATAATTATGTTAAGAATTGTTCATTTATAGGTAACACTCTGACTGATGAAAATGCTAATAATATTTTATCTGGTAGCGGTACTTCAATAAATAATAATTTTATAAACAATTGTGCGCCTTCTTATGGTACAGTTTTAGGATCTTTTAATAGTTTTAATGATACTTTTATTGGTAATAAAGGTATTAATGGAGCAATAACTGCTTCTTCTGCTAATTTTACTAATGGTACTTTTATTAATAATTCTGCTTCTGGTAATGGATCTATTGTGTATATATCTGAAAACTGTGTTGTTGATTTTATTAACTGTAATTTTGATGGTAATTATGCTAATGGCACCGGTAACCCAATATATATTTGTAGTACTTTAAATAGTGTTGGTGTTTTAACTACTGGTAAAGTTAATAGAGTTAATGTTACTTATAATTCTATTTATACAAATAAATTTAGTTTTACTTTAACTGCACATATCACTGATGCTGAAGGCAATATAATTGATGGAGGATACTTAAGATTCTATGCAAATGAAAAATATTTAGGTATAGCACCAATAATTAATGGTACAGCTACTTTATTTTACATTGGCCTAGAAAATGGCAATTACACAATTACTGGGGACTGCCCATCTGGTGTAAGTGTTTCAATAATAACTGCTAACCTTGAAGTAAATGCTAATCTTAAAACTAATGCAACTTTTTATGTTTCTCCAAACGGTAGTGACTCTAATGGGGATGGTTCTAAAAATAATCCATTTAAAACAATAGGGTTTGCTTTGAATAAAGCTTATGGAGATTCTAAAAATGTATTTATATATGTTTTAGAGGGAATTTATAATGGTTCTGGTAATGAAAACTTAGTATTGCCTGGTGATTTTAATGTTACAATTATTGGGAATAATAGTATTATTGCTGATATTATTGGTAGATTTATCACTTCTGAAGAAGGCTATGGTATTCATAAGTTAGCTAATTTAATTTTACAAAATTCTGAAAGTATTAAAGGTAGTAGTCAGATATCTGTTGAATATGGGTTAATAAACAATTATGGTTATTTAGAGATTTATAATTGTGTCTTTAATAATAATACATATACCGTTATTAAAAATAATGGAACTATGGTTATTAGTAATTCTATTTTCAAAAATAACAAATATGACCCACAAAGTAATTCTAGTCAGTATGCTACTTTAACTCGTTTAGGTGTTATTGAGAATGGTAAGGGTAATCTTTCTATTTATGACTCTCTATTTGATAGTAATTGTTATACTCTTAGCGGTTCTGACATTCGTAACCCTTCAAATCTATTAATAGTTAACACTATTTTTAATAATAGTATGTCTTCTGGCATTTTTCATTCTGATTATTCTGGTTTTGGTTATTGTAATGTAACTTTAATTAATAGTTCTGTTATTAATTCGTTAGCTGTTGTTACTAATAGATGGAGTAGTGGTGGTTCACAACAGATTTTAAATGTTTATAATTGTAAATTTGAAAATAATACTCTTTTTGACAATCTTTATGGAGTAACAGTATTTTTAACAGCATATAATTCAATTTTTAATAATACTGGTTCTGTTATTAAATTGTGGAATAATTCTATAATTAGTAACTGTATTTTTATTAATACAAATAACTCAACAGGTAATTTAACAAAAGGCAATTTAACATTTAATTTTAATGATAATCGTGGTTGTAATTTAACTGTCATTGATTCAGCATTTGCAACTTATTTGAAAGTAATTTCTAATACTCAGGTTTCAGAGATTAATTTAAATTATAACTGGTGGGGAAATAATGATAAACCTAACATAATTATTAATGGTCAAAATTATACAATTGATTATTGGATTGTTATGGCTTTAGTTAATAGTGCTAATTCTGGTTTAAGTCAGAATATTAGTGTTATTCCAAAAGTCACTGATAATAATGGCAATTTGTATGATTATGATACTAGTAATGTTCCTATTCCTTCTGAAGATAAGGAGTTTACTTTGGAAGTTGCTAATGGTACTGGTTCTATAACACCAAATACTGGTAATGTTAGTAATTCTGGATTTAATTCTACTTTCACTGGTAATAATTATGGTAATCATACTGTTAAAGCTGCTTTTAAAACTTTTAATGCTTCAAAGATTGTTGAATTATACATTTTAGGAACTAGTACTAATGTTACAGTTTCTAATCCTACTGGTAAAAATGGAAGTACTATTATTGTCACTGCAAATGTGAAAGATAATCAGGGTAATCCTGTTAATGGGGGTATTGTTGAGTTCTTCTTTAATGGTGCAAGTGGTAGTAAATCATTAGGAAATGTTAGTGTTATAGATGGTGTAGCTAAATTTAATTGGATTGTTAATGAACCTAATTTTGATAATGGTCAAATTTATGCACAATACCATGAGAATGATGCTTACAATGAATCTGTTGATACAACAGATTTCCGTGTTTTAACTGTTCCAACCAACATGACAATTGATTTATCTAAAGTTTCTGGTAATCCTGGTGATAAGGTTTTAATCACTGTTAATGTTCGAGATAATAATGGTGGTCTTGTTAATGGGGGACTTGTTGAAATCTATGCAAAAGGAATATATCTTGGTACTTTTGATGTAGTAAATGGAAAAGCTTATGTTAATTGGACTGTAAGTGGTAATCCTGGTAAAATAAGTGTAATAGCTAACTATACTGATGATTACACTTATGTTGATAATCAAAAAACTAATAGCTTTGAAATCAACAAAATAAAAACAAGTACAAGTATGAGCAATTATAAAGGAACTTATGGTAAAAATACTCTTTTAAAAGCTACTTTAAAAGATGCAACTGGTAAAGCTGTTGTTGGTAGATATGTTAAGTTTTATGTGAACAATAAATATGTTGGTCAAGCTAAAACTAACTCACAAGGGCTTGCTTCTTTAAATTATAAAGTTGCAATTACTGGTTATTTAGCTGTTAAAGCAGTTTATGTTACTGACAGTACTTATCAAAGCTCTATTGTTTCAAGTAAATTGACTGTTCCAAAATTAAGTAAAGTTAATATTAAGAATTCTTATGCTGTTAAGGGTAAAAAAATTACTTTTAAAACTCTTTTAGCTAACATTGGTCCAGATAAAAGTAGTCTTGTGATTTCTTATAAGCTACCTAAACGTGTTAAACTTCTTAAAAGGTCTATTAGTAGTGGCCTTGTTAAGTATAACAAAAAAACTGGTATTTTATCCTGGACTGTTAAGAATTTGAAACTTAGCAAATCAAAATCAGCTTATTTAACTGTTTCTTTATCTGCTAAAAAAGGCAAATATTATATTAAAAATTCAGTTAAAAAATCAACTGGTGCAGTTGTTTATGGAAACAATGCCTTAAAAACCATAAAAGTAAAATAAAAATGAATTTTTTTTTAGATGATATGAAGTTTTTTATAAAAATTTCTTATCATTTATTATTATTTTCTAGATTTTTTAATTAATTTAAATTTTAAAAATATTAACATTCTTATGTGATTTTTATGGAATTTTTAAGAGTAATTACTATTATTATCTTGATGTCTATTATTTGTTTAGTGTTGAATTCAGTGAAATCTTATTTTCTTGAATATGCAGATAAAAAGTTTTCTTTGAATGTTTTACGTGAGGGTACTAATTATAAAGTTAAACAAAGTTGTTTAACTATTCAAGGAAAAGTTGTGCTCATATTTTTTTCAGTTACTTTAATACCAATTCCCTCTTTATTTTTGTCTGAGTTTAATTATTTTTTTAATTTAGGGGTTTTTTTAAGCTTTATTTTGCCTGGTTGGATGCTTTTATTGAGGATTAATACTTTTAATAATGATAATATTTCTTCTGAAACTGGTTTAGGTTATGATCCTATTTTGTCATGGATTTTAGCTTTTCTTGCTTTGTCGATGGGGTTTGCAATTGGTTTTTCAGATTTGTATTTTAATGATATTCCTAAATATATTCCATTTATACTGATTTCATTGGCTTTTTTATCTTCTTTGATTCCTATATTTCCTGATAAGATTAATAAGTATTTGTCTTTTGATATTAGGAGTGGAAAGGGTGTTTGGGTTTTGAAAATATTAACTGCAGTAGCTATATTTATCCAATCATTATTCTTTTTATACTCATCCCTTTTTCTATTATAATCAATCAATTTATAAAAGTATTTAAAGGAAAAAATTATTATATTATTTTTTAAATTTTAATTTACTTTTTTTAAAGTTAAATGGAAATATTTATAATGGTATTGTTTATAAATATATTTTTGTGTTTATTTAATTCATTATTAAAAATTAGTTAGGGGTGTTTTTTATGGATATTGTTGAAATTTTTAAGGATGCTTTTGTTTATCCTACTAAAAATATAAAAACTTTTGCTATTATTGGTATTTTGGTTGTTTTAGGCAATTTTTCAGATGCTTTTGATTATGGTTTATTAAATAGTGGAACTTTTATTGTGGGGATTATTTTTACTATACTTTTTATAGCTATTAGTTTATTAATTCTTCCTGGATATTTCTTAAGTGTCATTAGAAGAACTGTAAATGATTCTAATGATCTTCCTTCTTTGAGTTTGGTAAAAAATATTATTGATAGTTTGAAGCTATTAATAATGGGTATTGTTTATATGATTCCTATAGCTATTATTCTTCTGGTTTCTGCTTTTGCTTTAAATATTTTTGGATTAATTAATCGTGTGCTTTTTTATGTAAATAATTATGGTGCAGATTATGCGAATTATATGCCAGATGACTTATTAATAAGTTTTGGAACTGGAATTTTAATAATGGGGATCATATTTTTCATATTGTGTGTTTTATACTCGATTATTGTTTTTATTGCTCAATCTAGACTAGCTAAGTATGATAGTTTAAAATCCTCTTTTCAGATTAGAGAAATCTTTAATGATATTTCTAAAATCGGCTGGGGTAATTATATAATTTGGTTAGTTTTATTATTTATTATTGTAATGATTTTTGCAATAATTTATGCAACAATTTCAGTTTTAGGAGTTATTTTCTTCATAATAGCTGCATTTTTCATTAATACTTATTTACAAATATTTATTGCTAGAAACACTGGTTTAATATATAAAAAAGCTTTAGAATAAGAATTATCTTGTAAAAATATAAATTATTAAATATATATTAAAAAATTTAATTTTTATGTTTATTTTTATATTCTAAACTTACATCCATGAAAATTTGAGGTAAATGGTTTAATAGTTATCATGTTTTCAGTAATATGACACAATATGAAACTATTCTTAGTCATTATAAAAATCACACTTCTGGAATGTATATGGAAAACTTTACTAATACCTTAATATAAAATCAATAAAAGTAAAAGATTTGTAAATATTTTCAGATAATAATGGAACAAAAACTTATTTTTTCAAAGTTAAAAATTTAGGAGTAGTTTTTGAATATCATGAAGATTCGGATATTAATCCTGAAGCAATAATCGTAAGTTCATATGAATAATGTGTTTAAATTAGAGTTAATTAATTAAAAATTATTTTTTTAAAACTCAAAAAAATATTATCATGTTTAGAGAATTTTTAACTCTTCTTTCATGATTTAATAATTTATTTTATTTGATAATAGTTTTATGAAAATAGGATTGATAGTATGGATTATGGTAAAATTCGTCAAATTAAAGTTAGTGGAGAGGAATATAAAGATAATTGTAAGGAAGATAAAAAAGAAATTAATAATAAAATATTCATTTTTTCATTACTTTCTATAGTGATTTTTTATATTTTAATAAACTTTTTCACTGGCTATTTTTTTACTGCATTAGTATTCTTTTTAGGATCATTAATTGTTTTATTATTTGAAAAAACCTATGAAAATAAATATGAGTATGATTTTGAAAAATTAAAAAGAGTTTATATTCTTATTAATAATGTATATAAATATTTTTATATTATAATCATTATAACCTTATTAATTTCTCTTATTTTATATTTTAATCCATTTTCAATATTGATTAATGTTCTTTTAATTTTATGGTCATTAAAACAACTTAAAAAAATAATCAAAGAAGATATTATAATTTATTATACTGACTAAAATATATTATTTAAAAATAATTAAAAAATTTAAAATCAACTATATAAAATTTGAAAATCTTCATTTATTAATCTTAAGATTAGGAATCATTAGTATTTAATTTTATTATTATTTTTTCATATTTCATTTTTTTAATCTTTTTATTTTACTTATTTTTTAAATTTTAGCTATTATAACTTTTATATTTGCTCATTTAATTTTATTTATTTATATTTTCTTATTTTATCTACTTTTTCTAGTTTATTTTAGATAGGGGGGGGGGGGCCCATCTAGTTTGTTTTTTATTAATTTTTTAACCTTTTATGTGAATGTTCGGTATTTTTCGATAGTTTTATATAGTGGTTGTTCGCTATTATATTATAGGGAATAATTACTTTGTTATTCTCATGAACTTTTTAATTTATATTATTAAATTTTGCATTCCAATTTTTTTTTAGAGGATGTGAAATTATTTATTTGGAGGTGAAATAATGTTAAATTATTCAAAAAAAATAGATAGGAGAATCCTAATTCCAATCTTAATTATCTTTGCTGTTTTTTTATTAGCTAATACAATGCAAACTGGTTTTGCAGCAAATGTAAATGTTGATAATAGTACGGCTGGAGGAGGAATACTACAAGGTTTAGATGACTGTATTGATCCTGATAACACAATAACTTTAGCAGATGGGAATTATACAGGGACTAATAATACAGGTATAACAATTAATAAAAATGTAACCATAAAAGGTAGCTCAGCAGATAATGTAATTATAGATGCAGAAAAAGCAAGAAGAATATTTATTATAAATAATAATTTGAATGTGACTTTTATAAACATAACATTCATAAACGGGAATGAAAGTGTTGGTCCTGGTGGAGCAGTCGCTATAACTGATTTTTCAACAGTAACATTCATCCAATGTAAATTCGAAAATAATACAGCAAGTACTATGGGTGGAGGAATTTACTCTAGAAGCAACACAACAATTATTTCTTGTTCTTTCATCAATAATTCGGCTTATAATGGTGGGGGTATATTTGTTGCTTATGGTTTTGTTAATATTACTAATTCTTTTATATTAAATAATACGGCTGATTATGAAAATGCAGGAATTGTTGTTTCTTCTTGCCCTGTTTTTTATGTTGTAAATACTACTATATCTGGCAACATTGGAGGTAATAATGCAGGAATGTACATATATACGGGCGCTATTAATCAAACAATGAATGGTATTATTCTTGATTCTATTATTACTAATAATTATGCTAATAATCATGGTGGGGGAGTATCTATATCTGCTCAAGGTCAAGATTCTATCATTAGTTGTAATATTACAAATTCTATCATTTCTAGCAATGTTGCTGGTACTAATGGTGGGGGGATTTGTGTATTTATTGATCGTAATGCTATAGTTAATGTTAATATTTTTAATTCTACTATGAATGATAATTCTGCAGATAATAATGGGGGTGCTATATATTCTCGTCCTAATGATAATAGTTCTGGTCATAGCACTGTTATTGTTAGTGGTTCTGATTTGAGTGGTAATTCTGCTGGTAATGATGGTGGTGCTGTTTCTTC